>Ga0137407_10001257_pt1 | contig 16506 bp, 17 predicted proteins | sample CZOMad2_2_16fung_FD_108410 | JGI IMG/M metagenome (GOLD analysis project Ga0137407, IMG submission 108410) | Vadose zone soil fungal communities from Angelo Coast Range Reserve, California, USA - CZOMad2_2_16fungal (Illumina Assembly) | ecosystem: Environmental > Terrestrial > Soil > Vadose... | reverse complement strand
ATGGAATCCATGTCTCCTACGATGTGTCCGCCGAAAGACGGAATACATGTCTGCTACGTTGGCCACTTGGACGCGGAGGCCAACGCGCCGCAACGCGAGCTTGACGGCTTTAAGCCGTCAAGATCAATATCGTGATGGTTTGAAATCGAAGCGATCTGTTTTGGAGGTGTTGTTCCCAGCCGTCAGGGCAAAGCTTTTTCAGCTGCTCTTCGCCTCTTCTACGGCCGAGTATTACGTCCGCGAACTGATGCTGAGAAGTCACCTGGCGCTTCACACCGTCCAGGACGAATTGCGGAAACTCAGCGCCCTCGGACTCGTCACTTCCCGGTCGACCGGCTTTCATCGCTTTTACCAGGCAAACCGAAAACACCCGCTTTATCGGCAAATCCACCGCATTGTCGAACTCAGCGAGAAATCGCCTCGGACACGTCATGCCGCCTTACTCCGTCCGCAGGCTCGGCGGGGTTCTAAGAAGAAACAACGCCCGAAGCTATCCCACCTCCCGCCGGATCGCCCGATAAACTGGGGGACCTTGCAACGCAGGTCTTGACGGCTTTAAGCCGTCAAGATAACCGCCGAGGCAACGGGAAACGTCGCCCCAGCGCAGAACTCAAATATGCTTTGTAGCGCCCTCAACGCGAGCTTAACGGCATTACCTGTCAGGATTGTGAGGTACGCAGGAATCGCTCACCCAGCGCAAATATTCCGGCAGACCGCGATCAATTCCGCAGGAAATTATCTCCGGCACATCGTAGGGATGGAGCGAGCGAAGTTTGCCTTCGAAGTCCGCGTAGCGGCTTGCGGGCAGCTTGAAAATGCCGAGCGCTTCATCCGCTGATTCGATTTTTCCCTGCCAGCGATAGATCGAATGAATTTGCGGGAGGACGTTTCCGCAGGCAGCGAGTCGAAGATCGACCAACTCGCGCGCGATCCTCCGCGCCGTCTCGGCATCAGGAAAAGTGCAGAGCGCGAGAACGATTTCTTCAGCCATTCAATCAGGCGGGCTCCAACGCCGCGGCGCGGCAGATCCATCCGCCGCCGACCACGACATCGCCGTCGTAAATAACAGCGGCCTGTCCCGGCGTGACGGCTTTCTGCGGCTCGTGCAGTTCGATCCGCGCGCGTCCGTTTTCCATCGCGGTCACCGTCGCCCGCGTTCCGGGATGGCTGTAACGAATTTTCACCGTCGCTTCGAAGCTCTCTTCCGCCTCGCCAATCCAATTCACGCGATCGATCTCGAAATCGTCGGACACGAGATCTTCCGCGGAACCGACCAGGACCCGGTTTGTTTCCGGATCGAGATCGACGACGTAGCGCGGTTGGGCGGAGCCTCCGGGCAAACCTTTCCGCTGTCCGATGGTGAACATTTCGATGCCTTCATGTTCACCGAGAAAATTTCCCTCGAGATCGTAAATCCCGCCCGGATGAAATCCCGCTTCATCGAGATGCGAGCGGAGAAAGGCTTTGTAATCGTTGCCGGGCACGAAACAAATCTCCTGGCTGTCGGCTTTGTCGGCGACCTTCAGGCCTAACGAACGCGCGATTTCGCGAATCGCCGGCTTCGACATTCCTCCCAGCGGCGTCAAGGCCCGGCGCAATTGCGGCTGGCGCAGACTAAACATGAAATACGACTGGTCCTTCCGCGGATCGATCCCCTTCCGCAAAACGGCGCGAGTGCGAGCCGCACCGGCAGTTTCGTGATGCTCGATGATCGCGTAATGGCCGGTGGCGATGTAATCGCAACCGAGCGCCTCCGCTTTGTTCCAGAGATTGCCGAACTTCAATTTCTCGTTGCACATCACGCAAGGGTTCGGCGTCCGGCCGGCCTGGTATTCGCTCGAAAAATAATCGATCACGAGGCGCTCGAATTGATCGGCCTCATCCACAACGTAGTGCGGAAAGCCTAACGAATGGGCCACGCCGCGCGCGTCCGCGACGGCCTGCGGGCCGCAGCATTTGTCTTCCGCGCGCGAGATACAATCCTGCGGCCAGACTTTCATCGTGACGCCGACGACGTCGTATCCCTGTTCGCGCAGAAGGTACCCCGCCACGCTGGAATCGACCCCGCCGCTCATCCCGAGCAGGACGCGTTTTTTCATAGCGCGCTAAGGTAATGCATGGCGCCGATGTGTCATGTCCGACCGATTCGGACGGGCCGGCTGACAAACTCGCTTCTGGCCAGAGTGAAGCGCCAGGGTAAATCCTTCGACCGGCTGATCCCGACGCGCGGATCGACGACGACACGAACGTCAGCGTTTACACGCGGCAAAAGATAATGCCGCGTGCCGGCACAAATGCTCTTCTCGTGATGACGGTCCGTAATGTCGAGCGCTTGCGTGAGTTTTCCCGGACCGGAACAGAGCCGGCGAACATCATCCAGGCCGCGCCGCTTCTTCATGAGCTGCACGCCTCGCCGCGGTTCGAGCGCGCGAATCAGGATCAGGCCGCTGCGTTCGTCGCCTTTGACCAGGAGATTCAGCATCCAATGAACGCCGTAATTGAAATAAATGTAGATCGCGCCGGGATCATTGCGTTCGACGAAGGCGCGTGTGCTCGGGCGCGTGAAGGTGTGGCAGGCTTCGTCATTCAACGTCAAATACGCTTCCGCCTCGACGACGACGCCGGAGCATTTTTCCCAGATCAGCTCGGTGCCGATGAGGTCGCGCGCGCAATCAAGCGGATCGCGCTCGAAAAACGAACACGGTAGAAACGCGCCCTTCGCCACTCTACGGCTCGTAATAAACGGGCAGCGTGATGTTGCACTCTACCGGTTTGCCTTCACGAAACGCCGGAATGAACGTCGCCACCCGAAAATCTTCCGCAGCCGCGCGCTCGAACCCCACCAGCGGCGGATATTCAGAAACCACCTTGAGATCCAGGAGCTTGCCGGTCGCATCGATCTTCATCGCCATTTCCACCATCCCGGTCAGCTCCGAGGTGACGGTGTCGTTCGGATAATGGAGTCCTTCAAACTTCGAGCCCCGGCCGACGAAGGGTTGCGGCCCGATGAAGTCGCTTTCCTTCTTCAACTCCGCCTCTTCCTGGTTCGCAAAAATGCGCAGGCGCGGTTTTCCATCGACCACTTTGAAGGTAACGGTGCCGAAGAAGAAAGCGCTGACCGGCTCGTGGTCGTAAACGGCGGGAATAAACACCGCCTGGTCGAGGCAGCGAACGAGCTCGCGCTCGAGCAAGGTGGAATCGGGCGATTGACGATAAGTCCACGTGTCCAGGATCTCGCCATTTTTACCCACGGCGCAACGGAAGTAGAGCGATCCATCCTTTTGCCCATCGCGAATCAAGCCCGCTTCATCGATGCGGTTGATAACCGAGTTCGGGCCGAGAGGAAGAACCGCCGGTCGATATTGCGGCAATTGCGCAGCAGCTGGCGTGGCTGACGGCGATGCGGCCGGTTTGTTTGAGGGCGACGCAGCGGACTTGGAGGGACTAGCCGAAGGTTTCACCTCCACTTCGGCTGCAAAAAGAGTTTCGGCGGCGAACGCAGCGGCGGCGAGGGTTAACCAAAGTCTAAGCATAGAGTGCCTACGCAACGCAGTGCTCGCGCTTTCGCAAGACCAATTCTTCAGGTTGGATCGGGATCCCCCGCCGGGTCCGTCTACTTTTTGTGCGAATGATTTCCGTGTCCGTTGCCACGGCCGGATGACTTGCCAAAGGAATGGGGCCGACCCTGCGCCCGATTCGATCGCGCGCGGGGCTTCAGCTGGCGCTCGTGCGGGGGATGAGAGGCGGCCGGTTGTTGCGCGGCGTCGGTATTCGCGTTGGCACGAGGCGTTGGGACCGATGTCGCCATCGAGCTGTCGATCGGCAGCTCGTTATTCTGACTTTTCGCCTGCGAATGCAAAGTCGCCGCATAATTGGAGGCGGGCGGCAAATGATAGATCACTTGCGGCCTGGCCCGCGAAGCGCGGCTCTTGGTTGCGCTGATATCGGGCTGGGCGCCAACCGTGACGGCCGCGGCGAGCGATGTCGCGGAAAGAAACTGAATCAATTTGCGTGTTAAACCGGGGTTCTTCATAGGCCCACGGCAGAGAGCAGCGGCGTCGAGGATATAGAATACCTTACTCTTGAATCGCACCAAACCGGGAAAATGCGCGTCTCCCAGGCGGAAGAAAAGGCTTGTCACCTCCCAGCGCGCCTCTCCAGAATTGCATCTCCGCGCGAGGCGTTTTAGGAGGTGCGGGCAAAAAAGGAAAATCCCATGAACAAGAAAAAAGCCATCAAGAAAATCGGCGCGAGCTTCATCGTCACGCTGGGCCTCATAGGTCTGACGTATGTGTTGCTGCCGAACGGAGATTCCATCGGGGCGGCGCCAAAAATTTCACCCCCGGCTTCGACCCAGAAAGCGATGGCCGCCGCTGCGCGAGTCGACCAAAAACGCGCGCGGATGGCGCTCGGGCAACTGCCTTTGTCGTTCGAAATAAACCGCGGCCAGTTCCCGGCCGAGGTCCAATTTGCCTCCCGGGGGGCGGGTGTGAAAGCGTTCTTCACCCAGAGCGAGACGGTTTTTGTTCTAAAAAAACCCGGCGTAGCATCCGCCTCGAACGCTCCGACTGTCGCGGCCAAGGGAGCTGCTGGTGCGGCGCAAATCCTACGCGAAAGACAAGAGCGCGCCGCACAACGCGCCGCTTCCAGAGCCGTCGTGCGCATGAGTCTGGTGGGCGCCAACATGGTCCCGGCCGTCACGGGAATGGAATCGTTGCCGGGCAAGATCAATTACTTCCGCGGCAACGACGAACAGAAATGGATCACGGACGTGCCGACGTTCCGGAAGGTTTCCTACGCCGCTGTCTATCCCGGAATCGATTTGGTCTATTACGGCAAAGGAGGGCAGCTGGAATACGATCTCGTCATCGCGCCCGGGGCCGACCCGAATCAGATCGCGTTCAACTTTGAAGGCGCCGAGCGCCTCGAGGTGGATGCCGCAACCGGCGCGCTGGTGGTGCACGCGGCCGGCGGCGCGCAAATGCGCCAGGGCCAACCTCTCATTTATCAGCAGGTCGATGGCGTCAAACGGGCCGTCTCCGGCGGTTTCACGGCAAATGGGAGCCGCGCCGGATTCAGCGTGGGCGAATACGATCACTCGCGGCCACTCGTTATCGATCCGGCGATCATTCTGTATTCGACTTACCTTGCCGGTGAGGAAAAAGACCGCGTTCACGACATTGCTGCGGACGCCGATGGCGATGCCTACGCGGTAGGATGGACTGACTCCGAGCTTTTCCCAACGAAGAACGCGTATCAGCCCGGTGAGAACTTTGACACCGAGGAAGCTTTCATCACGAAATTTAATCCGGATGGCTCGGAGCTGATCTGGTCGACCTATCTCGGTGGCGGCGACACTGTCGACGCGCCTCCCAGCGAGGGAGCATACGGCGTTACTCTCGACTCGGACCGGAATGTGTATGTGACGGGCTGGACGTTTTCCGCCGATTTTCCCACTCGAAATGCGATGCAAACGCATTTGGCCGACGCCTGCTGCGAATCCGACAGCTTCATTACCAAAATGAATGCCGCGGGGGATCAGCTGATCTTCTCGACTTATTTCGGCGGTGCTTCAGGAACCGATGTGGGCCGCGGAATCGCGCTCGACAGCCACAACAATGTTTACGTCGTCGGCTACACCGATTCATTTGCGTTCCCGACGACAAACCCGATCCCGGGCAATAGCGAGATCGACCGGCGCGGCAGCCACATCCATAACGGACAAGAAAATTTCGACGGTTATCTGGCGAAGATCGATGCGTCGGGCCAGTTTCGGGTTTACTCCACCTACATCGGTGGGGATTTGGACGATGTGGCCCTCGGCGTGAAGGTCGATCATGACGGGAATGCTTACGTCACTGGTTGGACGGACTCCACGGAGCCGACGCCGGTCCCATCGGCAACTCCAAGCTCATCGCCCATCCCGAGCCCGACTCCGGCCTCCTCGCGTTTTCCGACCACAGATCTGGCAGTCCAAAAAGATCCCGGCGGCACTGGCTTCTCGCGAGACGCATTCGTAGCCAAAGTAAGCCCGACGGGCAGCGAGTACATTTACTCTACGTTCCTTGGCGGCGCCGCAACCGACGTAGCGTGGGGAATTGCTCTCGGAACGGATAGCAGCGCATACCTCACCGGCTACACTGATTCCGGTGGCGTGCTGATGGCCCAGAGTGCCGGGAACGGCCTCATCACTACTCAGGATGATTTTCCAACAACGGCGAATGCCTTCCAACCGCAGAATAACGGCGGTTTCGATGCCTTCCTGACGCGGATTAATCCTGACGGCTCGGCCTTCATTTATTCCACCTACATTGGTGGCGACGCCAACGAGGGCGATGGGGGCAACCTCAGTTGTACCTGCGACCACTCGAAATACGATGGCGCCGCGGTCGCCGTGGATCTACTCGGCAACGCCTACATTACGGGTTGGACGGAATCGACCTTCGTGCCCGCTCCGCCAGGCGACGGGCCAAACGGCCCGCAACAAGTGCCTCTGAATTTCCCGACCAAAGATGCGTTCCAGCCTGAGCCGGGAAGCAATCCCGGCAGCTCGCCGCCACAGTCCCGTGACGCTTTTGTCGCGATGTTCAATACGAGCCCCGGCGTCTCGTCGAGCAATTCGTTAGTCTATTCATCCTTCCTTGGCGGCAGCCACCAGGATGAAGGTGAAGCGATCACAGTCGATCCGGGCGGCAATCTTTATGTGGCCGGCTGGACCGCATCCGATTCGGATTGCAGCCAGACCGCCACGGAGCCGTGTTTCGGCCCTGCGATTGTTACCACGAATGATTTTCCAACGACCAAAGGCGCGTTCCAGGAATTTCCAAGCACCGATGACGATGGCTGGGTCGTCGCGTTCGTTGGAGGAACGTCGACAGTTATCGGCCAGGGCCAGGGCTTCACCATTTTCGGCCAGGTCACTCTCGCCGACGATGGCAGCCCCGTCGAAGGCGTGACGATTACGCTGACCAAGCCTGACAGCACAACGGCGACCACCACGACTGATGCGATGGGAACGTACCAGTTCACCAATCTGAAACCGGTTCCTGAAGCCCCTTATACCGTGACTCCATCCGGTCTCGGCTATGAATACAACCCGTCAAGCAGTCAGGTGACCATTACGAATAAGAACGAGCGCGCGGATTTTACGGCTAGTTTCCCAGAACCTGAGCCCTCCCCCTCTACGACACCGACCGCTACCGCCACTGCAACCGCTACGCCTACAGTACCACCAACTTCGCAGGCGCTGAATCTCTCGACACGGCTCCACGTGTTGACGGGTGATCAGGTCGGCATCGGCGGATTCATCATCACAGGCTCCGTGCCGAAGCACGTCATCGTGCGCGCGATCGGACCGTCGCTGACCCGCTTCGGAATTCCAAATCCGTTGCCGGACCCGATCCTTGAATTGCACGGAACGGGTTCGTTCCAAACGATCACGAACGATAATTGGCGCGATACCCAGGAGGCCCAGATCAAGGCAAGCGGCATCCCGCCGACTAACGATGTGGAATCGGCGATCGACATTACGTTGCCACCGGGCAACTACACCGCGGTCATCTTTGGGAAGGGCGGTTCGACCGGCATTGGTCTCATCGAAGTCTACGATCTCGACAGCGCCGCAGTCTCAAAACTGGGGAACATCAGCACCCGCGGTTTCGTGGGTAGCACGCCGGGCGACAGCGTCATTGCCGGATTCATCCTGGGCAACAGCAACAATGCCGATCACATCGTGATTCGCGGCCTCGGGCCGAGCCTCGCGTCTCTGGGCGTTCCCAATACGCTCCAGAACCCGACGCTGGAACTACACAACGGCGACGGCGTGTTGCTCTTCACGAACAATGATTGGCAGGACAATCCGTCGAATGCCGCTCAGGTCGCCGCCGCCGGGCTCGCACCGAGCGACACCAGGGAAGCGGCGATCGCGGTCATCCTTCCGCCTGGCGCTTACAGCGCCATTCTGGCCGGGCTCGGAAACACGACCGGCAACGGCCTCGTCGAGATCTACGATCGCGGCAACGGACCGTAGAAACAGGCGTCGAAATTAATTCGTCGCCGCTGCGCTTTTCACAGCGCAGCGGTGACCGGCGCTAGATTATTTTCGAACTGCGCGATAAGTTTGGCGCCGTAGGACTTCGTCGCATGCCACAATTCTCTTATCGCGCGCGCAATGCCCAGGGTGGTCTCGTGGAGGGCGTGCTCGAGTGCACCGACCGCGCCGTCGCGATTCGCCAGATCGAGCAACTGCATTACATGCCGGTGCGGATCGAGCTTGTCGGTAGCGCGCCGCCACCGGTCGCGAAAACGGCCAGGACCAGCGCGCCGGCCCCAGTCGCCATTCCGTCCCCAAGGGCAGCGCCGTCGGCGCCGGCACAAAAGCTGAAAATTCCGCATGGCCAGTTGCTCATTTTCACCGAGCAGCTGGGCCATCTGCTCAAAGCCGGGATGACATTGGACGAAGGATTGTCCGTTCTCGAAAAGCGTCTCAAACAACCGCGTGTCCAGCAGATGACCCACTCGCTCCACCAGGCGCTAGTCGACGGCCGCAGTTTTTCGCAGGCGCTCCGCGATTTCCCCCGCATTTTTCCGCCGATCTACGTGAACCTCGTCGCCGCCGGTGAAGCGAGCGGCGCGCTGCCCGATATTCTTTCCCGCCTCGTCGAACATTTGATGCAGGCGAAGAATCTTCGCGACAGCGTTCAGCAGGCGCTGATTTATCCGATGTTCCTCGCGCTGGCCGGCGTCGCGCTCATCACGCTCTTCATTACGTTCATGGTGCCGCAACTGGTCGGCTTCATGTCGCAAAACGGCGGCGCGCTTCCGTTGCCAACGCGAATTCTTTTGGGCGTGAATCAGGCGATCACGAATTATTGGTGGCTTGCCTTAGCGATCGGGATCGGCGGCGTCATCGCCTTCCGCGCGTTTGTTCGCAGCGATGAAGGCCGAATCGCCTGGGACAGGTTTCGGCTCATGATTCCCGGATACGGGCGCGTGATTCGCCATCGTTATTACGCGCAGTTTTCGCGCACGCTCGGGACCCTCATGGAAAACGGCGTGCCGCTTTTGCGCGCGATTGATCTCGTCACCGAAATCGCCGGCAACCGTTACCTCGAAGTGAAGATGACCGAAGTGCGCCGCGCGGTGATCGATGGCGCGACCCTCTCGACTGCGCTCACCGCGCAGCAACTCTTCCCGGATTTATTTACCGACATGATGGCGGTCGGCGAACAGACAGGACATTTCTCCCAGACGATGCAGACCATCGCCGACGTTTACGAGCGCGAGCTGGACCGCACCGTGAAAACGATCTCAGCCCTGATCCCGCCGGTGATCATTGTGCTCATCGCCATCGTGGTTGGCTTCGTCGTTTACAGCATCCTGTCGGCCGTGTTCGAAATGACGCACAGCTTGCAGGTTCGCCCGACTTAAGCTACGCTCGCGCCGCAAATGCTTCCAAGGGCTGCCGCGTTTTTCCTCCTCCTCTTCGCGGTCGCGTCGACTCACGGCCAGGAAGTTTTCACCTCCACCCTGGGTCCAAGCCAACCGAAAAGCACCACGCACAGTTCGAACCTGATCCAGAGCGCGTGGCTCGATCTCCGGCAGATTCCGGCGGCCAACTCCAAACCGCAGGCGACTCCGGAATGGGTCGAAGCAATCACGATTGTTCCCGGACAAAAAACGCCCGGCCTTCCCGAGACGACCATTTTTCGGATTCGCCTCGCCCATCCGAGCGCGGACGCTCAGGTCCTTTTTTTCCGCCTCTTTTTCGAGGATAACGCCGAGCAGAAACCGCAGCTCACCGCCTGGGATGAATCCGGCACGGTCGTCATGCAATCGGGCCCGCTCGGCGCCGGCATCGGTTTGCCTACATCCGAAAGCGTGATGGTGCCGATGCTCGGCGTGTCCACAATCGACGTGGAAGTGGCGGGCGAAGGAAAAAATGTTCGCGGCGCGTATCTCGATTGGATGCGGAACGCCGAGGTGCTTCACCCCTCCAGCGCGGAGCGCCGCGATCTTATTCCGGAACCGTTCGCCGCGATGGCGCCACTGCATCCGGCCACCCAGGACACGGAACAGTTCGGGACGGTGACGGCGTCGCTCGCGGACGAAACGATTCGAATCGGCGCAAGCGTATCGCAAGGCGCAGCCTTTCAATTCGGTTTGGAATCGCAGCCGCTCGTCGCGCTGATTACGTTCGAAGTCGCGAGCCCAAACATTGCCGCGCCGCCGGAAGTTTACGTCAATGGCGAGAATCTTGGGACCGCGTCCGTCACCCTACCCGATTTGGCGGACCCGGCTTATCGCGGCCAGACCGCGTCGCTCCTGCGCGGGATGCGCTTTCAATACACCGGCTGGCTCCGCGCCCAGAAACTGGTTCCCGCCACCAACCTGAAAGCGGGAACCAACGATGTCCTCATCACCAGCGGATCCGGCACGGCCGTGTCGGCCATTCGCGCCACCCAGATTCAATTGAAGTATCTCTGGGATAAGTCAGATTACGAATTGCAGACCGACCGCTAACCGAGAATGACGAGAATGAAAAAACGACAAAGCGCCTTCACCCTCCTGGAAATCATGCTGGTCATCAGCATCATCGTCATTTTGCTCGGCGTGGCCGTAAGCAAGCTCGGGAACACGACCGGTGTCGCCAAGAGCGTGGCGGTTCGCGCCGACGTTCAATCGATCGGAACGCAGCTCAAACTTTATGAAAGCATTAACGGCTTTATGCCCACGACTGAGCAAGGTCTTCAGGCGTTGGTGACCCAGCCGTCGAGCGATCCGCGCCCGAGCCATTGGTATCAGCTCTTCAAGGAAATCCCGAAAGATCCCTGGGGGAGCAATTACATTTACCTGTCGCCCGGCCGGAAAAATCCCACCGGCTACGATCTCTATTCCGCCGGTCCCGATCGCAAAGCCGACACCGCGGACGACGATTGGGGCCAGTAGTCTGTTACAATTCCACTTCCGGCGTGGCCCCTGGCGCCACGGTGGGATATGGCGTCGTATTCGGCGCCGGGTTTTTCGGGATGATGCCACGCACGCGCGGAGGCGGCGTGGGTAATTGCGGGATCGGCGCGGGTTTTTGTTGAAACGTTGTTTGCGGCACCACGGGCGGTGGGACAATCGGTTGCGCTTGGACGTTCGGCTGCTGCATCTGCATCGGCACTGGCTGCGGTTGGTTGGTCGCGACCGATTGCTTCAGGAGCGCTTCATTGAAACTCAATGTCGCCGTTTGTCCGTCCTTGCTAACCGTCACCTTCGTCGCCCCCACTTTGTCCGACCACTCGATGTTGGTGATCGCGTAGCCGTCCTCCGGAGCATTCGTCGAAAGGTATTTCTTAAAATTCTTGTCCGCGCTCGACGCCACCGTGACGAAGTCGCCATCCTTCGAATGGGCGGCGTTCGCCACGAAAAGGTCCTTCGCGAAATTCGGCGTGGCTGCCGGCGCAGCGACCGCCGTGGCAACCGCGAACGGCGAACGGTCCATCATTGGCTGGTAGCGGGCGAACGCGAACGGCTTTGGCACGTCGTCGGCCAGCAGCAAACTCAGCGGCGCGGCCACGACCAGAGCGAGGGCGAGATTCCTTGTCTTCATTTTTTCCAGGTTCTTCCGGTCCGACAATAATGCACCAGCACGTGTTCGAACATCATTTTTATTGCCCGCGAATCACGCGAACGGACGCGAATGAATCAGAAGGAAAACAATCTCTTTCATTCGCGTCCATTGAAAGCCCGGCCTCGCACGCTACGCGCGCTCCGTTACGGCGCGTGATTCGCGGGCTATTTTGGCGCGAACCAGCGGGCCAGCTTCATTTTCCCGCGCATCATCGTGGGATCAGCCGAATCGATGTTCAGCGTCACGCTTTCAAAAACGACAAACGACTCCGGCTGCTGGACGTCATAGAGGAAATGGACCAGCGGCGGCCACGCGCTCTTCACTTCGAACGACGCGAAAACGGCCTGGTGGTCCGCCGTCGCGTCGCTCGTCCCGATGGCCGGATTTTCGATCAGCACGTTATGTTTGCCGGCGACTTGTTTGATCTGGTCGAGCAGCGTCGAGGCTTCGCCGGGTCCTTTCAACGTCGGCTGATGTTCCTTCAGCCATTTCGCGCGCTTCTCCCACAGGTCGCGTTCGCGAATGAAAACTTCCTGGACCTTGCGCGTGTTCTGGCGCGCGACCAGATCGGTCCGGGCGTGGTCGAGCGCGCCGAGAAGCTTGCCCCAGATGTACCAATTCAGGAGCAGGAAAACAATTCCGCCAACGATGGCGCTCAGCCGCCGTTCCCGGGGATTCAGGCGTTGATACCAGCCGGCGATCGTCATTTCGGTTTACCTTCCAGGCGAAATTGTGCGTGATCGTTCGGCAATAGACGGGGCGCTCCCAGCTCGAACTGGAACGTCTGCAAGTCCGAATTCTTTTTGACCTTCTCCGCAAACTGATACGCGAGCGCGGCGGTGTTCGCCTCGCCGTCCACCGAAATCTGGCGGGCCGATTGATTGAACTGCGTGATCCGCACGTCGGCCGAAGGCAGGCTCTCGAACAAATGCTGGATCACTTCGATCGGGTAATAGTGGGGATCAATCGCCGGTGCGAGCGCCTTCCATTTTGTCTCCGTGGCCCGGACGAATTCGGTCCGCGGCGCGTCCTTCGAGATGCGCTTGTCCAACCGGCTGATGGAAAATTTCAGGCCGAGCAGATAAAACAAAAACAGCAGGAAGAAGCCGCCGTAAGCCGCGGCGCCGATCACGATTCGCTTCCGCCATTCCTTTTGCCGGACGAGCTGGGCGCGGCGGTGACGCCAACTTTCCGGGAGCAGATTGAGCCGCGATTCCGCCGGCGGAACTTCGACCGCGATCAACTCCGCGTTCGTCGCGAAAATTCCTTCCACGGTGTCGCGAAATTCGAAAAGACTTTCCGCGAGAAGAATCCGCGGCGCCGAAGTGTTGATGCCTTGCAGTTCCGCGCTCAAGGTCAGTTGCGGCAAATCGCGCTGGAGCTGCAATGCATCCGCGCCATCGAGGCTGTGGGTAAAACTGACTTTCCCCTCCTCCGCGATCGCGCAGACGATCGATTCGTTCTCGGGATAAATGAAGAGCGCCGTTCCTTCGGGGCTGTGGGTCGCGGCTCGATGGCCGGCATAAACGGTGACCTGGCTTGGGATCAATCCGCGCGCGATCAGCGGCGCCGCCAGCTCGTTCAACTTTTCGTTGTGCACCGCGACGGCGGAAATGACGCTGCCTTCTTCGGTTTGGGAGATCACTTCCGAATCGGTCGTCATTTCCTCCGGCGAATACGGCATCGCTTTCTCGACCTGGATGCGCACCATCTCGACGAACTCGCTCGGATCGGTCGTCGGGAGCCGCATCCGTTGCGCGAGCACGAGCTCGATCGGCAGCGCGAGCACGATATCGTCCTCGGGTTGTAACAACCCGGCGGCTTCCTCGACCGTGCCGACGCCGCGCACTTCCCAGGCTTTATTCACCTCGGCAAAGCGCACCAGGTCCCAGCCGTTGGCCGAGGGAACTACGTAGACGCGTTTCGTTGCCGGCTCGATATCAAAGCTCCTTCCACGAAATTAATCGAGTGCCACCATTGAATTTGAACATCACCATTCGCACCGTTCGCGTTGCCGATCCGGATTTGCCCACACTGATCACACGGACAACCTGGGAGGTATCGGTGATCAATGGGAGAAGCTGATTAAACTGATCCTGCCGAAAGCCAAGTGCAATTTGCAGCGAAACCGTAGTCTGGTTGCCTTGCGCGGTTGTGTTTTGCGCGGTTGCCGTCCCCACCGTAAACCTCACATCGTCCTCTGTCCCCTCGATGCCGTCCGGCCCGCGACGCAACTCCAGGAAACGATCCACCAGCGGCTCGGTAAATCCCGGCAGCGCCAGCAACACATCGCGGGGCGCGGAATTAATATCGATCTGCAGCCCTCCGCCCTGAGGCCCGCCCTGACTCAGAGTGAAGAGCGTGAAATCCTCATCCCAATTCGGGTTCGAAGCGAATTCCTCCCAACCTCGGATCCGTTTCACCTCGGCCAGCGTCTTGAGCGGACCGTTCGTCGGCTGATACCCCGGCTCATCTTCGGCGCCATTTGTTCGCACCAGATTATCGGGATCGATCCAGTCCAGCAGCGCGTCGATCATATGGTCGCGCTCATTCAGATCGACCCCTTTGATCTCGAGATATTTTCGGAGCAGCTCGCGGTAGGGTGAATTGGGATTGGCAATCGTCGCCGCGGCAATTGCATTCAGATTCAATCGCCCTCCTTCGCCGGTGATTCGCACCGAAAAACTTTGTTTCTGCGGAAACGATCCGTGCAGCAACGGCGATCCAGCTTTCACCGATGGATGCAGCGCCACTTCGGCGCCCGAGCACGCCATCGCTTCCGCCTCGAGCTTACGGTTTGCGACGCTGGAAATGCTAAGCCGCGCATTGATGTCGAGCGCCCAGGAAATGACCATCGCGCTCAACAGAAACAGCGCCCAAAGCGCCAGCATGATGGCCGCGCCCCGTCGCTGCGAAAAAGTTCGGGGAGCGCACGCGCCCCGCGTGCTCTTTTCGGCGCCCCGCCGAAAAGCATCTTCATCGGCGGTAGCTTCGCGAGGGCGCGAAGCTGAGCACGCGAGGCGCGTGCGCTCCCCGGAATCGCTTCTATTTCGAGACGACATACGCATTACAGTGGAGTCCGGCCCAGCGCCACGATCGCCCGCCAATCCGGCCGGCTCGGGCGCTGGATAACCAGCTCGATCAGCCGCGGCAACGTGGCCGTATCCGTCCAACGCTCGACCCAGGCGTTGAGGCGCGTATCGAAATAACGGATCCGCAAACCGCCCACATCATCGATCAATGGCACCCAGGTTTCCTTTTCGTTCTCGCCTTCCGCTTCTCCGCGCGGTTTGCGATAACAACCGAGCTGGAGCCGGTCGCTTCCTTCCTTGATCGGCCGCAAACGCATCCGCACCGTAAACTCGCCGGCCGCATACCGCGTCATTAATCCCGGACCCGGGCCGCAGGCCCACACGATTTCATCGCGCGGCCGGTCGTTGAATTTGTAAGTGTCCCCCGCGAGCGCGCCGACACCCGTCGGCAAATCCTGCCATTGCGCGGTGAGCAGCTCGAGCAGGCCGCTGTAGCGCGCCTCCTCCATGTTTTCTACCGCGGAAATGCGCAACGCGATGATGTTAGCTTGCACGAAACGAAAAATCGCGACCGCCATCAGCCCGAGAATCGCCGTGGCCAGAATAATCTCGAGCAGGGTGAATCCGGCCCGGCGCCGGCCTTTGTCACTGGCGATAAACATAAAACTGGATCTTGCGCGATTGCGCGACTCCGCCCCGCTTCCATTCCGCGGTCAACGTCACGAGATTGATCCCGTTGATCTCAAAGTCGTTCTCGTCCTTCAACGGCGTCGGCATCGATCTTTGCACCAGCACAATGTCGCCGTAACCGGTCGCGACCTTTGTTTCTTTCTTCTGATCGGGACGGCCCGGCGTCGCCTGCACTTCCGCCATCCGATCCGCCAGGATTTGCCGGATGCGGTCTTCCTCGGCATTGAGACCGCTCGCGTTCAGGCAATTTTGGACGGAACGCCCGAGCGCAATCACGCCCAGCGAAAAGATCGCAAGACCGATGAGGACCTCGTAAAGCGCAAACGCTTTTCTCTTATTTCGCCACATAAGAAACCGTTTCCGATCGCGCCGTGAGCGCGGAATAATTCGCTGTCCACTTCCCATCCCGTCCCTCGTAGTTCACCGTCGCCGGCTCGCAATTTCCCGATGGCCAGAAAATCCATTCCGCCGGTGCGTCGTCAATCAGCGCCGCCGGAAACCAAACCCGGAATGATTCGTTCTTCGCTATCTTGATTCTCATCTCCGGCTCCGGATCCTCGCCCCTCGACAATCCCTCCGGGCGCAATCCAATCTTGCCCTCCTGCCAGACGATCAAGTACGGCCGTCCCTCTGCCATGCTGCGTTCCTGCGCTTCGCGCACGATCGCATTGAAACTATCGAGCGATTTCCGCAGCCGCCGATCCGCCATCACGCCGCTCATGCTCGGCACTGCCAGCATCATCAGCAGCACGATAAGAACGACCGCGATCGCCAATTCAAGCAGAGTAAACCCCCACCGCCGATCAACCTGAACCCGCATCCGGAAAAGTTACGCCCCCGGCGGCAAATCACAAGACAGCGACTGCGACCGCCGCTCTTGATCCGGATGGTGCGCTCGGGATCCCTTACAAGCGCCTTTATCTTCGGCCTCTTGATTTCTCGATTCTTCCCTGACAATAGCCCAGCGCTTTAGCGCTGGGACAACACGATTATCTCCGCTCCCGAGTCCTTAAGGACGAAAGTGCCCCTGTGCACGACCGAAACGCCGCTCTTGATCCGGGATGGTGCGTTCGGGATCCCTTCCAAGCGCCTTATCTTCGGCCTCTTGATTTTTCGATTCTTCCCTGACAATAGCCCAGCGCTTTAGCGCTGGGACAACAGGATTAT
>Ga0137407_10001254_pt1 | contig 16524 bp, 17 predicted proteins | sample CZOMad2_2_16fung_FD_108410 | JGI IMG/M metagenome (GOLD analysis project Ga0137407, IMG submission 108410) | Vadose zone soil fungal communities from Angelo Coast Range Reserve, California, USA - CZOMad2_2_16fungal (Illumina Assembly) | ecosystem: Environmental > Terrestrial > Soil > Vadose... | reverse complement strand
GGAGGTAACAGATGACAAAATGGATTCGTTTCGAGCAAGGCGGAAAGACCGGCATAGGCACGCTGGAAGGCGATACCATCGCGGTCCATACGGGCGATATGTTCGCTGGTGCGAAGCCGACCGGTGAGAAGCTGAAGCTCACCGACGTCCAGGTCCTGACGCCGTGCGATCCATCCAAAATGATTTGCCTGTGGAATAATTTCCACCAGCTCGCGGCCAAGAACGATTTCAAGGAACCGAAAGAACCGTTGTGGTTCCTGAAGGCGCCGAATTCCTATTGGCCCGCCAACCGGCCGATCGAGCGCCCGGCGACCTATGCCGGAAAGATCATCTATGAAGGCGAACTCGGCGTCGTCATCGGCAAGAAATGCTTCAACATCTCGGAGGCCGAAGCCGGCGACTATATCTTCGGCTACACCTGCGTGAACGATGTCACCGCGGTCGACCTGTTGCGCAAGGACAAATCGTTCGAGCAATGGGCGCGTTCGAAAAGCTTCGACACCTTCGGTGTGTTTGGTCCCGTCATCGCCACCGGGCTCGACCCCATGAAGCTGTCGATCAAGACCATCCTGAACGGCAAGGAGCGGCAGAACTATCCGGTCGCCGACATGTTCTTCCCGCCGCACAAGCTGGTCGCCGCCATTTCCAAGGACGTCACGCTGATGCCGGGCGACATCATCGCTTGCGGTACCTCGCTCGGCGCCGGTACGATGGGCGATGCCCATAACGTTGTCGACATCGTGATCGACGGCGTTGGCAGCCTCAGCAACGTGTTCGACCAGGTGCTGCCGAGTCCTTATCTGTTGGGCGCGCCGCCCAAACAGAAAAAGATCTGCGTGGTCGGCGCGGGCGCCATCGGCGGTCTGCTGGCGGCCAAGTTTGCGCTCGCGGGCGAAGATGTCACCGTCATCGATCAGGGCGCCCACCTCGCCGCGATCCAGAAGAATGGCCTCAAACTCGAGTGGCATGACGGCAAGGTCCAGACGGCCAAGATGAAAGCCGTCAACAAGGCGACCGACGCCGGCAAGCAGGATATCGTGGTACTGGCGGTTAAGGCGCATTTCCTCGATCAGGTCGTGCGGGACATCGATTCCCTGCTCGGTCCCGACACCATCGTGCTGACAGTGCAGAATGGCCTGCCATGGTGGTATTTCCAGAAGCTCGGCGGCAATTACGACAATCACCGCCTGCAAAGCCTCGATCCTTCGGGCGTCCTCACCAAATACATCGATCCGAGCCGCATCATCGGCTGCGTGGTCTATCCCGCTGCGGCCGCCATCGCGCCGGGCGTCATTCATCACGTCGAGGGGGATCGCTTTCCGATCGGCGAGCTCGACGGCAAGGAGACCCCGCGAGTCAGGGAATTGCACGACGTCTTCATCAAGGCTGGGCTGAAATCCATGGTGTTGCCGGACATCCGCTCGGAAATCTGGCTGAAGGCCTGGGGCAATCTCTCGTTCAACCCGATTTCGGCGCTGACCCATGCCACGCTGGTGGACATCTGCCAGTTCGCCGAGACACGCGAACTGGCCGCCACCATGATGAAGGAAGCCCAGGACATCGCGCAGAAACTCGGCGTCACCTTCCGCGTCACCATCGAAAAACGCATCGCAGGGGCAGAAGCCGTCGGCGCGCACAAGACCTCGATGCTGCAGGACGTTGAAGCCGGCCGCTCGCTGGAGACCGAGGCGCTGATCGGCTCGATTCTGGAAATGGCCAAGCTGACAAATACGCCGGCGCCCGCCATTGAATCGGTCTACGCGCTGGTGAAACTTCTGAACAAGGTCATGCTGCTGGAAGGCGGCGGTGTAAAAGTGGAGAAAATCGGCAAGGCCGCCTGACGTTTCTGGCCAACTACCCCTTGCGATGTTCTGCGGCTGGTTCGGCGACGGAGCAATGCAAGGGGTTTGGGCTTTTGATTGTCAATCAAGCGATCACGCAGCATCGTCGCTGCACCCTATAGCGTCAAAGTACGATCATTGGGGAGGATTGTCATGCCCGAGCGTGCGCCCGTAAGATCGATCTATATTCTGCTCCTGCTTTTTTTAATCAATCTCATGAATTTTTTCGACCGCACCATTCCAGCCGTGGTGCTGGAACCCATCCGCAAGGAATTCGATCTTGACGACACAGCGCTTGGTCTTCTGGGTGCATCCTTCACATTGATCTATGCGGTCGCCGGCGTGCCGCTTGGATATCTCGCCGATCGATTCCGCCGCACCCGCATCCTCGCGGCCGGCCTGACGGCATGGAGCCTGCTGACGGCGGCCTCCGGTCTGGCCTGGAGCTTCATGTCGTTCTTCTGGATTCGTCTGCTGGTTGGCATTGGCGAGGCGAGTTGCGCGCCTGCGGCAAACTCGCTGATCGGAGATCTCTTCCCGTCGGAGAAGCGCGCGCGGGCGCTCGGCATATTCATGCTCGGTCTGCCGCTTGGCCTGCTGCTGGCTTTCAGCATCGTCGGCGTGTTGGCACAGAATTATGGATGGCGCGTACCGTTCTATCTTGCGGCGATCCCGGGGTTCGTTGTGGCTGCTATGATGCTGTTTGCCGCTGAGCCCGTTCGCGGCTCTCAGGAGACCTACGCCATCGATCCAACGACCCCGGTCGACCGCCCGATGCGCCGAATTCTCGCGATCCCAACCGTATGGTGGATCATTGCTTCCGGGGCGACCGTCAATTTCGCAGCCTACGCGATGGGCACGTTCCTCCCGACTATGCTGATTCGGTATCACGGCATTTCGATCGGCAAAGCCGGATTGATCGCAGCCATCGTTCTCGGCGCAACCGGCCTGGTCGGTCTCACCGCCGGCGGATGGCTTGCCGATTATCTGCACAAGAAATTTCTTCGTGGCCGGCTGCTGCTGGCCTGTTGCAGCATGCTGGTCGCCGCGCCCCTGCTCTACTTCGGACTTGCCCAGCCGGTCGGCGCGGTCGACGCGGCGACTGTTCTGCTGTCGCTCGGCTGGCTACTTTACTTCAGCTACTACTGCAGCGTTTATTCCGCCTTGCAGGATGTCGTCGAACCCCGGCTGCGCGCCACCGCAATGGCCGTGTATTTCTTCTTTCAATATGTCCTCGGAGCCGGTTTCGGCACCGTTGTCACCGGCGCGCTATCCGACATGTACGCCAGGCAGGCGATGACCGCGGCGGGCACGAGCCAAATGACCGACGCGTTTCGTGCCGTTGGGCTTCAATCGGCGATGGCGCTGGTTGTGCCAGTGGCGATTGCCTTGACCTGCATTTCGCTGTTCTTCGCCGCTCGCAGCTTCATCGCCGATGCGGGCAAAACAGCGTCGGTCGGGAAACCCATCGGTGGGCTCGCGACCGCGTCCTGATTGCAGCCCGCCTCCGGGCGCGCAAGAGGACGGCAGAGAATGATCCCAGAAAGTGGGTCCATTCACCTCAGTTGAACCAGACCCTAGCCGCTCTTGTGCGCGCGCAGCGCCTCGCCAAAGGCCTGGAAAAGCGCACGGTTGATCGGGTTTCGCTGCGGGTCGTATTCAGCATGCCATTGCACGCCGAGCGCAAAGCTTGGGGCGTCGGCGATCCGGATTGCCTCGATCGTGCCATCCTCCGCCACGCCCTCCACGACGACCCGCTCGCCTGGCTCGAGCACGCCCTGGCCGTGCAGAGAATTGACGCGGATCATCTCGCACCCGAGCAGTTTTGCAAAAGCGCCATCAGGGATGAGGCGGACGTCATGACGATCGGCGAAGATCACCTTGGGATCGGGATGTATCTCGCCGTTTTCGAGCCGCGGCATCCGATGATTCATGCGCCCGGGCAAGTCGCGGATTTCGGGATGTAACGAGCCGCCGAAGGCGACGTTCATCTCTTGCAAGCCGCGGCAAATTCCAAATAGCGGAACCCCGCGAGCGACGCAGACCTCCGACAACGCCAGCGCCAGCTCGTCACGGCGCAAATCGTAGGGTTCGTGCCGGGTGTCCGCCTCGGCGCGAAAATGCTTCGGGTGAACATTGGCGCGGGCGCCAGTCAGCAACACGCCGTCGACCGTGTCCAGCAACGCGCCGATATCCGTGATATCCGGCGACGCCGCAAACATCAGAGGCAGCGCGCCCGTCACTTCGGCCAGTGCGCGAAGGTTTCGTTCACCGACCAACTGCGTCGCAAACCTATTTTCGATGCGATAGGCGTTGCCGATCACACCGACCACCGGCCTCCTCATTGCCTAGCTTCCAATCTCATCCTGCAAATTCGGCTGCAAATTGCCGGCCAATCATGCATCGCGGTCGACGGCGGATCAATACGTTACGGGCCGCTCTTCCACTGTTCAGGTCTGCCATAACTTGAGCCGGCGCGGCTTCTTTGCTTGATCGAGGGCGGGTTTGGCGGAAGAGTGCCCTCGGAATGAATTTGGAAAGGATCAAGCGTGGCAGGCTCGGCCGACAATCATCTTCAGGCCCGCAACGATCTGGCCTGGGCCATATCCGTCGGCGGCATCGGTGTCGTGCTATTCGCGGGCCTGCTGGTATTCGTCTGGTATTTCGCAACGACGCTATTTCTGATCTTCGCCGGAATCCTGCTCGGTGTGGCGCTCCACGCCCTGACCAATAAACTTGGCCGCGTCGTCAGGCTGCCGCATTCGCTGCGGTTGACGATTGTCTGTTTGGTGCTCGCAGGGTTGCTGTCCGGTGTGGTCTTCCTCGGCGGCGCCACCATCGCGCAACAGGCAACCGTGTTGAGCGGCACGATCAAGTCGCAACTGGCCAACGTCAAAGCTTTCCTTGACAGAAATGGCCTCGATACCGGCTATTTTGGACTTGGCACTGCCGGCACTCAAGCGGATTCGTCCACACCGGCTGCGCAAGCTGGTGCTGCGCCGCATACTCTTCCGAGTCCGGGCGAGATTGCCTCAAGCGGCGGCGCGATCGTCAGCCAAACCCTCAAATTGCTGCTGGGCGCGGTTAGCGCCGTCGGCAATTTCTTTATCGTCTTGTTTCTGGGGCTGACATTCGCAGCACAACCGAGTGCCTACCGAAAAGGACTGTTGTTCCTGATGCCGGCGCGGCATCGCGCCCGCGGGGCCGTGATCGTCGATCGGATCGGCGAAACGCTGGAGCGCTGGCTGATCGCGCAGATCAGCACCATGACGGCGGTGTTTTTCGTGACCTGGATCGGCCTGTTGATCATCGGCATCCAGAGTTCCTTCATTCTGGGCCTGCAGGCCGGACTGCTTACCTTCATTCCCACGGTTGGCGCGCTGCTCGGTGGATTGATCGTGGTACTTGCGAGCCTTGCTTCCGGATGGGTCGCTGCCGCCAGCGCGTTTGTGCTTTTCCTCGGCGTTCACGCGCTGGAAAGCTATTTTCTCACGCCGATCCTTCAGCGCCAGGCGCTCGAGATTCCGCCGGCCACGCTATTTGCATTCCAGATTCTGCTGGGAGTGGTGTTCGGTATCTGGGGCCTGGCACTCGCCTTGCCACTGCTGGCGGTCGTGAAAGTCCTGATCGATCATTTCAAGGCCGGCACGCCGCCGGCCTGACGGTCACAGGACTGCCAGCCGGCGTTCAATCCGAGGTCAACACCGTTTCGGTGTGCTCGACCTCTGGCGGCGAGGCAAAATACTGTCCGACCAGCCCGCGCCAGGCCGTAAAGTCTTCGGAGCCTCTGAAATCGACGGTGTGGTTTTCCAGCGTATCCCACCTGGCCATCAGCCGGTAACACGACGGCTTCTCGATCGATTTGTGGAGTTCAATTCCTCGGCCGCCTTTGGCGCGCAGGAACAGCGGGCGCGCCTTGGCGACCGCGGCCTCAAAGTCCTTTTCGGTGCCAGGTTTGACGTCGATTTGGGCGATTTCGGTGATCATCGGGGTTGCGGCCTCTGGTTGAGAACACATGTCTCTAACCCGGCCGGCCAAAAAGAAAAAGGCGCCTTGCGGCGCCGGAATCCCAATCCGCGTTTATGGCAACTCAGTTCAACTGCAGCAGCACCATACCGGCAACCATCATCGCACAACCAACAAACAGGATGGCAGGCCAGCGGCTCCGCCGCCGGTGATAGCGCCCCTGTGCGCGACGCTCGGTGATCAGCGCCGTCTCATATTCGTCGGCGGTCGAAAACATGCAGGCGAAACCGCCGCGAGCCAAAACGGCCGCCGCTTCGAGCGACATCAGGTCGGCTTGGGAATCTCGTCTACGGATCAAGTCCATGGCCGAACAATATGGACCGAATGGTAAACGGCAGGTTACGGCTACCGCCCACGTTGCTTAGGCGAGGCGCGTCAAGCTAGGTTGCGGTTGCAACGGGCGGGCGGTGCCAGCGGTCTTTCGCCGCCAATTCTCCAGCGACAAAGGCAGCTCTTCCGCGGCCTCGACCCGATTGCGGCCGCTGCGCTTGGCCTGATAGAGCGCGGTGTCAGCCGCCGCCAACAGCACCTCGAGTTCGGTGCCCGCCGGCCCGCCCGCCACACCGATACTGACGGTGGTGTCGACCGGACCCTCCTCGCACACAATCCCGGAAGCCTCGAAAGCTTCGCGCACCCGCTCGGCCACGATCACTCCCTCGTCCAGCGGACACGGCAGCAGGGCTGCAAACTCTTCGCCGCCAATGCGCCCGGAGAGATCGCTCAGGCGCACATTGTTGACGACGACAGCCGAGAACAACTTGAGAATTTCGTCACCGGCGGGATGACCGAAGCGGTCGTTGATCGATTTGAAGTGGTCGATGTCGAAGATCAACACGGTAACCGGGCGGCCAGCATGGGCTTCGCGCTCGATGACCCGCGCGCAGGCTTCTGCAAACCCCCGGCGATTGAACATGCCGGTCAGCGGATCGACCGAAGCTGCGGTCTTGTGCACCGTCACGGCGCGCTCCGACACCAGCATGAAGATCACGAACACGGTGCCGACCGCGTAGAGAATAAGCTCGATCGCGAACACGGTGACCCAGATACTGCTGCCGAATGCACCTCCGTCATGCGGGTGCAGGACATCGCCGAGCAGGATCGGCAGCATCAGCACAAAGCCGTGCAGCACTGGAACTGCGACCGCAGGCCAGCGCTTCTGCAAGGTCCTGCGGCGCTCGAACCACAATTCGGTGGCCGTCAGCGCTGCATAGACTGCGACAATGCCGGCACCGATCGTCATCCGCAGGGCCGAAGATTCAGGTCCCAGCGTCATGACGGCAGCGATCCAGACCAATGCGCCAAGAACTAGCCCGGGTAGATTGGGCTTGCGGCCATGAAACAAGCGCGACGCATTCCAGACCATGCCGCAGGTCAGGAAGCCGACGGCGTTCAACGCAAGCGAGAGCATTTCGCCGAGCATTGAGCTCGCGAGCGTCCAGAGTGCCACTGAGGCCGCACCCAGCAAGTAGGCGGTTCCCCACCATCTCAACGCCGGAATGTTTTCCTGATACCCAAAGAACAGCAACATGGATCCCAGCAGGGCTGCGACCATGGTGGCAACGAGGTAAAGCGTGGAAGTATCGAGCGACATGGGCTCACCAGACGGTTGTGATGCGGAATACCGGGCGTGGCGCAAAATCAAATTCGGTGCCGTCGCCGCTTCCAAACCTAAGACCCCCACGTTGGCAATCCGTTTGCGCTGGCAGGCAAGTTTTCGCAAAAAACTGCGTCAACTCATCGGCAAATACGTAACGAAAAGGCGCCCGCAAGCGGGCGCCTTTTCATTTCCTCGATAGGCCGCGTTCGCAGCAAATTCTAACGAAGTGATTAGCGCTTCGAGAACTGGAACGACCTGCGCGCCTTGGCGCGGCCGTACTTCTTGCGCTCGACCACGCGCGAATCGCGGGTGAGAAAGCCACCCTTCTTCAGAACGCCGCGGAGATCCGGTTCGAAATAGGTTAGCGCCTTCGAAATACCGTGACGCACGGCGCCCGCCTGACCTGACAGACCGCCACCGGTCACGGTGCAGATCACGTCATACTGGCCAGCCCGCGCAGCGGCGATCAACGGCTGTTGAATCATCATCCGCAGCACCGGACGTGCAAAATAGACTTCAACTTCACGGGTGTTGACGGTCACCTTGCCGGCGCCGGGCTTGATCCAGACGCGGGCAACCGCGTCCTTGCGCTTGCCGGTGGCATAGGCGCGGCCGTACTTGTCGACCTTCTTGACGTATTTCGGCGCTTCGGGCGCGGCCGGCTTGAGCTGCGACAACTGATCGAGTGACTGCATGGTGTCGGACATCTTATGCGGCCCTCATGTTCTTGCGATTCATCGAAGCAACGTCCACGGTTTCAGGTTGCTGGGCTTCGTGCGGATGCTCCGGCCCGGGGTAAACGCGCAAGTTACCGAGTTGCACGCGGCCCAGCGGTCCACGCGGAATCATGCGCTCGATGGCCTTCTCGACGACGCGCTCGGGAAAACGGCCTTCGAGGATCGACTTGGCCGTACGCTCCTTGATGCCGCCGATGAAGCCGGTGTGGTTGTAGTAGACCTTGTTGTCGCGCTTGCGCCCCGTCAGCACGGCGTGAGCCGCATTGATGATGATGACATGGTCGCCGCAATCGACATGCGGCGTGTAGGTCGGAAGGTGTTTGCCGCGAAGTCGCATTGCGACCAGTGAAGCGAGCCGGCCGACCACCAAACCTTTGGCGTCGATCAACACCCACTTCTTCGTCACCTCGGCTGGTTTCGCCGAAAACGTTTTCATGTGAGGAAATCCGTGAATGGGAAAAGGCGCGTGTCAGCGCCAGACTGCCGGGTTTCTAGATCGGTCCCTCGCGCGCGTCAACGTCAATCAGTGGAGATTATGCTAATAATAACAATTACTTGTAAATATGGTGGTATATTACCGTAGAAAACACTAAGTATTTGGAATGGAATACGTCGCGGTTACGTGAGCGATCGGGTCGGGCGAGGTGCCAGACAGCAGGTTGACTTCGCCGACCGCCAGCCGCTTGCCCAATTTCAAAAGCTTCGCCGCCGCAAGCACGTCCTGGCCGGGCGCCCCCTTGCGCAGGAAGTTGATGTTGAGATTGGTCGTTACCGCAAGACCAATGGGACCGATCGCCGACAGCAGCACCACATACATGGCGAAATCCGCAAGCGCCATCAGCGTCGGTCCGGAGACCGTCCCGCCCGGACGCAGCATTTGGTCGCTGTAGCGCTGCCGCAGCAGACAGGAGGCGCCGTCGGCGCTTTCGATTGCGATGTCGCCGCCCCTAAATGCCTGAGGAAATTCGGCATGGAGGAACTTCTCGAGCTCCGCCACGCTCATTTTCGCCATTGCCATGTTCTTTCGCCTGCCCTCGCCTCGCGCCGCTTGGTACATTAAGCTGACGCATCTGGCCAAAGGAGATAAAGTGGATATCAAGTGGATATTCCGATGACGAGCCAACCCGTACGCGCGACCGCGCCGCAATCGCCGATTCTTCTGCGCGAAATGCTCGGCAGCGTCGCCATACTCACCCTCAATCGGCCCGAAGCCCGCAACAGCCTCTCGGAGGGACTGATCGCCGAGCTCGATGCCGCGCTTAGGGAAATTCACGACGATGCAAAGGTGCGCGCAGTGGTCATCGCGGCCAACGGCCCCGCCTTTTCCGCCGGCCATGACATGAAGGAACTCACTGCGCGGCGCGCCGACGCCGATCGCGGCCGCGCCTATTTTGCCGAGATCATGACGGCCTGCAGCGCGATGATGCAGGCAATCGTGCACTTGCCGAAGCCCGTGGTCGCGGCAGTTCAAGGAGTTGCCACGGCCGCAGGCTGTCAGCTCGTGGCAAGCTGCGATCTTGCGGTGGGCTCGGAAGCCGCGACCTTCGCCACCCCTGGCGTCGATATCGGATTGTTTTGTTCGACGCCGATGGTAGCGCTGTCGCGCAACGTTCCGCGCAAGCACGCGATGGAAATGCTGCTCACGGGCGAGCCGATTTCGGCGGCAACCGCGCGGGATATCGGTCTCATCAACCACGTCGTGGCTGCGGGGGCCGAGCGGGATGCGGCGATCGCGCTGGCGCAAAAGGTTGCGCTCAAATCCGCCTATACGGTCAAGATCGGCAAGGCCGCCTTCTACCGTCAGGCCGAAATGAGCCTTGCCGGGGCCTATCGCTATGCGGCAGAGGTGATGACCGAAAACATGATGGCACGCGACGCCGAGGAAGGCATCGGCGCCTTCATCGAGAAGCGCGAGCCGAAATGGCAGGACAAATAAATTGAATCTCCTCATCCCGAGGAGCGGCCACGCAGGCAAGTCTACGCAGCCTGCGTAAAATAGACTGCGGCCCACGTCTCGAAGGATGGGACCCTCATGGTTCGAGACGTGCGAAGACGCGCTCTTCACCATGAAGAATGTGGAATCTTTGCAAATGAACCACGACGCCTACGACGACAATTACATCCGCGCGATTCTCAATGGCGTGAAATCCATTGCCATGGTCGGAGCGTCGCCAGTCAATGTGCGGCCGAGTTACTTCGCCTTCAAATACCTCGCCCAGCGCGGTTACGACATGATCCCGGTCAACCCCGGCCATGTCGGCAAAAGCCTGCTTGGAAAGCCCTTCGTTGCGTCGCTGCTCGACATCGGCCGCCCCGTCGACATGGTCGACATCTTCCGGAATTCCAGCCACATCATGCCGGCGGTAGAGGAAGCGCTAAAAATGACGCCGCTGCCGAAAGTGATCTGGATGCAGCTTGGCGCGCGCGACGATGCCGCGGCCGAAAAGGCGGAAGCCGCCGGTCTTAAGGTGGTGATGAACCGCTGCCCGAAAATTGAATATGGGCGGCTGTCCTCTGAAATCTCCTGGATGGGCGTCAATTCACGAACGCTAAGTTCGAAGCGTGCGCCGATGCCGACCCAGGGCATGCAGCTTTCCCTGAGCCGAATGAGCGTCGGCGGCGGCGAAACCACGGCGTCCGATCGCGCCGCGAAAAACAAGAACGACCTCGCGTGACCCAAATGCGAGGCGATTCTTTCACAAATATTGCAGAGCGAACACGAGCGTTCCGCGCAAGCGCTATTGCTCGAAGCTGCCTTGACGGCGGACGCCGCGGACTTCAGCATGGCGGCCGCGTTTGCAAAAATAATTAATTACAGAACAGGTAGCAGATATGACCGATCGTCCCCCCGGCTTTTCCACCCTTGCTGTGCATGCCGGAGCGCAACCCGATCCTACCACCGGCGCGCGGGCCACGCCGATCTATCAAACCACCTCTTTCGTGTTCAACGATGCCGACCATGCGGCATCGCTGTTCGGACTGCAGGCGTTCGGAAATATCTACACCCGGATCGGAAATCCGACCCAGGCCGTGCTGGAAGAACGTGTCGCCGCGCTCGAGGGCGGCACCGCGGCGCTCGCGACCGCCTCCGGCCACGCCGCTCAGGTTGTGGTCTTTCAGATGCTGCTCAAGCCCGGTGACGAGTTCATCGCAGCGCGCAAACTCTATGGCGGCTCGATCAATCAATTCACCCACGCCTTCAAAAGCTTCGGTTGGAACGTGGTGTGGGCCGACCCCGACGATATCGGCAGCTTTGAGCGCGCGGTCACGCCGCACACCAAGGCGATCTTCATCGAATCGATCGCGAATCCCGGCGGCAGCATCACCGATATCGAGGCGATCGCGGCCGTCGCCCGCAAGGCCGGCGTTCCCTTGATTGTCGACAACACCCTGGCGACGCCCTATTTGATCCGTCCGATCGATCATGGCGCCGACATCGTGGTGCATTCGCTAACCAAGTTTCTCGGTGGCCACGGTAACTCGATCGGCGGCATCATTGTCGACGCCGGAACCTTCGACTGGTCGAAGGAAAACAAATATCCGATGCTGAGCGAACCGCGACCCGAGTATCACGGCATCAAGATCCAGGAGACCTTCGGCAATTTCGCATTTGCGATCGCCTGCCGCGTGCTCGGTTTGCGCGACCTCGGCCCTGCGATCTCGCCGTTCAACGCGTTTCTCATTCTCACCGGTATCGAAACGCTGCCGCTGCGGATGCAAAAGCATTGCGAGAACGCCAGGGCGATCGCGGAATGGCTGTCGACGCATCCGGCCGTGGCCTCGGTCAACTACGCCGGGATTCAGGGAGACAAATACAACAACCTCGCGCGCAAATATGCCCCGAGGGGCGCAGGTGCAGTGTTCACCTTCAGCCTGAAAGGCGGCTACGACGCAGGCGTCAATCTGGTGTCGAACCTGAAACTGTTCTCGCATCTTGCCAATGTCGGCGACACCCGGTCTTTGGTGATTCACCCGGCCTCAACCACCCACAGCCAGCTCGACGATGCCGCCAAGATCAAGTCCGGCGCGGCCCCCGACGTGGTGCGGCTGTCGATCGGCATCGAAGACAAGGAAGATTTGATCGCGGATCTCGATCAAGCGCTGAACGCGTAATTCGATCGACGTCTGAGTTTACTGCGCGCCGGTGCCTTGGCACCGATCACGACACTCATCCTGGCGGTGCAATTGAGCACCGCCAACTCCAAATCTTTGGTCGGGTCCGAGATTTCAAAGCCCTCGTTAACGCTCGTTCCGGCATAAAGTGGTTATGAATCATCCGTGTTGATTCGGAGCGGAACCATGCTGCGCTGGATGATGCCATTTTTGGCCATGGCCGTTACAGCTGCGTCCGCTGCGGCCGCCGACTTCCCCAGATCGGGTGCGGCCGTTTACGGCAAAGCCAGGCCTGTCTATGGCCGCCCTGCCTATGTCAAAGAAGAGTCGGACCTTCTCTTCACGCCGGCGGACGGAAGAATGCCCTACATCCGAATTCCGCCCCTTACGCCTCTGCTTCCCGGATCTTCGGCGCTTCCAGGCTATTACGGATCGAACCATTCCTACGAGCATCAGGGCCCCTATTACGGCGGACCCAATCTGAGTTATTGGTATCGCCTGCCCTACGCCTGCGGGGTCTACGGCTACTGCTGACGCTAGAGCATGATCCGGAAAAGTGGAAACCGGTTTTCCGAAAAGATCATGCTCAAATAAAGAGATGAGATCATGATCCGATTCAACCTAATCGGAGCATGATCTAGGGATCAAAGCTTCTTGGCACGCAAGTCGGATCGGTCCAACTCAGCTGGTTTGAGTGATGGGCCGGACGATCTCCGGTGGCGCCTGCTGCGGTTGCCTCCCGGCCAGCCGCTCGACCTGAAAGACCGCAAGCGTCAGAACCGCAATCGCACCGGCTTGGTGGGCGAGGGCAAGATCGATCGGCACCTGGTTGAGCAACGTGAGAATGCCGAGCGTCGCCTGCAAGGTGACGGCGCCCGCCAGCCACATGGCACCGTGGACCACTCGTTTGCTGGCACGCGAGCCCACCACGTCGAGCGCATGCAGAATCGCCGTCAGGAATAGCGCATAGGCAACCATGCGATGCTCGAATTGAACCGTCAGCGTGTTGTCGAACAGGTTGCGCCACCATGGCACCTCAAAGAAAAGCCTCGCCGCGGAGGGAATCAACGCGCCGTCGATATCCGGCCAGGTATTGTAGATCTTGCCCGCGCGCAGGCCTGCGACCAACGCGCCCAAATAGAGCTGCACGAACGTCAGCACCAGCAAGGCAACCGCCGTAACTTTGAGCCGTGCCGATACAACCGACGGCGCCCTCTCTCCGAGCCGGCGCAGCGTCCAGACCAGCCCCGCAAAAATCAGGAGCGCGAGCACCAGATGCGTGGCCAGACGATATTGCGAAACCTCGACCCGTTGCGAAAGTCCCGACGCCACCATCCACCAGCCGACCGCGCCTTGTAGCGCGCCGAGGCCAAAGATCAGCCACAACCGCCGCCGCAGTTCCGCGCCGAGAGCGCCGCGCCACAGGAACCAGAGAAACGGCAGCAGATAGGCCACGCCGATCACGCGCCCGAGCAGCCGGTGGCTCCATTCCCACCAGAAGATCGTCTTGAACTCGTCGAGACTCATGCCGGCGTTGAGCTCACGATATTGCGGGATGGTCTTGTAGGCCTCGAACGCCTGCGTCCACTGCTCCTGATTGAGCGGCGGCAGCGTCCCGGTGACCGGTTTCCATTCGACGATCGAAAGCCCTGATTCAGTCAGGCGCGTGGCGCCGCCGACCAGCACCATGATCGCGATCAGGGCGGCCATCGCGATCAACCACCCGCGCACGAGGCGATCGTTTGAGGCTTGATTGGCGGAAATACCGGTCATCAACGCTGCGCTTGATTGGATTTGCGCGAACCTTATAGTCCGCTCCTTCCCGCGCGCAAGACGCGTACAGGCAGCGAGCCGCACATTTCCGCCATGAGGATACGCACCCGCAAATTCTTCGGAACCATCGCATTGTTGTTGCTGGTCGTGGCGTGGTCGCTGATGGGAATGACGGTCGCGCAGACACCGTGGCTTGCGAATTCCGGACTATTGCAGGCCATTTTCTATGTTGTGGCCGGCATCGGATGGGTGCTGCCGGCGATGCCGATCGTCAGCTGGATGTCGCGGCAGGACACCTAGAACGCCCTGCTTCGGGTTGGCCTTATCTCCGGAAATGTAGCGCCAGACAAAATAACGCGCATGGCGCGCAGCGAACGCTGCCGGCCATCCCACGCGATACGCGGCAGCGCGTGCAGATTGGTCCGCCCCTCCGCCTCGACAACACCCGGTATCGCCGATACGGCGCTGAGGAAACCCGCCTCTTCGGCCATCACCGCGTGTTTACGGCGCCACGATGCGCGGTCGCCGAACGGATAGGCGAAATGCCTGACGCCGCGATGGAACGCAGCCTCTGCGACCGCCCTCCCCATCGTCATTTCGCGCTGCGCAACCGAGTCCTTCAGGCTCGAAAGGACAGGGTAACTCACCGTGGCGCTTCCGAGCGTCACCAGGGGATCTGCCGCGAGCTTCGCCAGGTCATCCCAGTCCAGCGAAGCCTCGCGCGACAGCGCCGCAAGGTCGATGGCGTGACGCGTACAGAGGTCCTTGATCGCCGAAGAAAGATCAGATGGCGAAAGCGCGCGCATCCATCCCACAAGAAAATCATAGAGTTGATATTTTTCTGCCGTGCCGGCGATATTGAAATGTCTTTCCTCGCGATCCACCACAAGGCTAATGCGGTTCTCGCGCGCGATCACCTGTTCGAGCGCAATCCACCAGGCCTCGCCGATACCGTCCGGGAATGCCGTTGGTACATAAACGGTGAAGGGAACGCCGTGTCGCGACAACACCGGGTAGGCCGACGCGATCACGTCCTTGTAGCCGCCGTCGAACGTCAGGCACGCAAAGCGTCGCGGCGAGGCCAGCGTGACCGCCCTCCGGCAGACCTCGTCCATGGAAACGATATCGTATTTCCAGCGCTTCAACGCGCGGATCGTTCGATCGAGAAACCTGGGCGTAATTTCGTGAGATTTGAGCGGTTGAAAGCGCCCCGAACGCCGCGGGCGGACGCGTTCAAATCGCAGTATGACGCCCGCGCCGCCGGCGCCGCGTCGCTTCAACCATACACGACCGCTGAAGTAAGCGAGTTCCAGTCGCAAGCTGGTTAGAATTCTGATGTCGGATGACAACGTCTTGCCTCTCAGCGCGTGTTCCGCAAACGGTCATTGCCGGCCTTTTAAGTAAAACACGTCCATCGTTTCGTCAGGGGCATTTTCCCGCGGCCAGAGCGGATTCCTTCTGGCCGGCAAATGCGCCGTATTGGTGCTTTCCGCCTTCCCGTAGCCGGATTGTCATTACTCTTTGTTGACATTTCTTTGCAAAAGTCGGGCAGGCTGAAATATGTAAATAATTCCCTGTAGACAGGTTCGCAATGACCATGGCCGCCGCGATCGAAAGCCGGACGGCCGATACGCCAGCGTGGTCGAAAACGAGCAGCATCGCCGGTGTCGATTTTCTCGGCGACCTTAACCGGGCTGAAACAGTCTGGTGCAGCCTCGAAAATCAGCAGCACCTCTCCACGCCCTATCAGCGGTTCGATTTCCTGCGCCCCTGGCAGCAGCTTGTGGGAGAGCGCGAAGGCCTTCGGCCTTTCATCGTCATAGCCTACGACAGCGAGCGTCGACCGCTGTTGCTGCTTCCGCTCGCGCTCTGCCAGCTGCACGGCATTCGCATCGCGCGTTTCATGGGTGGCAAGCACGCCACCTTCAATATGGCGCTGTGGGACCAGGATTTTGCCGCGGAGGCAACCCGCGCCGATCTCGATGCACTGATTTCGGCGATACGCGAGCGCTCTGAAGCTGATGTTCTGGCGTTTGGCCAGCAGCCTCTCAGGTGGCGGGACCTGCCCAATCCGATGGCGTTGCTGCCGCACCAGGCCTCGGCCAACGACTGCCCTCTTATGACGATCGTGCCCGGCACTGCGCCCACGGCACAAGTCAGCCGCTCCTTGCGCCGACGTCTCAAGACGAAGGAACGCAAGTTAGAAATGCTGTCGGGCTATCGCTATCGCCTGGCCAAGAGCGACACCGACATCAAGCGGCTGCTCGATGCATTCTTCGACATCAAGCCGCAGCGGATGGCCGAACAGAGACTACCCAACGTGTTCGCCGAACCCGGCGTGGAGGATTTCATCCGCGACGCCTGTATGGCGCCGCTGGCCGGCGGCGGCCGCGTGATCGACATTCACGCGCTTGAGTGCGAGGACGAGGTCATCGCG
>Ga0137407_10001253_pt1 | contig 16532 bp, 17 predicted proteins | sample CZOMad2_2_16fung_FD_108410 | JGI IMG/M metagenome (GOLD analysis project Ga0137407, IMG submission 108410) | Vadose zone soil fungal communities from Angelo Coast Range Reserve, California, USA - CZOMad2_2_16fungal (Illumina Assembly) | ecosystem: Environmental > Terrestrial > Soil > Vadose... | reverse complement strand
CGGCTGCGCCGGGGCCAGCTGGACGTGCTCGAGTCCACGACCTATTCGGGGACGACGCAGGGCGAGGTACTACCTCTTCTGGAGCAGAGCGGGCTCGCGTGTCCGGCTGACTTCCTCCTGGCCTTCTCTCCCGAGCGGGAGGACCCGGGCCGCAAGGACTTCGATACCAGGACGACCCCCAAGCTGGTGGGCGGCGTGAACCCGGAGTCGACCGCAGTCGCCGCGGCCCTCTACGGCGCGTGTCTCGAACGCGTCGTGCCGGTGAGCCACGCGAAGGTGGCGGAGTCGGCCAAGCTGCTGGAAAACATCTTTCGCTCGGTGAACATCGCGCTGGTGAACGAGATGAAGATGATCCTCGACCGCATGGGCATCGATGTCTGGGAGGTGATCCGCGCCGCGGCGACCAAGCCCTTCGGATTCATGCCCTTCTATCCGGGCCCCGGGCTGGGCGGCCACTGCATTCCACTGGACCCCTTCTACCTGTCCTGGAAGGCGGCGGAGCACGGCGAATGGGCCCGGTTCATCGAGCTCGCGGGCGAGATCAACTCGCGGATGCCCCGTTACGTGATCGAGAGGGTGGTCGTCGCGCTGAACGGTGATGGCAAGGCCCTCAACGGTTCGAAGATCCTGGTCCTGGGGCTCGCCTACAAAGCCAACGTCGACGACGATCGCGAATCCCCCTCTTACGAAATCCTCGAGCTCTTGAAGGAAGCCGGCGCCAAAGTCGACTACTGCGATCCTCTCTTTCCGGCGACGCACAAGACGCGCAAGCACGATCTCGGCTTGCGATCCCTGCCCTGCGACGACGAGACTTTCTCGAAGTACGACGCCTTGGTGGTCTCGACGGCCCACGACTGTTTCAGGAATGCCGACCTGTACCGGGGGACGAGGCTGGTGGTGGATACGCGCAATCTGGTCGCGCCGCTCTTTCCCGAGGGAGGCGGTCCGCGGATCGTCAACGCCTGAGTGCGTCGAATCGCTTCTTGGCGGGAAGGACGCCGACCATCGGAGTGCGGGTGGGGTCCACGAACGGCCACGGCTCCGATCCGAAGAACGCCGGCTTGCCGGGCAAGTACAGCGACTCCGGCAACGAGTGGTTGGAATTGGTGGAGTCCCAGATCACGCTCCCCGTCGCGTAGTCGTAATTTCCGTGGCGATAAAGCTGGTTGGCGGTCGCCGACGAGGACTTCGGGTCCTCGTAGGTGCCGATGTCGTCCCCGCCGCCTCCGGCGTTCTGCCCGTGACCGAGCCTGTAAACGGTTTTCTGATCCGGCCCGGGCGGATTCGAATTGACCTCGTAGACGAGGCCGGCGCCGGGCGCGCCGAGGACGTTCCCCACCACGTTCATGAAGCGCGCCTTCGCCTCGAAAGCGATGGCCGCGATCTGGTAGGTCTCGTGTGCGGCGGTGCGCTCCTGCTGGCTGCTCGCGAAGTTGCGAAAGACGGTCATCCATCCGGAGTTGCCCCAGACCGTATCGGTCGCGATCTGAGGCGCCTGGTTGCCTTCCACCAGCTCCATGAACGGGAAGCTGGCGTGGCCCATGTCGATGGTCGTCTCCTGCAAGGCGCCGTCGGCGCTCGTCCAGGCATCGTCGATGTAATTGTAGGCGACCACATTTCCGCCGCCGGTCGCCCGCATCGTGAGCGGCTTGTTCAGGTAGTAGATGATGTTGTTTTCGACCAGCGAGTCGCTGGTGTGGCTCGACAGCGAGATCCCGTAGGCGCCGCCGCCCTGGATCACGTTGGTCGCGTGATGGAAGTAGCTGTCGCGGACGACGGCGCGGAAGCTCGCGTCGATCAGGACGTGCGTCCCTTTCATCCCGTTCCCCGGGCCAGCGACGCCGTCCTGCGCGGTGGCGCTCGCGGGAGTCGTTCCGTCCGACTCCACGTTCGCCACCCAGCAATAGGCACATCCCAGCATCGTGATCTGGTTGTTCCGCCCGCCCGTCAGATAAACGCCCTCCAGGCCCGCGTACCTGGTCACTCTGCCGGTAGGCTTGAAGACCTGCGGTGCAAAGGCGAGCTTGAAGCCCAGATGGATGGGCGTGGTGAGGTTGAGGGTGTTGCCGGCGATGGAGGCAATCTCCACCGTCTGCCCCTGCGAGCGGTTCCCGGTGGTCGGAGGACCGTAATCGGGACGCTTGAACCACGGGCAGTCGCCGTCATAGACGTACGAAGTGTCGTCGAGCTGGTCGATCTGGATGATGTCGCCGAGGGCGAACGTGCTCGCATCGGCTACCGGAATCGAGGTCGCATCCTTCGGAACGTCCGCGGTGACCTTGACGGCGCTTCCATAGGTCGGCCACCCGCTCCAGAGGTAGATCACCGCTACCGAACTGGGCGGCAACGTCGCTCTGAGCCGGGTGAGCGCGGGGCCGGCCCCGCGCAGTACGATCCCCTTCTTGATCTCCAGATTGGACGTCAGCCGGTAGGTGCCTGCCGGGAGAAGAACCACCTGCCCTTCTGGGCAGCCGTCGATCGCGGATTGGATGGCCGCGGTCGCGTCGGTACTGCCGTCTCCGTAGGCGGCAGCGTCGACGGTAGCGCAGATGGTCGTCCGGCTGGGAATGCCCCCTGGGATACCCGGATTCCAGGCCGTCCGCCGGTCGGCCGGAATGATGTCCCCTGCCACTGCGGTCGGACTCTTGACCGGGGCGCTGGTGCCGCAGGCGCCCGAGGTGCAAGCCGCGGAGAGGAAGGCCAGCGAGGCGAGGATTCGAAGACGAATGCTGCAGCTCGGATGCATGTCCGGAAGTCTTTGCCTGGCCCCCTAGCCGACGTCGAGGACCGCTCCGGCGAGCCGCTCGCGTCCGACGATCTCGACGATCCTCCGCGCCTGGGGAATTCCGGTGATCCCTCTCTCGAGCAGGAGCAAAACCGCATCGCTCGCGGCGAGCACCGCGATGGCGACGGGATTCGCGATCGGAGAGTCCAGCGCGATGACGAATCGCGGCTCGGCGGGCGCTAGACTGCTTGCGGGCTCGACCAGCTGCGCGATCGTGTTGGCGCGCTCCAGGTCGAGCTCCAGGCCGTCGACGAGCTCGATCGGATGTCGCCGCAGCTGCGTCCCGAGCTCGGCGAGGCTGCGGGCAAGGCGCAGCGTCTTCGGTGTCCGCTCGGGAGAGACCACGGCCAGGCAGGACCAGGGACGCAAGAGCAGCCTGTACCAGAGCTCGTGGACGTCATATCCGTCGGCGACGGGCACACCTCCCAAGGGACGTGGGGATTTTCTTTGGTCCAAGCCGTCCTGACGCAATTCCGGCCCGTCCCCGAGGCTCTGGTCAATGGTCATCGCGTTCCGATCCCGACAAGAGATGCTGGATGACTCGAGGCTCGAAAAGCAAGGGCGAGCAAAACCGTCGACTCATCAACTCCCGCTCAAATCGACGGATCCTGCCTCGCGGATTTCTACGAGCAGGGGCACCTTCAGCGCCCGCTCGACCTGCCAGCTCTCGATCAACCTTCGCGAACGCAGATCGACGAACGCGGCGCTCAAGAGCGCGAGGGCGAGCCCGGCGATCACGCTCGCGCCCAGCACCAGCTTGGGCTTGGGCTTGATAGGACCTCGAGGCTGCTGCACCGGAACAAGGACGGTGTACCGGTACTTGAACGCCGCGCGGGCGGAGTCGAGCTCGAGGCGGGCACCTTCGATCCGATCGAGAAACGAGTTGTACTTGGTGAGCGCAAAGTTGACCTGCTCCCTCAAGTACCCGATCTGCGGATCCTCGTCCTCGCGCGGATCGAGCGCCCCGAGGTGCTCGGCCTGGATCACGACCGCCGTGGGCCGTCCGACCTCCCTCTCCGACTGGTCGGCGACGCCTCGTTTCCTCAGATCCGCCTCGAGCGAGGCGACCTCGCGCTTGAGAACGGCAACCTGCGGTGACTCCTGGCGCACGGCATCGAGGCTCTGCTCGGTGTCCAGGATGGCAGGATGGTTCGCGGCGTAGACGGCCCGCTGCTCCTGGAGCTTGGTCTGCAGCTCGGTGACCCGCCGGCGACGGAACTCTTCCAGGTCGGCGATCGCGCGACGCTTGCTCTGGACGGACAGCAGCAGGCGCGACGTTTCTTGATCCGGTTCAGCCGGCGCCCGCGTCTCGCCGACCGACCGGGTTCGCACGCGCTTGCCCAGGCGAGCCGCGCGCTCCTCGCGGGCGACTTCCAGCTGGCGGAGGGAGGCCGCGAGCGCCTGGTGCGCCTGGTCTGCGCGGGCCTCGAGGATGGTGATCGCCTCCGAGATCGTCGAGACCTCGGCGGCGTGCCGCGCCTCGAGGAAGTTCTCCACGGCAGTGTTCACCAGGCGGTACGCCTGCTGCGGGTCCGGGAATTCGATCCCGATGGTCACGGTGCCCTCGCCGGTCATCACCCACAGCCGGTTCCGCAGGTAGTAGACGAAATCCTCGATCTGCTCCTCCGGCTTGGGCGGCTTGAACAGGACGGGCCAGATCGCGTCCTTGACCCGGAGCAGCGGCGCGCGGTGCAGCCGCCAGTTCTTGATCAGCTCGGTCTGCTCGATCAGCGCGACCAGGTTGTCGTAGCGCTGGACGGTCTCCGCCGCCTGGCGGGTGGGTGTGTCCGCGTCCATCGGAATGGCGCGGGTAGGATTGCTCAAGGCGGGCATGATCTGGTTGCGCTGCGCCTGCAAGGTGGTCTTGACCTGGTAGGTCTTGGGCATCGCCCACATCAGGGCCAGCGAGAAGGCGACGATCCCGACCCAGATGGAGAGGAAGAGGAGCTTGTGCCTGCGGATCGAGTGGAGCACGAAGCCCGCATACGAGCCGATCAGTTGCCAGTCGAAGAGCTCGCCCGACTCGCCGCCCTGGTCGGCCGGATGGTGCTGCAGGACCACGTAAGCCGGCGGCAGCGGCTGTTGAGAGGCAGGATCCTGGAGGTTCTTCATCGCATCGTCCTCCGCTCAGAACAACCCCTGGGCGGCCCAGCGCAATCCCAAGTATCCCTGAACCTGCCAGCCGACGAACGGCGCTTGATTCGTCCAGGCGGCGCCCAATCCGCCCTCCACGCTCCACCCTCGGGCGGCGTTCCAGGAGGAGCGCGCTTCCAGGCGCAGTTCATCCGCGCCCTCGCCGACTCCGCTGATGACGCGCGCCTCGGATGCGGCGGCCCCCAGGCGAAGCCGCTCTTCGGTCAGCTCCGCGGTCCCCTCCCCCCTGATCGTCTGGATCGCGAGCGCCGTGAAACGATCCACTCCTGGCAAGAGCCGCAGATGCGCCGAGGTCCGCAACGCCCGCTGCGGCGCGACCGGCAGGTTCCAACTGACCCCGGCTGCCCCGGTCGCGTAGGTTCCCGTGGTGGAGGGCGAATCAGACGCGGAAGACTCGACGAAGACCAGGCCCCCCGCCGCGTCGAAGACCGTTTGCGGAGAGGCCCGGTGGGTCCAGCCGGCCTGCAGGTCCGAGAACAGCGCACTGCGATCGATGCTGTAGCGCGCCTGCGACCCGGACCAGAGTACCGTGATCGAGTCGGTCCGGTCCGCTGCCCAGACGAGCGACGCATTTGCCTTGGGTCCCACCTGGATGGGGAGTGCGGCGACAGCGTCGTGGCCGAGCCCTCCGGCTCGCTCCATGCCCGCGGCCACCGCCAGCTGCAGGCGGCGGGAAAAGGCGTGCGTGAGCTCGAGCATCGTGTCGATGCCGAGGGTGCGCACGAAGCGCTGAGATGGCAACTGGCCAACGACCGGACGCGCCAATTGCCCGGAAAGCGGAGAGAAGTCGGTGAGGCCCCATTCGACCGCGGTGCGCCAGCCGAGCCGGGTGGTCGGGGCAAGCCGGGTCTCGAGCATCAGGCGGCCGCTCTGCCGCGCAGCAGTTCCGGGTTCCGCCGGCCCGGAGATCGCCTGGCTGAAGAGCAACGACGGCGCATAGGTCAATGTGGCCCGGCCGTCCGGACCCTGCGCAGACAGGCCGAGCCGCGCGCGCAGGCCGAGCTCGCTGTACCGGGCGCGTCCAACGCCGGTGGGCTCCTCGCGGGCTCGCTCTTGCGTCTCCGCGGCGGCCTCCCAACCGATCGTCTCGCTCGCGGCGAGGAGAAGACCGAGGGCGGCGGCGAGCATCACTCGACGACGACGGCATCGCCGGCCTGCAGCCGGAACCCGCTCGCCCGCCCCCGGCCGCGCGACAAGGCCTCGAAGGTGAAACGGATGCGCGTCAGCTCGGCCTGGCGCCGCAGGACGAAGATCCGGTCACGGTGAGCGAAGTCGGTGAACCCGCCGGCCGCGGCGAGCGCCTCGACCACGCCGGAGCCCCGGTCCAGGTTGTATTGCCCCGGGTGTGTGACTTCGCCGAGGACGGGAACCGCGAGGGGCCGCATCTCCTCGACGGTGACGTTGACGTTCGCAACTACGAGGTAACCCTCACCCTTCAGGCGGCGCTCGATCTCCTTGGCGAGCGCACCGGGCGACAACCCCTCCGCTTGCACGTCGTGGAGGAGCGGGAGCGAAACCTTGCCGTCCTGCCGGACCCGCTCGCGCGTCGAGAGGGAGTCTTGCTGAAGGACGCGTACGGCGAGGATGTCTCCGGGAGAGATTCGGAAGTCCGGGTCCGTGCGGGCCTCCGTCGGAGGCGTGTAGTCATCGACCCAGACGAAGGGTCCGACCGACGAACAGCAGACGAAGGCGAGGGCGATCGAGATCGCCCAGCTGGTCGACTTCATCGCGGAAGTCCTTCCACAGCGGGCGGAATTGAGCACCCGCTCCGCGAGGCTTTTGTTGATCTCCTTGCTGTCCGCGGCGGCTTTCCGGCGCTAGCAGCGCCGGGCCGTTCAGCGCCGGACTTCGGCGGAGGCAAGCCCGAGGCCCTCTGCGATCCGCTCGCTCGCGTGGCCGTCACCGTAGACGTCGACTTTCCTGGACATCTGCCGGTAGGTCGCGTGATCGCGAAGGAGGCGTAGGGTCCACTCCCCGATCACGGCGCGGCTCGTCCCGACCAGCCGCGACACGCCCGCATCGACGCTTTCCCGCCGCTCCGTCACGTCCCGCATCACGAGGACCGGCTTTCCCAGCGCGGCCGCCTCTTCCTGGATTCCTCCCGAATCCGTCAGGACGAAGCGGCAGCGCTGCAGAAGCGAGACGAGCTCGGGATATCCCACCGGCTCGCCGAGGTGGACGTTGCGCAGACCCCGAAGGATCTCGAACACGGGCTGCCGCACGTTCGGGTTGAGGTGCACGGGGTAGACGAATTGGATCTCCTCGGCCTGGGCGACGTCCCGGATGGCGAGGCACAGTTCCTCGAACGGCTTTCCGAAGCTCTCGCGGCGGTGGCCAGTGACGAGGACGAACGGCTTTTCCACCTCGAGCGCGGGGAATGAAGCGGCCAGCGAACGCGCGGCCACCTCTCCGCCGCGCAGCCGCTCCAGGGCGAGGTGCAGCGCGTCGATGACGGTATTGCCCACCACGCGGATACGCTCGGCGGGGATGTGTTCCGCCAGCAGATTTTCCCTGGCCCGAGCGGTCGGACAGAAGTGGAGGTTGGTGACGGCGGCCGTCATCATGCGGTTCGCCTCCTCGGGGAAGGGCTTCGCAAGATCGAAGCTTCGCAGACCGGCTTCTACGTGAGCGACCTTCACGCGCCGGTGAAAGGAAGCGAGCGCCGCCGCGAACGCGGTGGTCGTATCTCCCTGCACGATCGTCCAATCCGGGGAGAAGTCCGCGATGATCCCGTCGAGACCGACCAGGGCACTGGCGGCCAGACCGCTGAGAGATTGGTTTGGCTGCATCACCTCCAGGTCGGCGTCGATGGAAATGTCGAAGAAGGAGAGGACGGTTGGGACCATGTCCCTGTGCTGGCCGGTGAGGCACACGCAGGTCTGCGCCGAGGGAAATCCCCGCAGCCGGCGAATTACTGGGGCGAGCTTGATGGCTTCCGGTCGCGTACCCAGGACGACCAGGAGTCTCGCGGGAAGTGCCACGTCTCGCCGTTGCTCCCTGAGGCAGGTGGGGATGGGGGACCAGCCAAAGATGGTACCGATAACACGGCTACGCCCGACGCGGCGCGTCGGCAAGCAGCGATCGATAACGCTCGAACAACCGCCGGAACTCGTTCTCCCAGTTGTACCGTTCCCTGGAGAGCTGAAGACCGTTCGCCCTCATCGACCTGCGCGCCTCGGGATCGGCCGCCATCCGGTTCACGACGGCGGCGATCTGCTTCGGGTCCTGCGGGTCGACGCAGAGGCCGACCCCTCCGCCTTCCACCAGCGCCAGCATCCCAGGGTAGTTCGCGGCGATCACGGGCAGCCCCATCATCATGTACTCGAACACCTTGTTCGGTGCGCAGTAGTAGTTGTTCCGGCAGTCGTTGCGGTAGAGCAGGATTCCGATGTCCGCGGACGCCGTGTAGGGGGGCAACTCGCCGTAGGGGACGCGGGGCAGGACGACGATGCGATCGTGGCCCGAGAGGACCGAGGAGGCATCGGTCCACTTGCCCCATCCGCTGCCGATGATGACAAGGACCACGCCTTCGTCGAAGTAACGCGTCGCCTCCGCGACTTCCTCGATGCAGCGCATCGAATCGATGAGCCCTTGATAGAGCACGATGGTCGAGAAGGCGATCCCCTGGCGGGCGAGCTCGTCGCGCAGCCTCGTGCTCTCGATGGGGCTCTTGTACGGCGGGCAGTTGCGAACGGTCAGCGGCGGGCGCTTTGCGCCGAATTCTTCGCGATAGATGCGCGAGCGGTTCTCCTCCGGCGTGACCACCTGGTCGCAGAGCGGGACCAGCGAGCGATCCAGGAAGCGCCAGAACCAGGCGAACGGGACGTGCGCTTGCGCCTCCGACCAGAGCTCGTGGGCGCGGTAGACGACGGGCTTGCGGCGAAGCTTCGCCGCCAGCACCGTCGGCAGAAGCGGAGGCAGGTCGTGGGCTGCATAGAGGTCGGCGCCGGACTTCAGGGCATGCACGAACGCCCTCGACACGTACTCCGCATACGAGAGCACCCTTTGCACAGCGGCGAGGCGGCGGCCCGAAGGGGCAAAGCCGAGCAGCCCCTGGAAGAACTCCCTGACCCGAACCGGAAAACGCCGGGTCCGAAATCCGGGGGCGTGCGCTTCGCTCGGCGGGGTGGCAGCGGAAGCGAGGCAAAGCGACTCCACCTCGAATCCGGCGCCCGCCAGCGAGGCGCCCTCGTTGAGCATCGAGGGGAGCGCCGTGGGAGAGTCGCAATAGGCGAGCATGCAGACCTTGGGTCTGTGCGCGTTGATCGAGCCGCTCGCCACCGATCGTCTCCGCTTTTCGTCAGGCTAACAGAATTCGGCGCAGGCCCTCGACCCCATTCCGGGCGATGCGCTAGCTTGTGGTCTCTCGCGCGAATCCGCACGGCCAGCCCATGAGGAACAATTGAAGGATGCGGTTGTGCACGGCGAGATCGAGCGGCAGCTCATCCGCACGCTCTCGACGCACGCCGCGGTCCCCGCATTCGTGCGCCGCATGGCCGCGCGGATCGAATCGTCTCCCCTCGCCTACCGTCTGGCCCACGGCGTCTTCTGGTCGTTTGCGGGGACGGCGCTCGCCCGGACGCTGGCGCTCGCCGCGTCGGTCGTCACCGCTCGGCTCTTGGGGAAGCAGGGTTATGGCGAGTTCGGTGTCGTCAATTCGACACTGCTCACGCTGCAGACCTTCGCCAGCCTGGGTCTCGGCGCGACGGCCACCAAGTACGTGGCCGAGCTGCGGGCGAAGGATCCGGAGCGCGCCGCACGCATCCTCGCGCTCTCCGCGATCGTCAGCGCCGCATCCGGACTGCTGGGCATGGCGCTCTTGTGGGCCTTCTCCGACTCGATCGCCGTCCACATGCTCAACGCACCACCGCTCGCCGGGCTCCTGCGGATCGCGGCCGTCGGGCTGGTGTTCACGACCCTGAATGGTGCGCAGGTGGGCGCGCTCGCGGGCTTCGAGGCCTTCCGCAAATTGACCTGGCTGAACATGTGGTCTGGCCTGCTCGGGGTTCCGCTCGCCGTAGCTGGGGTCTGGTTCTGGGGACTGCAAGGCGCCGTCTGGGCCACGGTCGCCACCGGCGCGGTCCAGTGGAGCCTCACTCATTTCGCCGTGCGGGACGAAGCGCGGGCGTACGGCATCGCGCTCGGGAGGGCCGGGTGGTGGCGAGAGCAGCGCGTTCTGTGGAGCTTCTCGCTCCCGGCGCTGGCACAGGGCATCATGGTTGCGCCGGTGAACTGGGCAGCGGCCGCCATCCTGGTCAACCAGCCTCGCGGCTATCCCGAGATGGGCGTGCTCAGCGTGGCCAACCAGTGGTTCGGAGCGGTGATGTTCCTGCCGGTGGCCCTCGGAGGAGCGGTCCTGCCGGTCCTGCTGGAGCGCGTCGGCCAGGGAGATTCGCGCGGCGCGCGTATGGTCCTGGGCGCCGCCGTGGCCATGAACACCGCGGTCGTGGTTCCGATCGTCGCGGCGGCGAGCCTGGCCAGCCCCTGGATCATGGAGATGTATGGAAAGGAGTTCGGCGCTGCCTGGCGCACGCTCGTGGTCGTCCTGATCACCGCGGGCCTGGTCGCGGCGACGACGCCGGTAGGAAACTTGTTCGCCGCGGCCGAGCGCCTGTGGCTCGCCGTCCTGATGAACTCCGGATGGGCGATCCTGTTCCTCGGCGCGACCTTTTTCCTGGTGAAATGGGGAGCGCTGGGAGTCGCCACGGCCAGGCTGATCGCCTACGTCATCCACGTGGGCTGGACCCTGTGGTTCGCGTTGAGCTTCCTCCGGGCAGGAAAGCAGTCGAGCCCGAAAGGGAGCGGCGCGTGACTGCAGCCTTCTGCGAGCAGTTTTGGACAATGTCCCGTAGTGCGTGCAGGGCGTCCGTGGCGGTTACATCTAGCCCGCGGGGTTGCTACTGATTCGGGCGTGCTGAAGCTCCTGCTCATCTCGGTGCTGTTCGCTACCTTCCTCCTGCCTGCTGCTGCCGCGTCGAGCCGCAGGCCTCGCAGGGCCCTGCGAAACCTGATCGTCTCCATCCTGCTCGCGGAGCTGGCCTACGCCTTTTTCCTCAGGTTCCTCTACGGCCGCCTGCTATGAAACGAACACCGCCGATACCGGCTGGGCCCCCGGTGCCAGGGCCGACGGAGACGGGCTCGAGAATCCCCGTGCAGTGGGCCCTGCTCGTCGGGTTGCTCTGTCTCTTTACGATCGCCGCTGTGGTCGTGAGCAACGGGAACCCGGCGGTGGCGCTGGCGCCGTGTCTCATTGCCGTGCTGGTCGGCTTGGTCTGGGTGCTCCCGCTGCGCGTGCCGATGCTCACCTTGCTCGCCCTCTCCTGGACGCTGGAGATCGCCGGCGATGCGTTCGCCTCCAACCTCGTGCAGACGCCTTTGCGGGTGGTGGGGACCCTCCTCTTCGCGAAGCTCAACCTGAGCATTCCGGTGGACGCGCTGGTGGTCAGCGGATTCGACCTCCTGCTCCTCTTGTTTGGGGTGGTCATCGTCTATCGGCACTCGACGCGGTCGCGGATCGACCGGATCGGCTGGGTAGAGGCGCCCCGTCCCATCTGGCAGTTCGCCGTGCTGGCGCTGGTCGCGATCGCCTGGATGACGATCTTCGGCATGGCGCGCGGAGGGAGCTTCCGCTTCGCGCTCTGGCAAATCACCAAGCACCTCTACCTGCCCTTGGTCTACCTTTTGATGGCCGAAGCGCTGCGCGGCCCGGCCGACGCGGTGGTCGTGGGACGGGTGGTGCTGGGCGCCGGCATCTTCCGCTCCGTCGAGGCGATGATCCTCCGGCGCATGTTCCCATCGACGGACATCTTTCCTCACGCGGTGACCCATCACGATTCGGTCCTGTTCGCCATCTGCGTCGCCATCCTGCTGGCGATGCTGCTTGAGCGGCCGACGAGGCGCGCGCTGAGGATCTGCGCGCTACTGCTGCCGATCTTCCTGGGCGGCATGATCGCCAACCACCGGCGCCTCGCCTGGACCGAGCTGGCCGCGGTGGCGGCGTTCTTCTTCCTGATCACGCCGTTGGGACGATTCAAGCGCTTCGTCCTGCGCAGCCTGGTCGTGTCGATCGTCCCGCTGCTCATCTACGGCGCGGTCGGATGGAATTCGCAGCAGCGCCTGTACGGCCCCGTGCGGATGTTCCGCTCCCTCTTCGACGCCAACGTCGACAGCTCCACCCGTTGGCGGGACTTCGAGAACTACGACCTCGTCGTCACCTTCTCGAAGAGCCCTCTGCTCGGCTCCGGCTTCGGACATCCGTTCATCGAGGAGCTCAAGCTGCCCGACATCACCAAGGACTACGAGCTCGAGCCTTACATCCCGCACAACAGCGTGCTCGGGCTGTGGGCGTTCGGAGGCCTGGTCGGATTCGCGTTGCTCTGGGCGATCTACCCGGTGGGAATGTTCTTCACCGTCCGCGCCTACCGGAGCTCGCGCACGCGGATCGAGCGGATCACCGCGCTGGGGGCCGCCGCCGTGCAGATCTGCTACGTGATGCAGGGCTACGGCGATCTCGGCTTCGGGACCTGGGGGCCGGTCTTCACTGTGGCGACCGCCTACGCGCTGGTGGGGAAGATCTGCGTCGCCAACGGCGCGTGGCCGGCCCGGTTCTCGCGTGCCCGGGTCGTCGATCCGCCGCGGGTTCAAGACCCTGCTGGCATTCCGCCCCCAGCTACTCTCCCGTTCCCCCGAGCACGACCCGGAACGTACGAAGGATGAGCTCGAGGTCGAGGCGGAGGTTCCAGTCGTCCACGTACCTGAGGTCGAGCCGCATCCATTCATCGAAGGACATCCGGTACCGGTCCGGGCAGACCTGCCACAAGCAAGTGAGTCCCGGGAGCACGGCGAACCGGCGGTACTGCCACTGCTCGTACCTCAATACCTCGCTGGGCAGCGATGGCCGCGGGCCGACGACGCTCATCTCGCCGCGGAGAATGTTCAGCAGCTGCGGCAGCTCGTCCAGCGAGTACCGCCGGATGAACCGGCCAATGGCGGTCACCCGTGGGTCGCGCCTCATCTTGAAGACGGGCCCGTTCGATTCATTGCAGATCTGGAGCTTGGGCCGCATCCGCTCAGCGTGGAGCACCATCGATCGGAACTTGAGCATGCGGAACGTCTGTCCGCGCAGGCCGACGCGCGGCTGCACGAAGAACACCGGCCCGCCGTCGCCCAGCTTGATGAGCGCCGCAACCAGCAACATCACCGGCGAGAGGAGGAGCAGCGCCAGCGCGGAGACCAGGACATCGAACGAACGCTTGACCGAGAGCCTGACGACCGCGGAGGGCTCCGGATCGGGATCGTCGAATTCCAGCTCAGGGAGATCGAGCGATCCGACGGCGACGGGCTCGCCAGCGGGGACCAACGCCAGCTCTCCGGTGGCGACCGGCTTTGCGAGGGCGATCGCGGCCGGCGCCGTAGTCACCTCCGCGAGATGTTGCCCGGCGGGACCGGTATTGGCGCTGTTCGCGACCGGGCCCTCGCCCGCCGCGGTTGCCAGCTCTTCGTCCTGGCCCAGGACGCGCGGGCGTGGTTCCGGGGTGTCTGCGTCGAGCGAGCTGAGTTGAGTCCCCGCTGAGTTCATCGAGTCTCCTGCATGATGTCGACGGCGGCGCAGGTGTCCGGCACGCCGTCGGTGGGCTGACGTTCACTGCCGAGAGAGGTTCCGCTGTGGCGACGGCGGGCAACGCTGACTGTACTGGGGGGCATTGCGTCTTATCCTTTGCGTTTCCGACGAGATGACCAGATGCAGCCTGTCGCAACAGCAACGCGCGTGCCAGAGATCGCAGCCAAAAAATTCGCGTCCAATTGAACCTTTCCGCTGGTTGGCCGGCCAGCAGGGCGGCATGTGCGGAGGAGACGGTAAGAAACTCCAAGTTTCCGCCGGGGCGGACCCGACTTCTTACCGCTCTAGGAGTGACGGGTTTTGCGCAAAACGCGCGGGTCTGGGTGGACGCCCGTCTCGTCCGGAGGCCGCGCAAGACAGAGCTCCTTAGGAGGTCACCTTGAGGTTGAGCGGCAGCCCGTACAGCGCGCCCCTGTAGGTGATCGATTCGAGCGTGGACGGCACGAAGCGTTTGCGGGCGGCGGCGTCCACATAGAAGGTGCTCGGGTCCACCGTGTTCCCGGCCTCCACCCAGCCGCCGAGCCGGTCTTGCGGGCCGATGAACACGTCCGGCCCCTGGCCGCCGGCACCGCCATCCATCCAATCGCAAGCCCGAGGGAGGAAGCGACGAGAACCAAGGCGGTCTCTGACCTCGCCGCACTTCGCCGGCGGGCCCGGCTCGCGAGATCTCCGAAGGCGATTGCGCCTAGATCGAAGGCGAGCGGCGGGAAGAAGCTGTAGCGAGCGACCTCGCCTTGGAAGATACCGTAGCGCGCGACCAGGAATTTCGATGCCCAGAACATCCCGAAGGCGAGGATGGGGGCGCCCATGCCGCGAGGAACGTCGGCAGGGGCCACTACGCTCGCACGATCTGCGCGGCACCGGGGGCCGACGGCGCCTCTGAGATTCCGAGAAGGGCGCGCAGCAGAATCAGTGAGCCGAGACCCATGGCAAGCCCGTGCGAGGCCGACACGAGCGACCAGAGAACGACGGCCGCAACCAGGCCGCGGCGCACGCCGATGCGGTCCAGGAACACGCCGGCCAGAGGCATCGCCAGCAGGTGGGCGAAGGGGAACGCCGACGACGCCCATCCGTACGCCGTGTTCGACAGGCCGAGGTCGCTGCAGACGGTCGGCGCCAGCGCCGCCAGGGTCTGGCGCTCGAGAAAGCTGATCGCCATCACGAGCACGGCAGCCGCCACGAGCGCCCATCGATGGGCGACGCGCAGCGGCGCCTGCAGGGAGAACTCAGCGCTGAACATGGTCCGCCGTCAGCTTCGGTCAGTCGTCGTGATCGTCGTCGTCGTCGCCGCGGCCGTCCCTTCCATTCGATTCGGGAACGCTATCGGGCCCGACACTACGCGGCGGTCAACCCTGCTCCTGCAGCGGGAGGCGCCGCCATCGACGACGATGACCTGCCCCGTGCCGTAGCCTTCGCGCATCAGGTACAGGAAGCTTTCCGCGATGTCGCTCGCCTCGCCCACGCGTCCGACCGGCAGCGCCGCGCCGACCTGTTGGTACATCGCGCTGCGGTCGGCTTCGCTCAGATTGTCCCAAAGCGCGGTCCTCACCACCCCGGGAGAAACCGCGTTGACGCGAGTCGGCGCGAGCTCGACTGCAAGCGCGCGGGTGAGCGACACCATCGCGCCGCAGATGCTCGCGGCGATCGTCCAGCCCTTGAGCGGGCGAGCCCCGGCGATGCCGGTGGTGAGCACGATCGAGCCGCCAGGCCTGATGTTCGCGCTGGCGTACTTGGCGGCGGTGCCGGACACGGCATCGCGCAGGTGATGGAGGTCGGCACCAGCGATCTCATCGCCAGCGGTGATCTCGTCGTGCTGTTCCCGGACTGGTCCGACGAGCTTTTCCCGCTGTATGCCTTCCACGCCGCGCGGCACTTGCCCGCGGCCAAGGTCCGGGCCTTCCTGGATTTCGTCGTCTCGTCGACCCGCTGAGCGCGATTCCTGTCACGTCTTCACGACGACGCCACAGGCGATGCGAGCGCCGGCGTTTCCCGCCGGATCGGTGACGTCATCGTCCTTCTGTGCATGAACCACGAGCGAGGAAAGGCCGGCGGTCTTGAGCTCTGCCTTGGCGACCAGCGGTGCGTCGGCGCCGGCAGCGACGGGAACGGCGATCAAGACAATGCCCACGGCGAGAATCGTGCTGCTCACGGTTTCCTCCTGCTCGCGGTGATCCCCTCAAAGGAGATGCGCGACGTTTCTTCATCGAAACGGGTGCGGCAACCAGCGCGCCAGCCGAGCGCGATCGAGACCCGTCGCGGGAGTGCGGCCTCCGACACGGCTCTGTCGAACGGGTGAGCAGCCCCTGTCTGCCGATTGAACAGAGCACAGCCGGATTCACGCCTGTTCGAAAGCGTCAGGTGCCCGTCTTCCCCTTCTCCAACTCCTGCTCGAGCTCATCCACATCAAAATCGGTCAGGAGCGCGCTGAACGGGAGATTGGCGTCCTTCACCCGGGGAAACAGGTCACGGACCAGCACCTCGACGAGCCAGGGTGCCGACGATCTGCCCGCCAGCCAGATCCATCGACCAGGCGGGAATCGAACTCCTTTTGCAATCAGTGCCAGGCGCGGCAGCTTGCCATTGAAATAGTACGCAGTTTCCTTCGCGCTGCGTTGCTTCATGCCGCGTGCTTAGGGCCAGGACTGTCTCGGGACTGTCCCAATCCGACCGGGGACCGTCTTGTGTCGACGAAGGCCAGGAAGATCCAGCCCGACTGACACCGCAGTGCGGACGCTCCGGCATCGAATCTGCAAGGGGGCATGCTATGACGCGCAGGGAGTTCATCGATGCCGCGCTTGCCCTGATCGTCGCCCCGAAAATGGCCTCCGCAGCCGGCAAGCGCACCGCCTCCAATGTGTCGCACCGCAAGCTGGGCCGCACCGGCGCCGAAGTCTCGTGCATCGGGGTCGGCGGGTATCACATCGGCCACCAGGAGGACCCGGCCGAAAGCATCCGCATCATCCGCCGGGCCAT
>Ga0137407_10001252_pt1 | contig 16539 bp, 17 predicted proteins | sample CZOMad2_2_16fung_FD_108410 | JGI IMG/M metagenome (GOLD analysis project Ga0137407, IMG submission 108410) | Vadose zone soil fungal communities from Angelo Coast Range Reserve, California, USA - CZOMad2_2_16fungal (Illumina Assembly) | ecosystem: Environmental > Terrestrial > Soil > Vadose... | reverse complement strand
GTCGTCAGACCCAGCCTGCGAGCGAGGCGCAGCGCCTCGTACGGCCCTACGCGAATCGCCTTGCCGTAGCAACAGCGCTTGCACGCATTGCAGACGTACGAGAAGCGGCTGCCTCGCTCGAGGCTGAAGTCGACCTTGGCCAGGAGGTCACGGTATGGAACGGCCGTGCTCCTGACGAAGGATCACCTTACTGCTTGCCCTCGGTCTTGCCTTCGGTCTTACCGCCGGTCTTACCCTCGGTCTTACCGCCGGTCTTGCCTTCGCCCTTTCCACCGCCCTTACCTTCGCCCTTACCGCCAGTCTTACCCTCACCCTTGCCGCTGGCCTTCCCGTCGGCCTTCCCGTCGGCCTTCCCATCGGCCTTTCCGTCGGCCTTTCCCTCGGTCTTGCCCTCGGTCTTACCCTCGGTCTTACCCTGGGCGATCGAGTCGGCAGGGCGGACGCCCATGGCGACGCCGAACGCCGCAATGGCCGCGGCGAGCTTGAGGGTGTCACGCCGGCTGACGCCGGCCTGCTCTGGAGACTGCTCGTTCCGATCCGTCATCGTTTCCCTCCGTGGGCTGTGGTCGAAGTACACCCTTTGCGCGCCGCACCATAGCATAAATACTGGGGTTTCCGAAAACCCGGATGGGCGCGGCTCTACTCAGCGCCGCTCGGCGCGGAGCTGCTTTTCGAGCTCCTCCAGGCGCCGGATGAGCGTGTCACGCTCGGACGTGAGCGCCGAGAGCTGCCGCTCGCGGAGGGCGTAGCGCTGATCCTGCTGCGCGATCCTCGTCTGGAGCTCCGCCTCCCGCTTGTAAAGGTTCTTCAGCTCGGCCTCGAGGCCGGCCACGCGCTGCTTGGACGGAAGGTAGCCGACGAACAGCACGTACAGGACCAGCAACAGAAGAACGACGCTGGCCAGAACGAGGAACAAGGGAATCCGCGCGGTCGGACGGTCAGCCACGGGCTCGGATTCTAGCAAAATTCGGAATTTGCTATCATCCCGGGTGTGGAGCTCCACGCCTTCTTCGACCGAGCTATTCGGGCGAGCTTCCACGACCTGGCCATCGGGAATGACCCGGCCTCGCCGTACCTAGCCGATCTGTTGACGCGTTTCGCGCGGACCGAGAACCTCTATCCGCGCGGGACGTCGATCCCGCGGCTCGAGACCGTCGTCGAGATGCTCATCGAAGCGGGCACCGCCTGGGACGGGTCGTACTTCCAGCCCGAGCACGAGGTCACCGTGTCCCGGCACATCGGTGACTTCACGCTCTTCATGACCGGCATCTTTCGCGAGCGCGTCGAGCGCACCGCCTCGGTCGGGTACTATGTCGGCCAGGGCAAGCGCGCCTACCACTTCGTGTCCGAGCACGGCCGCGCGACCTCGCGCGCCGACGCGGCGGCCGCGGCGCCGCTCTTTCGCCGGCTCGCCGACCGGTTCGAAGGCTACGCGGGCGCCCTCGACTATGCCCGCCGCGTGTACTTCATCGACCACCCGACGCATCCGTTCTTCCAGCTCCGATTCGAATGAGCGATCCTGCCGCGAGCCTCGACCCGGGGTCGCTGCGGGGCCTGTCCGAGGACGCCCTCGACGAGAAGCTCCGCGCGTTCGCGAACGAGCACGGCGCCGGCGCCTTGCCCGCGCTGAGCGGGCTCGCGGAGGGCGCGGCCGACCGCGGCGTGCGCCGGGCGGCGAAGCGAGCGCTCTATCGGCTCTCGCAGCGCGGCGTCGCGCCGGCGCCGGCGCCGCCGGCGGCGCCGGTGGTCCGGCGGGGAACGCCCCACGCCGTGCGCGCCTGGCTCTCGGGCATCGACGGCAGCGGATCGCGGGCCGCCTGGATCCTCTTCGAAGGCGCCTACGGCGGCGGCGCGCTCTGCTCGCTGATCCTCAACGACGAGGTCGGGATCACCGAGGTCGCCGGCGGCGACATCACGAAGCGTCGGTTGGAAGCGGAGCTGGCCTCGCTGCGCGCGGCGCAGAAGCTTCCGTGGGTCGAGACGGAGCCCGGGCGTGCCCTCGGCCTCGTGGCCGAGGCGCTCGCGATCCATCGTGAACGCGGTACCTCGCCGCCGGCCACGTTCGGGCGCTGGCAGCCATTCTTCGCCGAGGTGGCGCCCGCTGGACCGCCGCCCCTGCCCGCCGCCGATCCAGCGCTCGCCGACCGCTCGGTGGAGCTCCTCGGGCTGCCCGAGATGGCCGGCTGGTTCCTCGACCCCGACGCGGTCCAGAGCGACGCGCTCGAGGTGCAGGAAGCGCGCGAGAGCCGACTGGTGGTCTCCGACCAGATCAAGGCCGAGCGCCAGGAGACGATCCTCCGGCGCGTGATCGAGCGCGAGTTCACGCCCGAGGCGCGCCGTCGGTGGAGCCGCCGCTTCGCGGAGATGGCCTGGATCTTCAACGCGACCAACCGCAGCGAGCAGGCGGCGATCGCCGCGGCCGCGTCGGCCGGATTCGCCGACAGCCAGAGCGTGCTCTCGCATCATCCGCTGGCGCGCGCGCTCGCCCAGCGGGCGCTCGAGCTGGCAGGCGAGGTCGCCGCCGGCCGGCTGCGAGCCGCCGACGTGAGCCGCAAGCCCTGATCACCGACGTCCCGGGAATCCGCGTCGGTCACGCGACCGATCTCACGGGACTCACCGGCGTCACCGTCGTGCTGTGCGATCGCCCCGCCGTCGCCGGCGCCGAGCTGCGCGGCGGGGCGAACGACGTCGTCGGGCTCGACTACCTCGATCCCCGACACCTCGTGCCGACCGTGGACGGCGTCGTCCTCGGCGGCGGCAGCCGGTTCGGCGGCGAATCGATCTGGGGCGTGATGCGCTGGCTCGAGGCGCGCGGCCGCGGCTTCGCGGCGGGGCCCACCGTCGTCCCGCATGTTCCGGGCGCGTTCATCTTCGACCTCAACGTCGGCGACGGGCGCGCGCGTCCGACTCGCGAGATGGGCGCCGAGGCCGCCGCCAGCGCCGCGGCGGGCCCGGTCGCCGAAGGCAACGTGGGCGCGGGAACGGGCGCCACTGTGGGCAAGGTGCACCGCATCGGCCGCGCGATGCGCGGCGGACTCGGCAGCGCCTCGCGACGGCTCGGCGACGTCGTAGTGGGAGCGATCGTCGTCGTGAACGCGGTCGGCGACGTGCGCGACCCCGACACGGGTGCGTTGATCGCCGGCGCCCGCGAATCGCCCGACAGCCGCAGACTCGTCGACTCGGCCAGCGCCCTGACCGGCGGCCGCCTGCTCGAGCGGTTCGCGGCGCCCGAGCACACGACGATCGGCGCGGTCGCCACGAACGCGCGCCTGAGCAAGCCGGAAGCCGCGAAGCTCGCCTCGCTCGGGATGCTCGGCTTCGCACGCGCGCTGTCGCCGCCGCACACCGCCTTCGACGGCGATACGCTCTTCGCGCTCTCCGTTGGAGATGTGCCGGCCGACATCACCCGGCTGGGCCTCGCGGCGGCGGACGCGGTCGCCGACGCGATCGTTCGGGGGATTCGGGCGGCGACGTCGCTGCCGGGCCTGCCGGCGGCGCGCGATTTGTAGCGATCCGCGCTGGGAGGCGATGATGCGCATTCGCTTCTGGGGCACGCGCGGGTCACTGGCGACCCCGGGGCCGACGACGTTGCGCTACGGCGGCAATACCGCCTGTGTCGAGGCGCGGGCCAACGACGGAACCTTGATCGTCCTGGACTGTGGCACCGGCGCCCATCGCCTCGGGCAGGCCCTGATGGCCGAGGGCAAGCATCCTGTGCACGGTCATCTGATGATCACGCACACCCACTGGGATCACATCCAGGGCTTCCCCTTCTTCGCGCCGGTCTTCACCGAGGGCAGCGAGTGGGATCTGTATGCGCCGGGTGGCCTGGGCGAGCGTCTCGAAGCGGTTCTGTCCGCGCAGATGCAGCATCCGTACTTTCCGATCACGCTCTCACAGCTCTCGGCGACGATCCGCTACCACGATCTGGTCGAGGGAGCGCTGACGGTCGGCGGCGTGCGTGTCGTCGCCCAGTACCTGAACCATCCCGCGCCGACGCTCGGCTATCGGCTCGAGAGCGACGGCGTGTCGGTCGTCTACGCCGTCGACCACGAGCCCCACATGCGCGACCGGCCCGAGGGCGGCGGCATGGGCTCACCGGGGGAGACCGCGCCGCACGCCGAGGACGCGCGCCACGTCGCGTTCCTGGAGGGCGCCGATCTCGCCATCCATGACGCGCAGTACACGGCGGAGGAATATCCCGAGAAGATCAACTGGGGGCACTCGCCGGCCGAGACCGCGGTGGACTACGCGCTCGCCGCGCACGTGCGACGGCTCGCGCTCACCCATCACGATCCGCTGCGCGACGACGACGCGGTCGACCGGCTGGTCGAGGTCTGCCGCGAGCGCGTCCGGCGGGCCGGCGGCACGCTCGACGTCTTCGCCGCCGCCGAGGGCCAGATCATCGAGCTCACGCGTCGCGAGACTCGTACGCCGCGGCCCCGACGGCGCGCCGCCGCGTCCGCCGCCACGCCATCAACGCCGGCTCACATCGTGCTGATCGCCGACGACGATCCCGTGATCCTGGAGTTCCTGAAGGGGACGTTGCGGTCCGACGCGTTCCGGCTGTACACGGCCACCGACGGCGAGACCGCGCTCCGCATCGCCCGCGCCGTCCGCCCAGCGCTGATCCTGCTCGACTGGCTCATGCCGGGGGTCGACGGCACCGAGGTCACCCGCGCGCTCCGCGCCGACGGCGATCCCTACTTCCGCGACGTGCCGATCGTGCTGATCACCGGCGAAGCCGGCGCGGCCAAGACGCAGGAGGGCTTCGCGGCGGGCGTCACCGACTATCTGACCAAGCCGTTCAAGGCGCCGTTCGTCCGCGCGCGCGTGCGCGCCTGGCTCGAGCGCGTCGGCACCGACTCCGCGGGCTGACCATCAGCCTGCTCGGCGGAGCCAGCCGACGACCGCGTAGGCGAGTAGCGCGACGACGAGCCCGAGCCAGCGGCGCACGACCGCCGCGCGCTCGGCCGGCAGCGGCGAGAGCACGACCGGGTGGAGCCGGCTCGCGATGAGCGCGCCGCCGAGCGCGCCGCCGATGTGGGCGCCGTTGTCGATGAAGGGATCGGTGAGGCCGCCGGCGATCGTGAAGATCGCCCAGATGAGGAGCACGAAGCCGACGCGCCGGTCGCGCACGAGCAGGCGTTCGCGCTCGCGGCGCAGGAGCACGATCGCCGCGCCCTGCAGGCCGAAGATCGCACCGGAGGCGCCGACCGACGGACCCGCGCTCACCAGCACGCTCACCAGAGAGCCCGCCAGCCCGCTCAGCACGAAGAGCACGATGAACTGGGCGCGGCCGAACGCGGCCTCGCACACCATCCCGAGGATGTAGAGGGCGACCCCGTTGCCGATCAGGTGCTCGGTGCCGCCGTGAAGCCAGGGCGCGGTGAGGAGCCGCCAGTACTCGCCGGCGGCGACGCGCTCACGCGCGAGCGCGCCCATGGCGATGATCGACTCCTTCGAGGCGAGCGCGTCCATCCGGACCTCGGCCACGAAGATCGCCGCGAGCACGGCGAGCAGCGCGATCGTCGCCGGCGGCACGCGCCCCATGCGCCGCTCGAAGTCGACGCGGCGCGAGAGGAGCATGTCGGGCGTGATACGCAGCGGCGCCTCGGGTACCGTGCTCACGTCAGCGGCGCTCCCCGCTATCGAGCATGACGCCGAGGGCCACGGCGATCCGCCGGTCGAACGTGCGCGCGGAGTCGGCGGAGAGGTCGAGCACGTAGCGGTCGAGCAACGTGAACTTCCGGTTGAACTCGCCGAAGATCTCCGCGTCCGTGCCCCGGACGAAGACGAAGTTGGTGCGGAGGAATCCGAAGAAGGTGCCGAGGACCCGCCGGAGCAGCGAGAGCACGATCGAATCCTCGATCGCCATGGCCAGCGGCGCGCCTCCGGGAGCCGTGACGTACCAGCGCTTGCGGACGATGTTGTGCAGATAGGTCTTGCGCAGGATCGCGAGCGTCTCGCCGGCGGCCGTCACGATCGTGTACGTGCGGGTCAGGAACGCCACGCGCTCGTTCTGGAGCACGCGCAGGAGTGGCTCGCGCCGCGAGTCGTCGCGGTAGATCGTCACGTGGCGGCGCGGGCGCAACGACATCGAGATCACCAGGAAGATGAAGGCCGCCACCGGCACCGAGAGCAGGACGATCAGCCCGCTCCCATCCCCAGCGATGGGCCTGGCCGCCCAGCCCATGATGGTCAGGGTCACGATGACCGCGAGCAGGTAGGCCACGAGCGTGCGGATCGGGTACGTCGGACGCTCCACGTACAGAATGGGCGTGCTGTCCTCCGCCCAGACCTCGTACTTCGACGTGATCGTGAAGACCCGCTCGCGGAGCAGGAAGACGTCGCGGTCGAAGGCGTGGTCGACGCCGGGGGTCGGCAGACGCGGCGCGCTCGCGGCGGGACCCGCGCGCAGATGCCGGCCGCACGACGGGCACTCGAGAAGGCGGCCCGCGTATTCCGGCCGCAGCTCGTAGACCTCGCCACAGGGGCAGGAGACGACGACGCCGACGCTCGCCCGGCTCACGGCGTGGACGGGCGCGGCCCCATGGGCATGGATTATACTGCCCGCCTTTGGGTCAGCGGGACTGGTGCGGGTGTCGGGCGATCCAGTGTCGGGCGATGTCGAGGCGCCGGCAGATCCAGACGCGGTCGTGGCGCTCGACATGATCGAGGAAGCGGTCGAGCGCCCCCGTCCGCCCGGGCCGGCCCATCAGACGCATGTGGAGACCGACCGACATCATCCGGGGATGCTCGGCGCCCTCCGCGTAGAGCACATCGAACGCGTCGCGCACGTAGGCCAACCACTCGTCGCCCGTGCTGAAGCCCTGGGGCGTGGCGAACTTCATGTCGTTGTTGTCGAGCGTATAGGGAACCACGAGATGCGGCCGTCCGGCTTCCACGGTCCAGTACGGCAGGTCGTCGTTATAGGCGTCGGCATCGTAGAGGAAGCCGCCCTCCTCCACCACCAGCCGCCGCGTGTTGGGGCTCAGGCGGCCCGTGTACCAACCGAGCGGCCGGCTTCCCGTCGTGCGCGTGATGCTCTCCACCGCGCGCCGCATGTGCTCGCGCTCGACGTCCTCCGGGACGAACTGGTAGTCGATCCAGCGCCACCCGTGGCTCACGACCTCGTGCCCCGCCTCGACAATGGCGGCGGCCGCTTCCGGGTGACGCTCCAGCGCCATCGCGACCGCGAAGACGCTGATCTTGATCTCACGCTGAGCGAACAGGCGCATCAGCCGCCAGAAACCGACGCGGCTACCGTACTCGTACATCGACTCGACCTGGAGATTCCGCACGTCGCGCAATGGCGTCATGCCGACGACTTCCTGGAGGAACGCCTCCGACTCGACGTCGCCGTGAAGAACCGAGCGCTCGCCGCCTTCCTCGTAGTTCATCACGATCTGGAGCGCGAGCCGTGCGCCGCCCGGCCACGCCGGATCCGGCGGCGTACGGCCGTAGCCGACGAGATCGCGCGGATAGCCCGACGCGCTCATATCCGACCGATGCCGCTCGCGCCGAGACTGTCGTGGACGCCCGCCGCGGTCGTACCCCCGACGCCTCCGTAGTGAGCGACCGCGGCATCGACGCCGCCGCCGGCCGGAGCCCGCCAGCCCTCGCCGCGCAGGACGTTCTCGAGGGCCGCCAGACAGAGCAGCACGTTCTGGCGGGTCGCCGCGTAGCCCATCGTGCCGATGCGCCAGATCTTGCCCTGAAGCTCGCCGAAGGCGGCGCCGATCTCGATGCCGAAATCCTCGAGCAGCCGGCGTCGGACGCGGAGCTCGTTCACGCCCTCCGGCACGACGACCGGAGTGATGAACGGAAGACGGTGGGCCGCCGTCTCCTGTCCGAAGAGCATGAGTCCGAGCGCCCGGAGGCCGGCGCGGAGCGCGTCGCCATGGAGGCGATGGCGGGCGAAGCGCGCTTCGAGCCCCTCCTCCTGCAAGGCGCGCAGGGCCTCCCGGAGCCCGTAGACCATCGCGGTCGGCGCCGTGTGATGGTTGAAGCGCGCCGGGCTCCAGTAGTCGGCGAGCTGAGCGAGGTCGAGGTAGTTGCTCCGCACCTTGCTCTTCCGTGCCCGCAGCACGTCGGCCGCGCGCGCGTTGTACGTGATCGGAGCCATGCCCGAGGGGCAGCTCAAGCACTTCTGGGTGCCGGCCACCGCCACGTCCACGCCCCAGCGATCCACCGCGACCTCGCACCCGCCGAGCGTCACCACGACGTCTGCCAGCAGCAGCGCGTCGTGCTCACGCGCGAGCTGGGCGATGTCCTGAAGGGGCTGGAGCACCCCGGTCGACGTTTCGCCGTGGATCATCGCGACTAATCGCGTGCGACCTCCCGCGAGAGCCTTCGCGATCGGGTCGGGCGCGATGACTCGGCCCCACTCTTCGCGCACGACGACGACGTCGGCGCCGCAGCGCTCGGCGATCTCGATCATCAGCAGGCCGAAGCGCCCGCACTCGCCCACGACCACGCGGTCGCCCGGCTCTACCAGCGAGGTGATCGCCGCCTCCAGTCCGGCTCGACCGGTTCCGGAGACGGGAAAGGTGAACGCGTTCTCCGTCTGAAAGGCGAAGCGGGAGAGCGCCATCACCTCGCCCATGATCGCGGTGAACTCGGGATCGAACTGACCCAGGAGCGGTGTCGCCATCGCGCGAAGGACGCGCGGGTCGGCCATGGTCGGCCCGGGGCCGAGCAGGATCCGGGCGCTGGGCAGGAGCTCGCCAAATCGACCGTGCGTCGCGTCCCTCATCGGGGCCCATCATAGCGGGCCGACGGCTTCACGGCGCCCGACAATGACGGACGTGCCGCCCTTCCATCGGGCCGCGCCGGGCGGCCGCCGCTGCGAGCGCCTCAGCGCTCCGGCACGGCCGTCACCGCTTCTTCGGGGGGCACGCTTCTTGCGCGACCGGACGCGCATAGTCACCCGGGAGTGTGGGGCCTGATGGTCCGGCTTGACAGCGTCTTACTCGCCGGCGCAGCATCGCGCCGGTGGCCGCGGCGTCGTGCGAGGCGACAGAACTCCTCCAGCAGGCCAGGAGGCAACTATGGCGACTGACACCCGAGCCGAACTCAGGGCCGATGTCCACAGCATCGAGCCGATCCCCGAGGTGGACAAGGACTCCACCGGACCGCAGCAGATGTGGATCTGGGCCGGGGCCAACATCGCGCCGATCAACTGGGCCCTCGGCGCGCTGGGCATCGTCCTCAAGCTCGGGCTCTGGGAGACCATCGCCGTCATCGTGCTGGGCAACCTCGTGGGCTGCGCGATCTTCGCGGCCTTCACCGTGATGGGCCACAAGACCGGCGTCAATCAGATGGTGCTCGGTCGCTCCGCGTTCGGGCACCGGGGGGCGTACCTGCCGAGCGCGCTGATGTTCCTCATGACGCTCGGCTGGATCGGGGTCAACACCTACTTCCCCGTCAAGATCGCAGTCGCGATCCTCGGGCAGTTCGGGATCGGCGACACGTGGCTGACCAATCTCGTCGTCGTGACCGTCGTGATGGTGATCCAGGTGCTCATCGGCCTGTACGGCTTCTACGCCATCCGCACCTTCGAGAAGTACACGGTCCCGGTGACGGCCGCCATCATGGTGCTGATGAGCATCCTCGCCTGGACCCGGCCCGGGGTGGTCAACTGGCACCTCACCAGCACGCTGCCGCCGGCCGCGCATCTGGCGATGATCACCCTGCTCATGACGGCGATCGGGGTGGGCTGGGGTATCTCGTGGGTCACCTGGGCCTCCGACTATTCCCGCTTCGTTCCGCGCACCGTCTCGTCGACCGCCGTCTTCTGGTACAGCTACGTGGGGATGTTCGTCCCCACGGTGTGGCTCGCCATCCTGGGCGCGACCCTCGCAAGCGTGACGCAGGACACCGATCCGGCCAAGATGGTGAGCGCGGTATTCGGCGGGGTCATGAGCATCCTGGTCCTCTTGATGGTCCTGCACGGTCCCGTCGCCACCAATATCCTGAACGTCTACTCGGCGGCCCTCGCCGCGCTCAGCATGGGCCTGCGCCTCTCCCGCACGGCCATGGCGCTGATCGCCGGCGTCGTCGGCTATCTCGTCACCATTTACTTCGTCTTCCAGCCCTCGTTCGCCAAGGCCTTCGACAACTGGATGATCAGCCTCCTGCTGTGGATGAGCCCCTGGGCCGGCGTCGTCCTCGCCGACTTCTTCATTCTGCGCGGGGGCCGCATCGACGTCGACGAGCTCTATCGGGAGCCGGAGCGGAGCGCGTACGGCGACGTCAACTGGGGAGCGATCGTGGCCTTCGTCGTGGGTCTGGCCGCCGGCTGGTCGGTCGAGGACGGCCTCGTTCCTGCGCTGCAGGGCCCCATCTCGACGAAGTTGCTCAGCGGCGCTGATCTGAGCTGGCTGGTCGGCATCGTCGTCGCCGGCGGCGCCTACCTGCTCCTCGGTCGCCGCGTCGTGCCCGCTCCCGTTCCACGACCGACGGGCAGCGCCGGGCGCTAGGCCATTCGGCCAGAGCGATGGACGCATTTCTGCGAGCTGCGATCGAGGAGGCCGAGCGCGGGTCGGCCGAGGGCGGCATCCCCATCGGCTCGGTGCTGGTGCACGACGGGCGGATCCTCGGCCGTGGCCACAATCGGCGGGTCCAGCGAGGCAGCGTCGTTCTCCACGGCGAGATGGACGCGCTCGAGAACGCCGGTCGCCAGCCCGCCCGCATCTACCGCGACTGCACCATCTACACCACGCTCTCGCCGTGCGTGATGTGCAGCGGCACGATTCTCCTGTACGGCATCCCGCGCGTGGTGGTGGGTGAGAACCGAACGTTCCGCGGCGAGGAGGATCTGCTTCGAAGCCGCGGGGTGACGGTCGACGTGCTCCAGGACGCTCGGTGCCAGGAGCTGATGACACAGTTCATTCAGGCCCACCCCGCCCTGTGGGCGGAAGATATCGGCACGTAGCCCGCCGAGGAGAAGCCCCATGCTGACGACCCGTGCTCGTATGATCGCTTGCCTGGTTCTCCTCGGCCTCGGCGCCTGGCGCGCGGACGCGCAGGCGCAGACCAAGGTGAAGTTCGCGCTGGACTGGCAGGTCCAGGGACCGCAGGCACCCTTCATCACCGCCAAGGCCATCGGAGCCTTCGCGGCCCAGGGGCTCGACGTCACCATCGACCGCGGCACAGGCTCCCAGAAGACCATCGAGCAGGTGGTCACCGGCACCTACGACATCGGCTACGGCGACATCAACTCGATGATCGAGTACAACGCCAAGAACCCGCAGCAGCCGCTCATCGCCGTGGGCATCGTCCTCAACTCGCCGCCCTTCGCCTTGATCTCGCTCAAGCGCTACGGCATCCAGCAGCCCAAGGACCTCAAGGGCGCCAGCATCGGAGCACCCGCCGGCGATGCCCCGCGGCGGTTGTGGCCCATCTTCGCGCGGAACGTCGGCGTGCCCGCCGATAGTGTCACCTGGACCAACATGGCCCCGCCGCTCCGCGAGCCGGCCCTCGTGAAGGGCGACGTGAAGGCGATCTCGGGCTTCTACTTCACAGGGTTCCTCAACCTCACCGAGAACCTCAAGATCCCGGAAGCCGACGTGGTGGCCTTCAAGTACAGCGACTACGGCATCGACCTCTACGGCAACGCCGTCGTCGTGCGCGTCGACTGGCTCAAGGCCAACGAGGACACCGTGCGGCGGTTCCTCGCCGCGCTCAACGCGGGCTTCAAAGCCGCGCTGAAGGATCCGAAAGCGGCCATCGCCCACGTGAAGGCCGCCGAGCCGCTCGCGAACGAGGCCACGGAGCTCAAGCGGCTGCAGCTCGCCATCAGCGCCAACATGGTGAACGACGAGGTGCGGCGCAACGGCCTGCTCGGGATCGACCCCGCGCGCATGCAGCGGGCGATCGACCAGGTGGTCGTCGCGTTCGAGCTGGGCGCGAAGCCCACGGTCGCGCAGGTCTTCACCGGCGCCTACCTGCCGCCGGCCGCCGATCGCAAGCTCGATTGATCCGGCTCAGTACTTCGCGTGGCGCGGGTTCGCCGCGTACTCTCGCACCAGGGCCCGTGCCTCCGCGGCGAGGTGCTGCACGGTACGCATGGCCCTCCGGCCCGCCGGCTTCGCGAGCTGGCGATAGATGAGGCGATCGTCGAAGCCGATGCGGGCGGCATCGTCGATCGTGAAGCCATAGAAGATCCGGTCGATCCGGGCCCAGTACGCGGCGGCGAGACACATCGGGCACGGCTCGCCGGTCGTGTAGAGGTCCGAGCCCGACAGGCGGAAGGTCGCCAGACGCCGGCAGGCGCTGCGGATCGCGACGATCTCGCCGTGCGCGGTGGGATCGCGCGTCGCGATCACGCGGTTCCAGCCCTCGCCGACGATGGCGCCCCGGCGGACGACGACGGCCCCGAACGGCCCGCCGGCGCCCGCGTTCATTCCGCGCCGCGCCAGTGCGATCGCGCGGCGCATGAAGCGCGCGTGGGCGGACCGCTCGATCACCCGCGACATCGCCCGACCGGCCATCGTCACGAATTATAATTCGCCCGGTGCCCATGAGGCTCTTCGGAGCGTCGCTCAAGCGTCTGGAGGACCCGCGGCTTCTGCGCGGCCAGGCGATGTTCGTCGAGGACCTGCGCCTGCCCGGCCTCCGCCACGTCGCCTTCGTGCGGAGCGTGCACCCGCACGCGCGGTTTCGTGTCGACGCCGGCCGGGCCGGCGCCGGGCCCGGCGGCGCGCTGTACACGGCGGCCGATTTCCCCGGTGTGATCGCCATCCCGGCGGTCGTCTCGCACGAGGCCTTGCGTCCCTGCGCGCAGGCACCGCTGGCCCGCGACCGCGCTCGCTATGTCGGCGAGCCGCTCGCCGCGGTCGTGGCGCCGACCCGCTATGCCGCCGAGGACGCGGCCGCGGACGTACGCGTGGAGTACGACGTGCTCGAGGCGGTCGCGGACGCCGACGCGGCGCTGGCGCCGGGCGCCCCGCTCCTGCACGAGGGGGCGCCGGCCAACGTCGCGGCGGACTTCACGGTGCGCGTGGGCGACGCCGACGGCGCCTTCGCGGCGGCGGAGATCGTGACGCGCGGCCGCTACTCGGTGCAGCGCTACACCGGGATGCCGCTCGAGACGCGTGGGGTCGTGGCGGACTACGACGCCGGGACCGGGCGGCTGACCGTGTGGTCCTCGACGCAGTGGCCGCACACCCTGCGCGACGTGCTCCGCGGTCTCCTCGGCCTGGCCGAGCACCGGGTCCGCGTGGTCGCGCCCGACGTGGGGGGAGGCTTCGGCGTCAAGCAGGAGATCTATCCCGAGGAGATCGCGCTCGCCCTGCTGACCTTGCGGGAGGGCGCGCCGGTCAAGTGGATCGAGACGCGCCGTGAGCATGTGACCACCGCCGCCCACGCCCGCGAGCAGCGGCACGACGTCGAGCTGGCCGCGCGGCGCGACGGCACCATCGTGGGCCTCCGCGCAGAGGTTCTCGCCGACCTCGGGGCGTACACGCGCAGCCTCGGCGTCCTTTGTCCGTCGATCACCGCGGCGAGCTTGCCCGGCCCATATCGGATCCGCCACTACAGCTGTCGCGTGCGGTGCGCTCTCACGTGCAAGGCGCCGGCGGCGGCGTATCGCGGCGCCGGCCAGCCCGAGGCGGTCTTCGCCATCGAGCGCGCCGTCGATCATCTGGCGGCCGCGCTCAAGATGGATCCGGCCGAGGTACGACGGCGGAACTTCATCGGCCGCGACGAGTTTCCGTGGGACGTCGGGACCGCGTCGGCGCAGATCCCCGTGATCTACGACAGCGGCGACTACGGCGCCGGCCTCGACGCCGCGCTGAGCCTCGCGCGGTACGACGCGCGCCGCACCGAGCAGGCGGCGGAGCGGGCGAAGGGCGAGCACGGTCGCCTCCTCGGCGTCGGTGTCGCCTGCTTCGTGCTGCTGACGGGGCTCGGCCCCTACGAGAGCGCGGCGCTGCGCGTCGACCGCGCCGGCCAGGCGCTGCTCGTGACCGGAGCCGCGCCACACGGCCAGGGTACGGCCACCGTGCTGGCCCAGATCGTCGCCGACGAGCTCGGCCTTCGACCCCACGACGTCGAGGTGCGGCACGGCGACACGGCGCAGATCCCGTTCGGCGTCGGCACCTATGCGAGCCGCAACGCGGTGATGGCGGGCAACGCCGCGCTCGGCGCGGCCCGTAAGGTGGCGGCGAAAGCACGGCGCGTGGCCGCACACTTGCTCGAGGCGGACGAGGGGGACGTCGTGCTCGCGGAGGGCGTCGCGCGCGTCGTCGGGGCACCCGACCGCCAGATCTCGCTCGGGACGCTCGCGGCGGCGTGCTCGCCCGACTCGCCGCGGCCCGACGGGATCGAGCCGGGGCTCGAGGCCACGCACTACTTCCAGGCCCCGCGCGCCACGTTCGCCAGCGGCGCGCACGCGGCTGTCGTCGAGGTCGATCGCGAGACGGGACGCATCACGGTGCTCGACTACGTGGTCGCCAGCGACGCCGGACGGCTGATCAATCCGCTGATCGTCGAGGGACAGCTCCACGGCGGCGTGGCCCAGGGCGTCGGCGGCGCGCTGTGGGAGGCGCTGGTCTACGACGCGCAGGCGCAGCCGCTGACGCAGTCGTGGCTGGAGTACGCGATGCCGACCGCTGAGCAGACGCCGTCGATCCGCATCGCCCACGTCGTCACGCCCAGCCCCCTCAATGCCCTCGGCGTCAAAGGCGTGGGTGAGGCCGGTAGCATGGCGCCCCCCGCCGCCATCGCCGCCGCGGTGGAGGACGCGTTGCGTCCCTTCGCGGCCCGCGTCGTGGCCACGCCGCTCAGGGCGGAGGACGTCTTTCGGCTCCTGCAGCCGGCCTCCGGGCGGATCGTCCCCTGACCGCCGAGCCCCCGCGTCCGACGAACGATCCGCGCCCCCCTGGCGGCGTCCCCGCGGTTGCGCTCCGCGACCTCGGCTTCGCGTACGTGACCGCCGGCGGCCTGACCGAGGCGCTCGCGGGCGTCTCGCTCGAGGTCCCGCGCGGCAGCACGGTGGCGTTCGTCGGGCCGAGTGGCTGCGGCAAGTCGACCCTGCTGAAGCTGATCTCCGGTCTGCTGAACGCCACCGCGGGCGCGATCACCGTGGACGGGCAGCCGGTCGACGGCCCGCTGACGAACGTCGGCATGGCGTTCCAGAACCCGGTCCTCCTGCCCTGGCGCAGCGTGCTCGACAACGTGCTGCTCCCTCTGGAGATCCTGCGCGAGAACGGCGACCCGCGCGCTCCGGCCCCCGATCTCTGGCGTGCCCGCGCGGTGGCCTTGCTCGCCACGGTCGGCCTGAGCGGCGCGGAGCGCCGCCAGCCGCGCGAGCTCTCGGGCGGCATGCGCCAGCGCGTGAGTCTCTGCCGCGCGCTGATCCATCAGCCGGCGCTCCTCCTGCTGGACGAGCCGTTCGCCGCCCTCGACGCGTTCACGCGGGAGGAGATGTGGGAGCTCTATCAGCGCCTGCGGGCCGAGCGGGAATTCACGGGCGTGCTGGTGACCCACGACCTCCGCGAGGCGATCTTCCTGGCCGACGCGATCTACGTTCTCGCGAGCCATCCGGGCCGCATCGCGCACGCGCACCGTGTGGCGCTCCCGCGGCCGCGGGCGCTGGCGCAGGTGTACGGCGCCGAGGGGAGCGAGCTGATGCGGCGTCTGCGCGAGCAGATCCGGCCCAGTCGCGAGCCCGCGGCATGATCGGCCCGCGGAGCCGTCGCGTCGTCCTGCCGCTGGCGGTGTTCGTCGGGCTCGTCCTGGCGTGGGAGGCGGCGGTCACGGTGCTGCACGTCCAGCCGATCGTGTTGCCGCCGCCCAGCGGTGTCGCGCTGACGATGGCGCGAACCGCAGGGCCCATCGCCTTCCACGCCTGGCACACCCTGCTCACGACACTGCTGGGCTTCGTCGCCGCGGTGGGCCTCGGCCTCCTGCTCGGCTTCGCCATCGGCGGCTCGGCGACGGTCAACGATGCGCTCTACCCGCTGCTGGTCGGGTTCAACAGCATCCCCAAGGCCGCGGTCGTCCCGCTGCTCGTCATGTGGTTCGGCATCGGCACGGCGCCCGCGGTGCTCACCGCGTTCCTCCTGGCCTTCTTCCCCGTGGCCGTCAACGTCGCGGTGGGCCTCGCCACGCTCGAGGCCGAGCTGCGCGACGTGCTCCGCTCGCTCGGCGCCTCGCGGTGGCAGATATTCCGCAAGGTCGGGGTACCGCGCACCATGCCCCTCTTCTTCGCCTCGCTGAAGGTCGCCGTCTCGTCGGCGTTCGTCGGCTCGGTGATCTCGGAGACCGTCGCGTCGAACGCCGGCATCGGCTATCTCATGGCCGTGGCGGCGTCGGACTTCAACACCCGGCTCGCCTTCGGCGGGCTCGCCGTCCTGGGCGCCATGGGCGTGCTGCTCTACGGTATCTTTGCGGTCATCGAGCGCCGCATGACGGCCTGGGCCTATGCCGAGTAAGCTCTAGCGACCGTGGACTCTTTGATCCTCGACTGGCTCAACATCGGCCTGCGCTGGACCCATCTCATTGCCGGCATCGGCTGGATCGGGACCTCGC
>Ga0137407_10001250_pt1 | contig 16545 bp, 16 predicted proteins | sample CZOMad2_2_16fung_FD_108410 | JGI IMG/M metagenome (GOLD analysis project Ga0137407, IMG submission 108410) | Vadose zone soil fungal communities from Angelo Coast Range Reserve, California, USA - CZOMad2_2_16fungal (Illumina Assembly) | ecosystem: Environmental > Terrestrial > Soil > Vadose... | reverse complement strand
TCGCTGTTGCGCGGTGGCCAGTTGATCTTGACGGACACGGAGAACATCAGCACCCATTACGCAAAGACGCTCGCGCTTTGGCGCGAACGTTTCTTTCGGCGGCTTGTGGATGTCCGGCGCATGGGCTTCGACGAGCGATTTCAGCGCATGTGGGATTTTTGCCTGGGATGGAGCGAAGGAGCTTTCCGCGAGCAGTACATTGGCGCGGCGCAACTGATCATTTCTAAGAAGGCCGTGCGAGAGCGAATTCTCCGCGAACTTGCGATGCCAAGCGTATCACCTCTATCGGCTTAGGAGCCTGCGGTCCCTGCCCCTATTCTCACTTCTCATTCCCAGGTTCGACGGCGCTGGTGTGATCGTGGATGATTCGCCAGCCCTCGGGGAGGCGCTTCCAGACGAGGCTGAACACGCCGCCGACGTCGCCTTTGGCCCGCGTCAAATGCCAGTGACCCAAAACCAGGGCGGCATCGGGTTCGAGAAACCGAAACTCAAGTGCGGAAAACTCCAGTCGGCCCATGGCCTCGCGATCCGCGTAGTTCTTCTCGTACCGCGCTCTCACGGCGTCCCACCCGCGAGCAATGCCGCCGGTTCCGCAAAAGGTAAGTCCCGGCGAGTGCCAATAGCCCTCGAGGAAAGCATCAACGTCACCCTTGTTCCAGTTAGCTTGCTGATTTTTAAGGACTTCCAGGATGGCGAATCGGTCGGAGTCGGGGCTGTCGACCCTGGTCTGCATTGGCAAGGTCAGTCCAGTTGTCATGACGCTTGCGCCTAAGCATAATGAAATCAGTCGAATACCGATACTTCGCAGCATCGCTTCCTCCTGAGGTGGGAACCGGCGGGACGCAGAGTAGGATCAACCAAGCCGATACGCAAGTCCGAAAGTCACCACCACTAGCTAGTCGAGATCGGGATGCTCGGCCCGGGTAGGGTCTGCCCGAAGGGTCTATTTAACTAGTACCACCGACCTATTGGTGCGATCCGCTCGCGTTGACAGAATTGCCGAGTAGAAAGAGGCGTAATGTTCGCCGTTATGCTATTCGCGATCTCCATCGTGGCGCTCTTCCAGTTTGGCCTGTATTACTGGCGAGCGGTCCTGACTGCTGTGGCGGGCCAGCCGGTTTCTGAGAATGTGCTGGCGGCTGCCAGTATCGAAAACGGCCGTGTGACGGGACGCGACTTCCAGACCCTTGCCGGGCTTCATGATTTAACGCTGGACTTGACCCCACGCAGCAACGGGCTGGGCCTTGTTCGCCTCTACTATCGCATCGTGGATGGAATGGCCGCTGTGGCTGGCCAGCGGATGCCGGCAGTGGCCGCATGGTGCGAGCAGGAACTTGCCGTCTGCGCGCGGTACGCCGCGGTGCAGATTGAATGCCGACTGCGCTCGAACCTGGAACTGGCCGCCGCGATGCGCTCTTGCTAGTTTAGTTTTTCCCTCTCCCTCTCTTTCTTTTCTTATTCGCGGCCGAACTCTGCGACAATCGAGCGCGAGCCTTTTGCGCGTCGCCTCCGCTTCCTGCTAACGTCTAAGAAGCTCTTACCCGACAACGATTTGGAGAGACCATGGCGACATTCCCACTGATCGAATACGGCGACGCGAGTCCGGAGGTGCGCGCAATTTACGACGACATTATGGCCACGCGGAAAACCGACTGGATCAACAATTTCTGGAAGGCGATCGCCCACGATCCCGCCACGCTGAAGCGCACCTGGGAAGACATCAAACAGATCATGGCGCCGGGCGCGCTCGACCCGCTCACAAAGGAATTGCTGTATGTCGCGGTGAGCGTTACCAACAGCTGCCACTATTGCATCGCGTCGCACACCGCTTCGGCGCGCAACAAAGGTATGACCGACGCCATGTTCCATGAATTGCAGGCGGTGATCGGCATGGCGAACGAAACCAACAAGCTCGTCACCGGCTACCAGGTCGAAATCGACGAGCAATTCAAACCGCTGTTCTCGCTGTAGTCAAGGCTCTCGCGGGGGCAAGCCACCCCTGCCGGGTTGGTTTGACTGCCCCTCTCGTGTAAGCGCGAAAATATATCGTCAGGCACTGCGCAATTCAGGCAAAAACTTGTCATCCTGAGGCTGCCCGATGAGGGTAGCCGAAGGATCTCAACGTAAACTCCACGTGAGAAAATTCAACGACGTACTTTAACGAAACATTAATGTCTTGGCGTAGCTGACCTCCTTCGCTCATCCTCGTCGGATGCGCTCAGAATGACAGGTTTTGGGCACGTCGCCCCGAATCGGGTGACCAAACCGTCGCGTTTCGCTGGCTCCGCCCAACGGGCGTTCGCCCGGCGTCCGCGTTACAAGGCTCGAACACCTGTACGGAAGGCCAGTATATTTTCGCGGGGGTCCGCTCGTACGATGACTCAGTAGTGCCGCGAACGTATCGCTGCGTTCGCCAGTGTCGAGTCAGCTTGGGCCAACAAAAACTCTTGCCCAGCAAGTGAGCGCGCCAATGTCGCCAACCGCGAAGGATCTTGATGTGACCAATCCCAATTCCACAGCGCCCGGTGTGCGCGCCGCGTCCGTGGGAGCGCAGGACGAGAATGCCGGAAAGCCGCAACCCGTGCCGTTGGAAGTACCGGTGACCGTGAATGGCGCGCGAACGGTGGAAGGCAGCGATAAGCGCGAGCCTTTTTCGGAAACCACGCAGACGGTGCTGGTGTTCAGCAATGGCGGGGTGATTCGCCTGGCGTCATCGGTGGCTGCGGGACAGTTGTTGTTTCTGACCAACGACAAAACGAAAAAAGAAGTAGTGTGCCAGGTTGTGAAGTCGAAGAACTACAGGAATGTGAGCGGCTACGTCGAATTGGAATTCACGGAAGCGGTTCCGGGTTTTTGGGGTATGCGATTCCCGGGAGAGCGTGTTGCCGCGCAGCCGAGCGCATTCGCTCCTGCGGTGAAACCCGCAGCGCCATCGGTTGCACCCCGGGTGGATGCGCCTGCCGTGAACAGCGTTCCACAGCGAGTGGAACCGAAAGTGACGCCGGTGCAAACGCCTCACGCGCCGGCCGCGACGATCACCACCAGTGCGTTGAATGCGGAAGTGAAGCCAACCTTGAATTTGCCGCGCGCCGCGGAGCCGAAGCCGGTCGCAACTGTGCCAAGCCCTGCGTCGCAGCCCAATGTCGCGCCAGTTAATGTAGTCCCGCGTGCGCCTTTGCCCAAAGCGCCCGGCCTTACCGATGGATTCGGCAGCGGCCTCACGTCAACCGCACGGCCTTCGGACAGCAGAAGCGCTGCGCCCGTTGTGCCCAAGCCGTCGCCGACGCCGGTTGGCTCGCAAGGTTCAGCGGATGCGCTCCTGCGCGAGTCGGAACGCTTGCACGAGCAACTCGCGTCAATGCTATTTGCCGCGGAAGTACCGGCGGCGCCCGTGCAGGCGACGATGGTACCGCAGCCGCCTCCGAACAAACCGCTGACCCTGGAATCGCTCGCCAAGGTGGTGGAGATCGCGAAGCCGCAAAACGCCGCTCCGAAAGTGGTTCCGCCGCCGAAGAACGCGCCCATCCAGATGCACTCGTCCCTGGACGATGAACAGGTCAAGATTCCGTCGTGGCTCGAGCCCCTGGCGCGCAACGCGGCCACGCAGGCACAGAACGAAACGGCAGCGAGGGTCGAAGCCACGGCCAACGCCAACAGAGTCATCGAGTTTGAAGTGCAGGACGTTTCTGCCCCGGCCATCGCGCAGGTAGAAGAAGTTCCGGCCTCCGCGGAAATTTCGCACGGCAGCCATTTCATTGAAGAAGCGATCACGGTGCAGAGCGGTCATCAGAACAAAAATAAAGGAGCGCTGATCGGTGCGATCGCCGCGGGTCTTCTCCTGGCGGCCGCCGGCGGCACGTGGTATGCGCGCCGGCCGTCTGCCCCCGCGCAGCAAACATCTACGGCGGCGATGGCGCCCGAAGTGGTGGCACCGAGCGCGACTCCTGCCGCGACGCGTGGTTCAGAAAAACCCGCGGGGCGTAGTCCGGCGGAAGTCTCTTCGCCGAATCGATCGAACATCAATTCGGAGCCCGTGGCCAAGCCGCAGAGTTCTTCTGTACCGACGAATTCGCAATCGATTACTCCTGCTTCGGAAGTGGTCAAGATTGCGCCAGAAAAAAATGCCGCGGCCGAATTGTCCGCATACAAGAAATTGGCCGAGCCGCAGTCTGTGCCCGAGGCGAAGAGGTCGAGCCTTGGCCCGGTGCATCTCGCCGCGCCCAAAGCAAATCGCAATCCTGCTGCGCCGGAAGTTGGTGACGCGGACGCTGCGCTCTCCCTGAGCGGCAGCCAGGTCGCGCCTGCGGGAGACGCTTTCGGCGGTGGATTGGTGGGTGGAAACTCGAAGCAGCCGGTTGCTCCGGCCGCTCCACTTCCCGTCGGAGGCGACGTGAAGCCGGCTCATTTGCTTACCGCCGTACCCCCTACATATCCCGCGCTTGCGAAAACCCAACGCATCGAGGGGGCTGTGCACATCGATGCCGTGGTGGATCCAAACGGCAGGATTTCCGCGATGAAGGTAATGTCCGGGCCGGCGCTGTTGCATCAGGCGGCCATGGACGCGCTGCGTCAGTGGAAATATCAGCCTGCTACGCTGGACGGCAAGGCGGTGCCCATGCATTTAACCGTCACCGTGCAGTTCCGTCTGCAATAGTTTTCGATCAAGCTACTTGAGCGCGGTTCAATGAGGAGCTGCGGATTTTCGCTTCCGCGCAACCAATTCCGCGCTGCGTTGCGCGACTTCATTCACTAAGAATCCCATTTTCGGATGAGAAGGCTCGAAGTCGGCGGTGATCCCGTGCGCGCGGAGTTCTTCCGAAGTTACCGGACCGATCGAGCCGACCAGGATTCGCGCGAACGCCTGGCGCACCGATTCTTCCAAATTCATTTCTGCCGCGATCTTCAGCAAATGGACGACCTGGATCGAAGTGGTGAACAGCGCCACGTCCACCTCGCCACCGGCTATTGCTGCAACCGCGTTGCGGAGAGGTCCAGTGTCTTCCGGCAGCGCCCATTCATAAACCTGAACCTGCGTAATGTGCGCGCCCCGTTCGCCGAGTCCTGCCAGGAGTTCCGGGTTCGGAGCGCCGTATTCCTGTACGGCAACGCGCTTGCCATGCACCGGGAGTGATTCGCGCGTTCCGTCTAGCGCCACTAACAACTCACGCCAGGTATTGGGTTCTGGCACCGCCAGCGTCACCGACAATCCCAACTCCTTCAGCGCCGCAACCGGTTTGGGTCCCCGCGCGACGATGGGTATGCGTTGCAGCGCCGCGATAAATTCCTCGCGCGGACACACCGTTTCCGCGACCCGCGTCAGAGCACGGGTGCCGACTCCAGTCAGCAGTATCACCATGTCGAAGCCGCCCGCCAGTAATTCGCGCGTAAATGCCTGTGCTTCCACGTTCGATTCCAGAGGAACTTCGCGCATGGTGGGCGCGACCATCGGCGTGCCGCCGTACGTTGCAATGAGCTTGCCCATTTCCGCAGCCCGGCGGCTCTCCAACGAAAGCACGCGCAGGCCGGCAAATCCCGTAGGCGTCGTGCGAGCTTGCATCGCCAATATCATCACATGTTTTCGAGCGTGCGGCTACGTAGTCACAATCGGGGCGAAATACATTTTCGGACGCGAGACGCTACAGCCAGCAGTTCACATTGGATTGAGGCTGGTCGTGGACGCTGGGCCAAGTGCAAGTTTTCGTTCCTCTTGCATCTCCGTCATCTGCGGCGCGGGGCTCACAGCGTGCGTCGATGCAGAGGGATAGGTCACGTAAAGAGCCACGCCCGTAAAAAGCGCCCCGGCAACGATGTTGCCGATGGCAACCGGAAGCAAATTCCAAAAGAGAAATTGGCCTACGGAAATGGGCGCGCCAAAGATCATGCCTGATGAGATGACGAACATGTTCACCACCGCGTGTTCAAACCCAAGAGCGAAGAAGGTCAGAATGGGCAGCCACATCGCGACGATTTTTCCCACGGTGGACCGCGAAGCTAGGGCCAGCACGGCCCCAATGGTCACCATCCAATTGCATAGCACGCCTTTAACGACGGCGGTAGCCCAGCCGCTTGAGCCCAGCGCCATGTACGCAGGGTCTTCTTTTGAGCCGCTTGTTTCAGAAGATCGGCCATCGCGCCTCCATTCCCGGTGTGCCAGTCGGTGACGGCTAGATAAAACAGCGCCACGTAGAGCAAGCTGCCAATTAGGTTTCCGAGATAGACCCAAGCCCAGTTCCGAAGGAGCTGCGGAAATCGAAGGGTTCCGGCCATCAAGCCGGCAGGCAGCAGCGCAAAATTACCCGTCGCAAGCTCCAGACCGAGCAGCACCAGGATCACAAATCCAACCGGGAACAGAATCGCACCGACGAGGGGAGGCAGACCCTGGGAGTAGATCATTGAAGACCAGAGAGGTCGCGTACCCGAGAAACGCGCCTGCGAGAATTCCTCGAGTCAACATGTCCTTGATCGAGAGAGTGGTCTTTTTCGCTGCCAACTGCACTGCTTCGTGGACCAGATCCTTGGGACTCACGTAATCCGTCATGATTTTCTCCTTCGGTCACATCCGCTGCTCAAATTTCTTTGCAAGTGTTCGTGATTCACTTCAGGGCATTCGCTGTGGGTACCGAGGACGATTGCACTGGCAGCCAGCTTGCTACCGCGGATAGCGCGTTCCTGGGAGTCCACTTTATCCCAGATTTCCGGGACACTTTTGAGAGTGAATCCCCGAAGTTCGATTTGTTGCCGCGTGGTGATGTCCAGCACGTTGTTCCTTATACGGCGCGATAAATCGCCAATGACGCGGAGCTGCGCGCTAGTGGCAAAGCCGTTAGGCATGCGCACCCGCATCATGAATTTGCCAGGCGTGGGCCTGCGAAAGAAAACGCCTAGCCATTTCAACAATTCATTTTCGGCGGGCGTCAGCGCCGCGGCGCCTCGCTGGATGATCTGTGGTAAATCCTCGAGCACGCAGGCCATCGCCATCTTTCGAGGCCTTGTAGCCTTCAACCGCGTTGACGCCTGGATGGATGGGAATTTGTCTGCGTTCGAGGGCCTGCGAATCGGTGAGAGAAATCGGCTCCAAGACCACCTCCGGTGGCGCTGCAAGCCACAAACGCCACGCGAAAATCGGCGTGTTCGGCGCTTGCACGAGTAGCGCGCTGGGGATTCAGACTCGTCTTGGAGCGAACTGACCAGCCGGCGGGAGCGACATCGCGCCGCGTCCGGTTGTACTTCTAAAAGGTGCCGGTTCTCTCTGCAACTTGGAAAGAGAAACCGCACAGGGTAAGCGTCAGAGCAACGCCCCCTCGCTTTTCGTGGACGGGCACATCTTCACACCCGAATTCGTGTGGACGCCAACGCAAAATTCCGCTCTCCCCAACCCATTGAATATTCAATGGGTTGGGGAGAGCGTATTGGTCTGCAGCGCCGCGGGCGTATTCTCTGCTTGGTCAGGACGAGTAACTAGCTCGTGTCCCACCCTTCGGGCGGCTTGCGACGCGAAACACAGGTTCGTATACTGGCGGCCCGGGTAAAGGTGGTCTCGCGGGTGGGTAGCCCGCAACTTAGACCTGCTTTCGCCCCCTAAAATCTGCCTGCGCGTCGACTGCAGGCCCAGCTTTCAGCGACGGTTGATCCCGTCGGAGGAGATGTCTGCATGCCGCAAGCGCCAGCCCCGGAAGAAATGAATGTCTACCAAAACGCCGAAGCGCGTTTTGAAGTGGCGGCGAACAAACTGGGGCTGGAACAAGGTGTCTACCGTTACCTGAAATATCCCAGCAAGGAGGTCACGCTCTACATTCCGATTGGGATGGATAACGGGCAACTCGAGGTCTTCACCGGTTACCGCGTATTGCATTCGACGGTGCGCGGGCCAGGCAAGGGCGGGATCCGGTTTGCGCCGGATGTTTCGCTGGATGAAGTGCGCGCACTGGCGACGTGGATGACCTGGAAATGCGCGGTGGTGAATATTCCGTTTGGGGGAGCGAAAGGCGGGGTGATCTGCGATCCGCGCAAGATGACGCGTGGAGAACTCGAGCGGCTGACGCGGCGCTACACGGCGGAGCTGGCGAACTGGATTGGCCCAGAGCGCGACATTCCGGCGCCAGACGTGGGCACCAACGAGCAGACCATGGCTTGGGTGATGGATACCTATGCGATGCACGTCGGCCAAGCGACGACGGCGGTCGTCACCGGAAAGCCCATTGAACTCGGCGGCTCAGCAGGTCGGCGCGAAGCTACCGGCCGCGGCGTGATGATCTGCTGCGACAAAGCGACTGCGAAGCTCGGAATCAAACGCGAAGGCTGCCGTGTGGTGGTGCAGGGCTTCGGCAATGTGGGTTCCTTGGCTGCCTTGCTGATGCAGAACGTGGGCTACAAAATTGTGGGGCTCGCCGACATTGGCGGTGGGTTGTACAACGAAAAAGGCTTCGATGTGGCAAAGGTCATCGATTGGGTGTACACGCTGAAGAAAGGGCTGCAGGATTTCCCCGGCGGTGGCACAAAGATGACCGCGCGGGACGTCCTTTTCCAGCCTTGCGAGATTGCCATTCCTGCTGCGATCGAAAATCAAATCACAGAGAAAAACGCCGATCAGGTGCAGGCGCGAATTCTCTGCGAGGGCGCGAACGGTCCCACAACATGGCAGGCCGACGCGATCATCGATCGTAAAGGAATTTTCACCGTTCCCGACATTCTGGGTAATGCCGGCGGGGTCACCGTCAGCTACTTTGAGTGGGTGCAGGACCGCCAGGGCTTTTTCTGGCGCGAACGCGAAGTCAACGAACGCCTCCTGGACGTGATGGAAAATGCGTTCGATCAAGTGGTCCGCTACGCGGAATTGCACAAGGTAAACAACCGCATCGCGGCCTACATGCTGGCGATCGACCGCGTTGCCAGCGCGCTGAAATTGCGCGGAATTTACGCCTAGCCCCGGTGAAATCGTAAGAAATGCAGGTTGCGTCCCCGCTCCACGGGGTGCAATAAGCCCTTGTGTCCCCTGCCGGTTCCGATGATAATGCGGCGCTAGTAAGGAGCTGTGCCATGTCCACGGAATCTCTCTTACCCGGTTCCGCGAAGAGCGAACAGCAACATCGGGCGGACATCTGTGTTGCGGGGCGCTGGATGTACGAGCGCGGATACATTGTCGCCTGCGAAGGCAATCTTTCCGTACGGCTGGACGAGGAGCGCGTACTCACTACTCCGACGTGCATGAATAAAGGGATGCTCGCGCCCGATGACCTGGTCATCATTGACCTTGAAGGCCGGCATGTCGTGGGGGCCCGCAAAGCGTCGTCCGAGCTGGCCATGCACCTTTTGTTTTACCGCATGCGCCCGGATGTTCACGCAATCTGCCACGCCCATCCGCCGACCGCCACCGGTTTCGCCGTTGCAGGGCGCGCGCTTGACCAGGCCCTGCTTCCAGAAGTGATCGTCGGGATGGGACAAATTCCGCTGGTGAAGTATGGAACCCCTGGAACCCCTGAATTAAGCGCCGCCATCGAGCCTTACGTTCCCCACTACGATGCATTGCTGTTGGCGAACCACGGCGCGGTCACCTGCGGTCCGGACTTGATCACCGCGTTCTTCCGCATGGAAACGATCGAGCATTTCGCGAAAATTACCCTCGCCGCGGAAATGGCCGGTACGCCCACGCTGCTCTCAAGCCGCGAAGTCGCCAAGCTAATGGCCGCAAGGACGCGCTATTTTGTCGTGCCGCCGCCCGGCGGTGGCGCCGACCTGCCGGTCACCTGCGACAGCGGTGAAAGCGCCGGCGTGCGCCTTACTCGGAACGAACTCGACGCGCTAATCGACGAAGCGGTTCGCAAGGACCGGTCCCGCCGCTAATTCCGGCCGCCAAACTCGATCGCTCCGTTTGCAGAAATTTGAGATAACGCGAATCGCCCTTCGCTCATCCATTCCAAAGGAACATAATACGACCGGGGCGGAGAGCTACCTGTGGTTGCGATATCCTCAGAATTCCGTAAGCCACCGCCGCGCTCACGCTGTTTCATCCGGAAGGGAGAAAAGTTATGGAACCGAGAATCGACCTCAGCAAATACGCCCAGGACGCGCAAAAATCGCTGTACGCTCTCGAGAAGTACATCGCCACCTGCGGCCTCGATCACAAGCTGATCCACTTGCTGAAGATGCGCGCATCCCAAATCAACGGCTGCGCCTATTGCATCGATATGCATTCCAAAGATGCGCGAGCCCTCGGCGAGACCGAGCAGCGCTTGTACGAACTGAATGCCTGGCGCGAGACTCCGTTTTACTCCGACCGTGAACGTGCCGCACTGGAATGGACCGAATCACTCACGCTAGTCTCGCAAACACATGTCCCGGACGAAACCTATGAAGCCGTGAAAAAGCACTTCAGCGAAAAGGAGATTGTCGACCTATCGATCATCGCCGGCCTCATCAACATATGGAATCGCTTGGCGATTTCCGCTCGCACCGTTCCAGGAACCTACAAGCCAAAGCAAGCCGCCGCCTCTTGACCGGTCTTGCATCGTGAGATAAGGATTCCGACAACCGTCGACCATTTGTACGGGCTCAGCACCGCTGCGCCCCGTTTCAGCAAGGCTCGATCCATCGCGGCAATCCGTAAGATCTTCCAACCCCGCCCGGTCGCCCGAAAAATAGCAAGATTGAAGAAGCGGAGCCCTTCTGCGCAGGTACAATTTCCTGCGTATCCCAAAGCGCAGCGTCAAATCGACACTCGGAGTTCAAATGGACAATGTGAAGGAATTTTTTGCCGCAATCCGTGCCGGAGATGCTACGAACGCTCGAACTATGCTTGAAGCCGAGCCGGCACTCGCCTCCGCCAAAAATGAACGAGGCCAATCGCCGGTGCTAGCCGCCGTATACGGAGGGCGAGCCGATATCCGCGATCTCCTGATCGCCCACGGTGTTCACCTCGAATTTCACGAAGCCGTCGCCGCAGGCCAGCTCGAAGCCGTGGAACACTTCCTCGAAAAGGATCCCGATCTAGCCCGCGATTACTCGCCCGACGGTTTCCCAGTACTCGCGCTGGCCGCCGCTTTTGGCCATTTTCCCATCGTTCGCTATCTTTTCGAAAAGGGCGGAGACGTGACCGCCGTAGCCACCAACGGCACTGGCTACAACGGCCTCACCGGCGCCGTGACTGGCGGCCACGAACAGATTGCGATCTGGCTCCTCGAAAATGGCGCCGACGCAAATTACCGGTACGGGCCCGGTTACTCTCCGCTGCTCGCGGCCGCAGCCAGCGGACATCTCGGCATAGTGAAAGATCTTTTGGTTCACGGCGCCGACATCCACGCAAAATCCAACGACGGCAAATCCGCGACGGCAATTGCCGAGGAACGCAAGCATCCAGAAATAGCCGCCTACCTGCGCGCCCAAGGCGCCGTTTAGTTTAGCCGCCCGCTAACGTAAGGTCATTCTTCGCGCAGCACTTTCATGGGTTCGACACGAGCAGCCCGAATGGCCGGCACGAGGGAAGCAGCGGCGGCGACAATCAGCACGAGCAAGACGACTGCGGACAACGTTGCTGGGTCGGATGGCGACACGCCATAAAGCATTCCCGCCAGCGTGCGTGCAGAGGCCGCGGCAAGGGCCGACCCAGCCACGCAACCCAAAAACGAAACGCCCAGGCCCTCCAGCAAGAATCGCTTGAGGATTTTGCCGCGCGAAGCGCCCAAGGCCAGGCGCAAACCGACTTCGCGGCGGCGCAGACCCAAGGAATACGTTAGCGTCCCATACAGACCGATGCAAGCCAGAGACACTGCTGTCGCCGCAAAAAACGTCAACAACACAGTGCGCAGGCGATTCTCTGACAACGCATCGTCCAAGTGCTGATCCAGCGGAGCGATATCAAAAACCGAACGGCTCGGTTCGATTTCGTGGATTCTGGCTCGCAGCGTGTGCGTCATGGTCAGCGGATTGTTGTGAGTGCGCACGAGGTAAAAAGGATCGGGCAGAGGTGCGCTCATGCACCAGTAGACGGTAGGTGTGGGTTCACGACTCAACCCTTGCTCTCGTGCGTCGCCGACAATGCCTTGAATCTGCCCCTGTAGCGCAAACGAAACTCCGACGGTCTGCAGATGTCGTCCGCCAGCGTCGCCGCCACCAAGGAAAGTGTCGGCAAAGCTGCGATTCACCATCATATTTGTGGACTTCGCGTCTTCCCGGCAGAGTTCCCCGCTGAGCAGCGGAATTTTCATCGTGCGGAAATATCCCGGGGACACAAACCGGCTTTCGACAACCACCTTGCGCTCCGGATCGTTCTCGCCTTCGAGAAACCTAAGTTCCGTCTGGTATTTTCCAGGCACGCCGGGCAACGCTGCTGTAGTCGCAGCGCTCTCGACCCCCGGCGTCGCGCCCAGGAAATCAATAGTGCGATCGACGCGGTGAATCAGTCCGGGCATGTCCGCGGTCTCTCCCCAGGAGCCGCTGATGTGCATGGTCAGAATATGGCTAGAGTCGAAACCGGGCGACACCCGCCCCACTGCCTGCAAACTTCGCAACAGCAATCCCGCTCCCGCGAGCAGCGTGACTGCCAGCGCCACTTGCACGGCTACCAGCAAAAATTGCAACCGGTTGCGCGCGGAAACTTGTGTCCGGCTGGCCTGTGCCAGTGCACCAGAAACGCCGGAGCCCGCGCCGCGAAGGGCGGGGACCAATCCACACAAAAGGGTTGCCGCCACTGAGCACGCCAGCGAATACAGCACGATCCGCCAATCAAGCCGAATTTCATCCACTCGCGGAAGATCCGCGGCGAGAGAGCGGAACACACTAGCCGCTCCACCCGCCACCATGAGCCCGAGCGCTGCACCACACAACGCTAGAACAAAAGTTTCGGTCAGGAGCTGCGCCATGACGGCGCCGCGAGTTGCACCGAGCGAGAACCGCACCGAAATTTCGTGATGACGTTGCGTCGCCCGCGCGAGAAGCAGCGCGACGATATTCGTGCAGGCAATCAGGAGCAGCAACGAGACGGAACCGAACAGCACCCAGAGCGATTTGCGAGCGCCAGTCACCGTGGGTTTCTTGAGCGGCTGGACATCGACGGCCAGATCCGCGTCTGTTTGGGGAAACGCTCTGCCCAATTGAGCTTGCACCGTTGAAAGATTTGCTTCCGCTTGTGCAACGGTGGCGCCGGGTTTGAGGCGGCCGATCGTTCGATACCAGGTGTCAGTCCTTTCCAAAGTGTAGGGTCCGCCAAGTTGTACCGGGGACCAGACGTCGACGTCGCGCACCGGAAATCGAAAGGAAGCGGGCATCACACCTACAATTTCACTCGCGGCACCCGCCACGCGCAGCTTTTTTCCAAGAACGTCGGAGCTCGCCGCAAAGCGCTGCCGCCAATATCGGTCGCTGATCAATACGACCGGTGGTCCACCCAATTGTTCCTCTTCGTGGCTGAAGTTGCGTCCCAAAGCCGGCCCGATTCCCCACACCTGCAGGAAGCGTGGAGCGACGAAGGCCATCGTTATTTTTTCCGGCAGCGCTCCGGAAGTCTCCGTGGAATCATCAGCGAAATATCCGGTGATTGCCTGGAACGTGGAGTTCATTCGGTTCCAGTCCTCCAGTCGAACCGGAGCGACGAAGATCGTTGGACTCTGTATCTTGGGATTGAATTGCGAGATCGCCATCAATTCGTCGCCATTGGGGAATGGTAGAGGGCGCAGCAGGATCGCATCGATCGCGGAAAATACTGCACTGTTCGCGCCGATCCCCAGCGCCAGTGTCAAAATAACAGCGATGGAAAACGACGGAGATTTACGGATGAACCGAAACGCGGATTTCAGGTGGGCAGGGGCGCTTTCTACGATGGGAACCCGGTAGACGTCGCGCAACTCTTCCTTGATCTGTTCGCGTCCGCCAAATTCCAGAACGGCTTGGCGCCGAGCCTCGGCGGGCGGCATACCCGCGGCGATGTTGGCGTTCGTTAATTCTTCAATGTGAAAACGCAGTTCCGAATCCAATAGCGGATCGCGAGCCTTCTTCCCAAATAGCGAATTCCACCAACTCATGACACGCTCCTATGTCATTCCGAGCGAAGCGAGGAATCTGCTTTTCCAAGCGAGGCGCATGCCCGTGCCCTACTGCGCCATCTGCATAATCTGCGTCACCGCCTGCGCCAGCCGCTCCCAATTCGACTCCTCGCTCTGCAATTGTTTGCGTCCCTTGGCCGACAATTTGTAAAACTTGGCCTCTCTTCCGTTTTCGGATTCGCCCCACTCCGCTTCCAGCCATCCGCGCTTTTCCAGTCGGTGCAGCGCCGGGTACAGCGAACCCTGCTGCACCTTCAAGACTTCCTTGGAAATTTGCCGGATGCGCTGCGAAATTCCGTACCCGTGGACGGGCCCCAGCGCCACAATCTTCAGGATCAGCATATCCAGTGTCCCCTGCAGCAAATCCGATTTCTCAATAGGCATCGCATCTCCTAGACGTTCTACACATATATCTCCGCGATAGGTAGATTGTCAAGGAGAGACAAATCGAACTTGGGGTTTGTCGTTTTGTTTTTCCGGGAATCTTGTGAGGTTGCTGCTTTTAGCGCAACAAAGCGTCGGCAATCTTCAGCCAGTACGGCAAATTGTGCACGACCGTGTACATCACCACTGTCTGGCCAACTATAAAAGCAGGCGCGCGTACAGGTACACCGGATGTACGCGCCGGTTTACGATCAAATCGCGCGCCAGACCTAAAACGATTAGCGAGTCCACGCCGGCGCAAAACACCACCGGCGGCAGAATGTTAGGCGGAAAACGACCAAAGGCCGCTGCCGTAAGCGCGCAAGAAGCCACTAGCAGAAGCCGCCGATGCAACTCCGGCTTCTTTCGCCAATAGATTCCCAGCGCAAACGGGACGCTGAAAGCGAAGATGTCGAACAACGGCACCATCAGAAATGCCGCGGCACCGGTCTGGTGGAGCTGAACCATGTTGAACCTGGACATGGTGATGGCGGTGGAAATACCAAGCACCGGAATCACGACGCCAAGAGCAGCACCAAACCAGCCGATCCGCCGATGCAAACCGACATTGCGCGTTCGAACCAGCGTCGACTGCAGCATGTAAAACACCACCCACCCGCCAAACACCACCGCATGAATGTAGAGGAGAAAAGGCCGGCGCACCGCGGGATGGATCAGGTTTTTGTCCACCGTACGGCTGAAGCCGTATACCACCAACACACCGATCAACAGCGACATGAAAAAATAAAAATAGTTATGCAAAAAGCCCGCGCGGCTCGCTGGTACCGAGCGTCCGCCGAGCGAAGGCGATTTAATATTGACTTGTGGTACGGCGATGGCAGGCATGTGGGGCGTAATGCTACTACATTCGAAACTGGATGTAGCTCAAATACCCGGACCGCCGGCTACGTTGACAGGCGAACATAAGGCGGCAATACTGGCGAGCGATGATCGGCCAGTTACGCGGACGTCTAACCGACAAGCGACCCAACCAGGTCCTCGTGGACGTCGGCGGCGTTGGATACATCGTCCAGGTTCCGCTCTCGACCTTTGCCGTGCTCGGCGAACTCCACACCGAAGTAACGCTCTTGATCCACACCCACGTGCGCGAAGACACCCTCTCCCTCTACGGGTTTCTTTCCTCGCGCGAAAAACATTTGTTTGAGATGCTGCTCTCGGCCTCGGGCGTAGGCCCGTCGCTGGCCCTGAAAATCCTCTCGGGCATGAGCGTCGAAGAACTCGTCCCCGCTATCCGCGGAAACGACCTCGGCCGCCTCACAAAAATTCCCGGCGTCGGCAGGAAGACCGCCGAGCGCATGGTAGTAGAATTAAAAGACAAGCTGGACGCGGTAACGGTAGAAGTCGAACGCCCGGCATCGTCGTCCCCGGCAGGTATCGAAGCCGACGTAATCTCCGCGCTGGTAAATCTAGGCTACGAAGCCCGCGCAGCCGAAAACGCAGTAACCGATGCCAGGCGCGAAACCTCTGGAGCCAATTTCGAGAAGTTGTTGCGCACGTCGTTGCAATCTCTAAGCGCACCAAAAGGCCGAGCCGCCCGAACGTAGGTAACCTGTAGCGCAGGGCGGAGTCCGCGAGCCCTGCGGCTTTTGATTAGCACGTGTAAGCGGAAACTGTACAAGGGTTGGTTATGCCTGAAGGAACCGCAAAACGAATAATGGCCTCCCGCCAACCAGATCGCATCGTCTCCGGCGCCCCCTTCGACGAAGACGCCCGCATCGAAGCCAGCGTCCGCCCCAAGCGCCTCGACGAATACATAGGCCAAAAGCGCGTAAAAGAAAACATCCAGATCGCCATCCAAGCCGCCCGCTCAAGAGGCGAAGCCCTCGATCACGTCCTTCTGTACGGCCCTCCAGGCCTAGGCAAAACCACGCTAGCCCAAATCATCGCCAACGAACTAAACGTCCCCATAAAAACCAGCTCCGGCCCCATGTTGGAACGCAAGGGAGACTTAACCGCGATCCTGACCTCCCTCGAACCCAAAGAAGTCTTCTTCCTCGATGAAATCCATCGCCTGCAACCCGCCATCGAAGAAGTCCTCTACCCAGCCATGGAAGATTTTCTGGTTGAC
>Ga0137407_10001246_pt1 | contig 16580 bp, 19 predicted proteins | sample CZOMad2_2_16fung_FD_108410 | JGI IMG/M metagenome (GOLD analysis project Ga0137407, IMG submission 108410) | Vadose zone soil fungal communities from Angelo Coast Range Reserve, California, USA - CZOMad2_2_16fungal (Illumina Assembly) | ecosystem: Environmental > Terrestrial > Soil > Vadose... | reverse complement strand
TTGTACCTTGTGTCTTGTATCTTGTATCTTATTTCCTCATTTCTCATTTCATATCAAAATATCTCCAACAAGGTACGTCACAGCATTCCCAATCATCAAAACCCTGTCGCCGGCCAATTCACAATCCAGGTATCCCTTACGTTTTGATAATTGAATTGCAGATAATTTCGATTTGCCAAGTTTTTTTGCCCAATAAGGAACTGTAACGGTATGCGCGGAACCTGTTACCGGATCTTCATCAATTCCGGATTGAGGGAAAAAACATCTCGAAACGAAATCCGATTCGTTTCCTTTTGCAGTGGCAATAACTCCTCTCGAGGGAACCTGTGCGAGTATTTTAAAATCCGGGGAAAGATTCTCAATAGCTTCCTGATTTTCCAGTAATACCATATAATCGAAGGTCGAAATATACACAGCCAATGGTTTTACCTTCAAACCTTCTTCTATTGCCTTTACTGTTGATGTTTCAACAGGTGCATTGCCTGGAAAGTCGAGCATAATTCTTCCTTCATTCATTTTTGTAATATGCAGGGGGCCAGATTTGGAATGAAAAACAATTTTGTCACCATCATAATTGAGATAATTAAATAACACGTGCGCTGAAGCCAGCGTGGCATGACCGCAAAGATCCACTTCTACCGTAGGGGTAAACCAACGGATTTGATATTCATTTCCTTTGGCTACAATATAGGCAGTTTCAGCAAGGTTATGCTGAGCGGCGATATGCTGCATCAGGTCGTCGCTTAACCATTCCTGTAATGGCACCACTGCAGCCGGATTACCCCCGAATTTTTCTTTTGTAAATGCATTGACAACATACACTTTCATAACATAAAATTTTTTTGAATTGCATTAGCCGATAACTTTAATTCCAGGTTTCACCATGCAAAATTCATAAGAATCAGTCATAAAAAACAGATTCAGTTTTTTTAAAATCGACTATATCAGATTGAAAAAACGCCGAGCAGATCTGTTCTGCCAATAAAACCAGTTTGCCGCTGCTGCACGGTCAGACGGAAACCGTCAGACCGAAGCTCATTCCTTGTTCTTTGTGTCGATAATGATCGTTACCGGTCCATCATTGAGGAGTTCCACCTTCATATCAGCACCGAATTCCCCTGTATAAATTTTTTTTCCGAGATCCTGTTCCAGCCGGCCGATCATTTTTTTGTAAAGCGGTATCGCAAATTCCGGTTTACTTGCGCGCATATACGAAGGACGATTCCCTTTTTTTGTAGAAGCATGCAACGTGAACTGGCTTACAAGAAGGATATCAGCTCCCGTTTCCATAATGGATATATTCATCACTTCATTCGCATCATTAAAAATCCGCAGGTTAACAATTTTATTGCTCAGCCAATATATGTCTTCTTCTTTATCGCTGTCCTCGATACCCAGCAACACCAATAACCCGCTGCCAATAGAAGATTTGATTTCCCCTCCAATTTGCACTTCAGCATGTGTTACTCTTTGTATTACGGCCCGCATTTTTACTTCATCACTTTAGTTTGTAATTTTAAACAATGAAGATAGATGTTTCCAGAGAAATTGTTTTTAAAACCGCACGCAGTGGCGGCAAGGGTGGTCAGAATGTAAACAAGGTTGAAACGATGGTTGAAGGGTATTTTCATGTAAACCATTCGCAGTTATTTTCCGAAGTGCAAAAAGAGATCATACAAAAAAAACTCGCAAATAAAATCAACGCTGAGGGTTTTTTGCAAGTGAGATCACAGGTGCATCGTTCCCAATTAAGTAATAAGGGAGAAGTAATTGAAAAAATGAATGCATTGCTTATCCATGCTCTTAAAAAAGAAAAGAAAAGGATCGCCACTAAACCTTCAGGTTCTTCAAGGGAAAAAAGAATAGAATCGAAAAAGAAATTGGCAAAAATCAAAGATGCCCGTAAAAAAATCCGGAAAGGGGATTTTTAGTAGCCGTCTTTATGAATAAATTCATCCGATATATTCTTGCCTTATTCATCATATGGGTTGCCTGTATGTCATATTCATTATCAGATGAGCTCGTACAAGGTTTGCAAAAAAATCACAAAAGAGTGTTGATCTTATCATACATTTCAAAGCGGTAATAAACGAAGAACCATATATCGCCGGAAAAAAATATACCAACCCTTCAATGAATCTTTTTCGATAGAAAAGTTCAGGTTTTATTTTTCCAAACCGGGATTGATTGATTCAGATACACGAAAATCAATCGCAATTTGCCTGATCATTATATTTCAGGAATCGTCAATGGTCCAACGCTGGATCCTCTTTTAAAAAATGGAATTGCACTGACTGATAACGATAAATTTTACCTGATTTCTTTTTTGGGAACACTGACAGATTCGAGTTTTGTGCACGACAAGCGATTCTCTCAACCAGATTGATTATGCTAATCCGGTGAAAAATTTGTCATCCCGGTTTTTCCTTGTTACTCATCACTGGGTCAGGGATAGAACGGAAAAACTCGGGATAACAAAGAGATGCCGTTTTATAGTCCGGTAATAATATTAAAAATAATTGCTGTTTATTAACGATTAGAAAAAATATTCATAGCATTCATGATCGATCGATATGAATCGGCAGGTTGTTCACTTTAAAATTTCTGGAATTTTACGGCAGATGGAAAGATAAATCAGTGGAGCAGGCTTCCCCCGAAACCTGCTCCTGATTTTATTGCAACCTCAGACTATCCTGATGACTCATCCTTTTTGTAGATAGTAAGTTTAATGCGTCACACGATACATATTGCCGTTATAAGCCGGTGTGCAATTGTTTTCAGTAGTACAGAATATAATAGAAAGGGTACTGTTAAAAAAGGGCAAAGGGATTAATGGCCATTGTTTAAAAGCTGACAATAAATCAGCGATAACACAAAGACATAAGTATATCATTTTCCGGATTTCAGTTTTTAAGGAACAGAGACAAAATATTTTTATTAGCATCATCAATATTTTAGAAATAAAAAAATGGGTACGGCGGAGAAAATCGCGGCCGAGAAGTTGACAGAGGTAACATGACCGCATGTATTTTCGAAGCTGGAATACTTATCAGCAACCACGAATAAAAGGAAGAAGAAGCGGGATTACTGTGATTTCTCCAATATTTGAGTTCGTTTTCATTGTAAATTTTTTGTACCTGCAAGTGATTCCGATACCAGGTCTGCAGTCCTTACAATTACAGGAACTATATTTTTCTTCAGTATATATTCTGGGTTCGTCCTGCAAAACGTTTTTTTCGAAATCAGTTACAATGTGCATCATAGTAGGTTTAATGATTAACAGAGTTGACCGGTTAAATATCCGGGCAAAATTTACGGTTAGGGTTCGGGGTTAAAACAAGATCCGTGTCGCTGCCTGAATGCTGATACAAATTTGCATCCTTCTTTAACCCATACCTAGAGCACTGATACTGAAATAATACAGGTATTAATACGCAAATTTTTCCAGAACTATTACTTGTGTTTCTTAAATTACTCTCTGTTATTTTGCCTTTAATTAACTAACACTAAAAAACTTATTATGAAAACAAGACACAAATCCTTGTCCGGTCTCTTATTAATGGTGGTATCAGTATCCCTGATTGCAGGTTGTGATCAACAACCTACCCGGGGCACAGGCTCAATTCCTTTTAATGAGGATAGCGTTCGTGGTCACATTATAAAAATTGACGAGGCGAAAGCTTACACTGCCAAATACAGGAGTGTTATGGACAGTTCCAAAAAACAAATTGCGCCCCGTGCTGTTGGCGGATTGGAATTTGGCCTCGCCGAATCTTTTAACCGCGATGCCATTGCCATATTGCTGAATCAAAAAGATTCCCTGGGCAATGATGCAGCCGGCATAAGAGTATATTATGGAGAGAATGAAGGTGGTCAGATAAGAATGATACTGGTTCCTTATGATAGTAAGGGAAATGATATCATTCACCAACTCATTGTGGAAAAAGCTGCCAAAATACCTGGTATATCTGAGGCAAAGGCCTATTGGGATGGAGGGCAGGCTATTGATAATGGGCAACGCTGTCCTGCTGTTTGTTCGAGTACAGGTGGTTTAGCTGGTAATTAAAATATTCTAGAAAATAAAAGATGAAGCCTGTTATACTTTTCGTAATTAGCCAATCCATCCTGCTGCCAATAATTATCGGCCTGATTAGATTTAAAACAATAAAAGTTGAGTATCTGCCATTTTTCTGGCTTTTGGTAATCGCTTTTATTACGGAAATAATCAGCTTCATTAGTATTAAACAATTTAATTCGAATGCTATTCCCACAAATATTTTTGTATTGAGCGAATGGTTGTTGCTAACCTATCAATTTTATACCTGGGGATTTTTAAGAAAGAAAAAGAAATTTTTTTATGCTTTGTTTGCTTTTCCGATCCTTGTGTGGATAGTTGAAAATATCATTTTTAAAAAAATTACGGTTTTCAGCCCCTATTTCAGGATTCTTTATGCTTTTTTCCTTACGCTGATGAGCATAACTGAAATCAATTATAAGATCACTCACGATAATAAAAATCTTTTTAGGAGCCCCCGGTTTCTTATTTGTATTGGACTTATTTTATTTTTTGTTTACCAGATTTTGTATGAATGGGCCTTCCAGGTGAGTATTATAAAAAGTCCTACGAATTTCACGATTATTATCAATTCTTTATTTTCCTATATGGACGCTCTTACAAATATTATTTTCGGAATAGCATTTTTAGTAACTCCTGTACACAAGGAATATAAACTGGAATAGGTTGGGTCAGATTATTTTCTGATTAACAGATAACATGCAAAATCAGCTATTATATATCAGTATTATATTCGCAGTATTCATTACTGTGATCATCATTTATTTTTTTGCGTCAATCATCCGTTATCACCGTCGGTATATGAAATTGCAACGCGAAAGAATACTGACTGAAATTACTATACAGGAAAATGAACGAAGACGCATAGCTACAGATTTGCATGATAGTCTCGGTCCGTTGCTATCCGCAGTTAAATTGAATATCAACAGCATTGACATTCAGCCGGAGGACAAGGCGATACTTGACAGAGCGGGCAAATCACTTGATGAAATCATCGGCAGCATGCGACAAATATCTTATGATCTTTTACCGAATACGCTTGCCCTGAAAGGCCTTACTGAAGCCGTTCGTGAATTTATCGGGAATGTCGGCTATAAAAAAGGAATCAATATTCAACTATATGTTGTCAAAGACATTAATGTACCTAAAGAAAAAGAAATTCATATTTTCCGCATGTTGCAGGAAATCATTCATAATACCATCAAACATGCGAAAGCCACAAACATGCAGATAGGGTTCAGTGAGGAAGATAATAGCCTGCTGCTACTCGCAAAAGATGATGGAATAGGTTTTAATGTAGAAAAGGAAAAAGAAAAATCCCATGGATTGGGACTGAAAAGCCTGGAGAGCCGCTGCGAAATATTGAACGGGATTTTGTCAATAGAATCCAAGCCCGGATTCGGGACCAATTATTTTATAAAAATCCCAATGGTTTAATTAATTTTGAATGCTTAGTAAATGTGAGAATATGGAAATGTGAAAATATGGAAATGTGAAAATTAGAAAACACATTCCTGCATTTTTCACATCTTCACATTTCCACATCTTCACATTTTTACATTTTTACATTTTCACATTTACCTCAAGTGAACTACAACATCAGCCTTGTAATTGCCGACGACCATGAAATTTTCCGCGACGGACTTGCACTCATGCTTTCGAAACAGGAAAATCTCTCCCTGCTGGCACAAGCAGAGAATGGCAGGGAACTGATCGAACTCGTAGCACAGTTTCATCCCGACCTGGTTATTACAGATATCAAGATGCCTCTTCTTGATGGAATCAAGGCAACACGATTACTCCTTCAACATAATCCCGATCTGAAGATTATCGCCCTTTCTATGTTTGATGAAGAGAACCTGATTGTTGAAATGCTCGAAGCCGGAGCCAAAGGATACCTCCTCAAAAATGCTGATAAAAAAGAAATACTCGAAGCCATCAATACCGTATATGAAGACAATATTTTTTATTGCCGGCATACTTCAGCCAAGCTGGCATCCATGATCGTAAAAAGCAGGTTCGATCCGCATAAGAAAAAACAGAATATTGTTTTCAGCGACCGGGAAAAAGAAATCATTAAATTAATCTGCAGGCAATTGACTGCTCAACAAATCGGAGACCATCTTTTTTTAAGCAAACGTACCGTTGAAGGTTACCGGACCAAGATCATGGAAAAAATGGAAGTAAAAAATACAGCAGGTGTGGTGATATTTGCTTTGAAAAATAATATGATCAAAGAAGAAGAAATCGCTTAAACCCTGCTGAAGTATTATACCTGACAGGCATTTCTTCCAGTCTTTTCTGACATTCCCGACTTTCCGACTATTTTTGTTTAATTAAACTGATAGATTGAGTAGCATTAAAAAATTAGCAGGGCAAACCATATGGTACGGAGCCAGCAGCATTTTCGCAAGGTTCCTTTATTACATGCTGACTCCTTATTTGACGTTGAAGTTCATTGGAACTTCCCAATATGGCCAGATGACCCTTGTATACTCGCTGATTCCTTTTTTAAATACGTTGATACTTTTCGGATTTGAAACTGCTTACTTCCGTTATATCCTGAAAAAAGAGCATGAAAAAGATGTTTATAATACCATCACCACATCACTGATCATCAGTACCACTCTTATCACCCTGCTAACGATCCTGTTGAACCAGCAGATTGCCGGTTTCATTGGGATCCCCAAACATCCGGAATACATAACCATCAGCGCTTTTATTATTGCCTGTGATGCACTCTCAGCAATTCCTTTTGCAAAACTCAGGCATGATGGGAGACCTAAAAAATTTGCTTTTATCCGTATTGCCGGAATTTTTTTAAATATAGCGGTCGCATATTTTTTTCTTTCTGTATGTCCTTCCCTTCAGAAAAAACATCCCAATAGCGTTTTTCTTATTATATACAGCGCCGGGTTTGGTGTAGGCTATGTATTAATCGCCAATCTTGCTCAATCCTTTTTTCAGGTGTTGGCTTTATCCAAAGAGCTTGCGCAGTTTCAATGGAAATTGAATAAAACATTATGGAGAGAAATTATTATCTACTCACTTCCTTTGACAATTGCAGGATTCGGAGGAATGATCAATGAAACATTCGATCGTATTATGTTGCAAAAAAGATCGTCATTTACAGGGGATGCTGCCACTTATCAGGTAGGTATTTATGGAGCCTGTTATAAATTATCTATTCTCATTACCCTGTTTGTCCAGGCTTTCCGCATGGGAGCCGAACCCTTTTTCTTCAGGCAATCGACAGAAGAAAATGCACAAAAAACATATGCGCGTGTCATGAAATTTTTTGTGATAACCATTTGTTGCATGTTCCTCTTTGTAGCACTGTATCTTGATATCTGGAAATATTTTATCAGTGATGAAAAAATGTGGGAAGGATTAAAAGTAGTCCCCATCCTTCTTTTCGCGAATATGTTCCTGGGTATCTATTATAATCTTTCTATTTGGTACAGACTATCGCATAAAACAATTGCGGGCGCATATATAACACTGATAGGTGCCGCCATAACGCTTATAATTAATTACCTGTTTATCCCGGGCTTTGGCTATATGGCATGCGCATGGGCTACTTTTCTATGTTATGGCTTCATGATGGTTTTGTCCTATATCTGGGGACAAAAGGAATACCCGATTCCATATGCCTGGAAGAAGTTACTGGCATATATGATTATTGTGGTAATTATTTATTTCATACATCATTTTATAACAAGTGTATGGAAAAATACATGGCTCAACCTTGGCCTGGCAACCTTTTTACTTTCCATATATTGTTTGTTTGTTATCCAGGTTGAGAAAAAAGAATTTCAAAAGCTACCGTATATTGGAAAGTGGATTTTGAGGTTTTCGTGATAATCTGAACTGGGATTGTTGGGATGAATGGGATCTATGGGGAAAAATATAGATGCAATTCATTCAAGTTATCTCACAATTCCCATTCATCCCAACAATCCCAGTTCAGATTATTTTATAAAAGGATTATTTTTCTTTTCGAATCCAATCGTTGTCGGTTCACCATGACCGGGATAAACGATGACTTCATCCGGCAATACAAATAGCTTCTCACGGATACTTTTGATGAGCGTATTAAAATCACCGCCCGGTAAATCAGATCTCCCGATACTAAGACGAAATAATATATCACCACTCACCAGGAACTGCTGCGATTCGCAGTAAAAACAGATGCTACCCGGAGAGTGCCCGGGAGTAAAGAACACTTCTAATTCGTCTTCATCCAGCCTGATTTTATCACCTTCCTTCAAAAATTCAAGATCCCCTCTGTAATTCTCGAATGGCATATTCCATTGCAACCCCGCTGAGGCCGCATTATCCAATACTATCTTTTCTTTTTCGTGCAAATAAAGCGTCAGTTCATAAGTATCATGAACCAATTTATTACCGAATACATGATCCAGGTGACAGTGGGTATTTAACAAATATTTAGGGTTCAATTTCTGATCGGAGATAAATTCTTCCAATGCCCTTCGTTCATTGCCGAAGTAACAGCCCGGATCGACGATACAACAGGCATCTTTTTCGTTAAATAGCACGTATGTATTTTCTTGTACGGGATTGAATGTAAAGAGTTTTACCGTGAGCATACAATAACATTTTCATTTCAAAATGAATTTCACCGATTATATGGATTGTTTTAACTTTAAAAATTCAAAGAATTGGTATGCAAGATCAGAATAAGTTGAAGTCAAAAGAATTTTTTTTAGTTTTTGCCAGTTTGTTTTTTTTCTTTCATCAAAGCACAGCCCAGGTTAATACGGTTGAATTCGGCCAGAATCGATTACAATTCAAAAACTTCAAGTGGAAATATTATCAAACTCCCAATTTCAATACTTATTTTAATCAAAACGGTCAACCACTCGCAAAATTTGTCGCCCAACTTGCTGAAAAGGAATTGCCCTCCATCGAGCAAACGGTAGAATATGGCCTGCAGCGACGGGCCAATATTGTTATTTATAATAGCTTTAACGAGATGGAACAGTCGAATATAGGTCTGAATCTCGACTGGCAAACAAGTGGAGGCATCACCAAACTAGTGAACAATAAAATGATTGTTTATTATACGGTTGATCATAACAAACTCCGAATACAAGTCAGGCAGGGCATTGCACGCATATTGGTAGAGAATATACTTTTTGGCGATGATCTCGGTGAATTTGCAGCTAATCAAACATTGCTCGATCTCCCCCAATGGCTGACCGATGGATACATTGAATATATCGCCGAAAACTGGAACACCGAATTGGACGACCAGTTAAAATCTGCCATATTATCGGGCAGGTATACGAATTTTTACAATATGGCTTTTGAAAAACCTAACCTTGCCGGTCACTCGTTTTGGTATTATTTCGCCAACAGGTACAAAAAGGAAAATGTAACTTATTTTTTATACCTGGCAAGGGTGTACCGCAATTTGAACAGTGCTTCCCAGCGCATCTGTAAAAAGAAATTTAAGGAAGTACTTAAAGATTTCATGCAGGAAGAAGAAGAAAAATATTCAAAAGATATCCGGGGTCGCCGGAATTTTCCAAAAGGAACCGTTTCAGTCGTAGAAGAAATAAATGAACATAAGGATTTCTTTCACTTCTCTCCGAATCCGGCTCCTCGTAGTCAAACCTATGCTGTGGTTGAATTCAAACACGGACAGTATTGCGTTGTACTGCATGATAATTTTGTCAATACAAAAGTATTATTGAAAAGCGGTGTTCGCACCAATGATAAACAGATCAACCCGCATTATCCATTGATCGCCTGGGATGGAAAGGGCACGCGACTTGCCGTGATATACTGGAAAGAAGGAAAGGTTCGATTATTCGTTTATGATGTGGTATCAAAATATAAACGGGTTGTACAGGATCTGGATATGTTCGACCAGGTGCAGGATATGAAATATATGCTCGATAACAATACCCTCGTGCTAAGCGCAGTGAAAAACGGGCAGTCAGATATTTTTGTATATAAAATAGATAAGCAGGAGGCTGAACAGATTACCAATGATGTTTGGGATGATGTGGACGCATCGTTTGTAACATTCCCGAATAAGACCGGCATTATTTATTCTTCCAATCGTCCTTCAGGGAATGCACTTACGAGCGACACCGTGCTGCCTTCGAACAATCGTTATAATGTATTCCTGGTTGATAACTGGAATAAAAGTGAATTCAAACAAATTTCCCAGCTTACATATTTGAAATATGGAGATGCGCGTTTCCCAATGCAATACAATACTTACCATTTCACTTTTATCAGCGATGAAAATGGTATTGCAAATCGTTTTGCAGGTTTCTTCACAACTGTAAAAGCGGGTATTGATACTGTTTATAGAATAGGTGATGAAGTATTGCGTAATCCGGATCCAAAAGAACTGGACTCTACATTAAAAGCTTTGAACAAAGCAGAGCCGGATACATTATACACTTTTGCTATTACAAATGATTCAGCGTATACTTTCGCGTTGACCAATTATCAAAGCGGTCTTAAAGAAACAAAGATTGCCGGAGATAATGGACAGGTGAGTGAAGTAAGACAGGAAGGCGATCTGAAATTTTTATACAAACTAAAAGTGGATGATGCAGCATTGAAGAAAAGAAATATCAATCCCCGTCTCACAGATTATCGCAAACAAACCATTACTGCTTCTCAATTGGTAAGCGGCCAGGCGCTCCGGTTCCAGCAAAAAACGAATGGCGATTCATCAAAAAAACAGGATTTCTTTGAAAGCGAATTTGACAAGGAGAAAAAAGATACACTCAATTCGAAATCTGTTGTTGATGAACCTAAGGAAGAACCATTGCTGAAAAAAGCAAAGTTGCTTGATTATAAACTTAAATTTTCCGCAGACAATTTTGCCGCCGGCTTTAATAATGATGTATTGATCAACAGGTATCAGCCATACAACGGATCGTTGCCCATTCAATTGGGCGGCGGTGAAGCATTCAATGCAATGTTCAAGGCTTCTGTGTTCGATCTGTTCGAAGATCTGCGGTTTACGGGCGCTATGCGTTTGCCTTTGTTTGGAGGAAGCAGTGCGGTTGGGGTGGGTACAGGTGGCACAAGTGTCTTCGTTCCAAGCAACTCATCTTTTTTTGATGGAGGCGGACAATGGTATGGCCGGGTAGATTATTTGAAAAAAAGGGTGGATTATTCGCTGATTTATTACAGGCAAACCGATGTAGGATCGATACCAGTTACAGGTAATGGCATTTCTGCAGTGTTTGATGCAAAATCTCTTACTAATTTATACCAGGGAGTGATCAGGTACCCGTTCGACAAAGTGAGGAGCCTGCGCTTATCCCTGGGTGTTAGAACAGATAAATTTATATTGAGGCCGGGAGACGATCCATCACTGGATACAATTGCGTTGAAGGCTCCGGATATAGACAAAAAGACTTTTGGATTGGCGCACCTGGAATATGTTTTCGACAATACAATTCTGAAAGCAACGAATATATGGAATGGCCTGCGTTATAAAGTGTACCTGGATTTTAATTATCAAGTCAACAAACCTCAAACGGCCGAAGGCCGCAAAATGCTCAATTTCGGATTTGACGCACGCAATTATTATCCTATTTATCGCAATTTCATATGGGCCGTTCGGGCAGCAGGAGATTTTTCCTGGGGCAATCAAAAAATTATTTATTATCTGGGTGGTACAGACGGATGGCTGTTTCCAAAAGCAAATCAAACGCCTTCACCAGCGCCAGATCAGGACTACGCTTATCAATCGCTTGCAGTCAACATGCGCGGGTTTAAGCAGAATGTGGCAAATGGCAACAATGCAATTGTTATCAACAGCGAACTTCGTTTACCCATATTTACCACACTATTCAATAAACCTATTAACAATGCCTTCCTTCGCAATTTTGAAGTATTGCAGTTTTTTGATTTAGGAACTGCATGGAATGGAGCATATAATAAAATCGAAAGACCCGTTGTTCATTATGTGGATCCGAATAATCCAAATCTCGAAGTTCTTATCAAAGCTGGTGGTATCGGACCTTTCGTGGGCAGTTATGGATTTGGGGTACGCAGTACTTTGCTGGGATATTTTCTCCGTCTGGACGCAGGTTGGGAAATGAACGGATTTTTTAGCGGCAAGCCATTGCTTCAATTTTCTATGGGTGTTGACTTCTAACCCACGTCTGACCGTCCCGGTCTGACGTGTTAGCCAGATGCAAGACTGATTTCGTCAGACCGGGACGGTCAGACGAAATAATTGAAGATCATTTTGTTTGCGAATCAGTTTGTCTGATTCCAGGAAAACAAGCATGGTTTCCATAAAAAAAATGCTGAAAGAATATCCTCCGGCTTTTAATACGCGGTGGTGACCAAACCATACAATGAATATAGTACCGGTCATCAATAGGTGATGCCAGGCCCTGCCAAAAAATTTCCTGATTTTTCCTTTCCTGCCGTGAAATACATTCAATGTGTAGGTTTGAAATGCGATATGCTGATCTTCGTCTTTTAAAATCTGGTCACAAAGCTGTTTTAGCAGGGCCGAACCTGTTGCATTTTTCAAAGCTTTATAATATACTTTAGCGATGATTTCTGCTGTTATCAATACGGTAATTGTATTTTCAAGATCTGCCAGTTTACGCAGCCGCCTGAAAATATCATCAACCCAATGCTTCCTGATTCTTGGAATGCCATTCATATCCATAAATTTTCCAAGCACATGCGCGTGGGCCTGTTCTTCAAGAATGAATAGCCGGATCGTTTCAAGATAAAACGGATCAGGAAATGTTCTGGCAAAAGAAAAAAAATGTTTCCCTTCTGATTGCTCGCCTTTTTGAAATTGCTGCAATGAGCTGCTGATTATTTCCTTTTCATGTTTAGTAAGATGCTCTTGTTCATTCCAGTTGATATCTTCAAAATGGGAGCTGTTTGAAACAAAATAATTTTTCCAGTATGAGAAATCCATCATTGGGGTTTTTTATGATCAGGAAGAATAGAAATTTATCAGTGTATGGTTTTGCTGATTTTTTTAATCGTCATATACATCAGCGTCATTAAAATTGAAAAACAAAAAATCATACCCCATGCAAATCTATATGCAATGGGATGCAGGAGGATATTTGCAATATCACGGCCAAGTTGAAAAGGATTGGTGATTATATCCCAGCTATTGAATCGGAGGTATCGTCCTACATATACTCCCAGTGCATTCAGCCACATTACCGGGTATAAGAAAAATAATTCAGTGCGGCGGGGGAAAAAATTTTCAGTAATTTTCTCCATTTGCCTGACCGATAAAATGCCAAGCAGCAATCCATTCCATACAAAAGACAAAATCAACGCAAGATCATACCATTGAGGAACCATATAATCATTCCGCTGATCACCGAGATGAAATAAGTCGGTGATAATATAAAATGCATTGGGTATGCAAAGCAGCCAAAGCAAAAAGAAAAATACAAAGATTGATTTACTTTGTATCCATTGGGGTTTGCGCTGCAATTGTTGCGTTATAAAATAGGGTACGAAGGCAAGAAATAAGTTCCATACCAGGGAAACAAAGGTAAGCCTGCCCGTATAGATTATTCTTGCCAACGTTAGTATACAACTAAATAATATGGATAAACTGAGTAAACGATCCATTTCACTGCGCAGGAAAAAAATCCTGCTGTAATACAATTGCAATCCTGTTTTCTTATTCATAGAATTTTGGGAATAAAGATGAGTAAACCAATAATCAGTGCTGTTGCGGAGGCTATCAGCACGGCACCTGCAGCTATGTCTTTGATAACCCGTATTTCCGGATGTTCATCCATCGAAATAAAATTCATTGCTCTTTCGATGCAGGTATTGAACATTTCTGCAATCCATACCAGGCCGACCGCTACTGTCAATGCAATAGCTTCGTTGACGGAAACCCTGAACATCAAAGCAGCGGTAAATACCAGGATTGTTGCGGCCAGATGAATAAATCCGTTACGTTCGCTCAGAACGAATTTTTCAATTCCTGCAAAAGCATAACGAAAACCTTTCATTTGCCTGCTTATTGAAATTTTTTGTGGTTGCATATTCTTAAGATTGTCAATTTTTAGTTATCAATAAATTTATATTTCAAACGCCATTGGTTTCAATACCTGTAATGTTGAATAATGAGGTAAATCGTCAGTGCAATAAAAAGCAGGATACTTTGGAACGCGATGGCAGTATTCAACCAGTATTTACTGAAAAAAAATCTTACATGCAATTTCTTTGTGTTTCTCCTAAACTGGAATTGTAATATGGCCGATGCGTTTAATATAACAGCGAGCAATGGTCCATATAATATCCAGCCACTCTTATGAAGTGGAAATATTTCCGAGCCTGCCTCCAAAAAGGATGGAGCGATTGCGTAATACAATGTCTTCGATCCGAAAACAATTCTTACAAATAAGGTTAGCATAAAATAACTGGCCGGTAAAAGAAGAAACATTCCAACCAGGCTCATTGTCAAGGATTTTAAAAAAGTTGATTTCATCATTCTGGTTTTTATATAATTAAAAATTTATTTCGTGCGATTTATCAATTGTATGAAAGCTGTAATTGCAATCAATCCCATTGCAATTACCCAGCATATAAATACGGACATTATCAGGTTATGTTCCCGCTCCTCTATTTCATTTAAAGAACGTCCTACAACAATAAATCCAGCAGAAGGCAGATCTGTGCGAATGACAACCGTTGCCATTCTTACACCTGGCCTGGGTTGCCAGGTCACGCGTTCTTCCCTATTTTGTTTTACAAAATCAAATACACCTTCGGGCAGACGTGGAAATTTCCCGTCCAAAAAACCAGATGATTGTATTGGTTCGGCCTTCGCATCATAAAGTGTAGCGAACACAGCCAGGCTTCTATCGAGGCTGATGCTATCATCCATATATCTTTGAACAGAAATACCTCGTTCCAGGCGATCACAGATATCTTTTGCAATCTCCAGCTGGGGATCGTTTGCACCAGATCGGTAGTTTTGCTGAACCGCTACATAAATGAGTCCCATAATAACAGTAACAATTGCTGCCGCCGCCAGGTAAGGAACAAGGACCGATATTTTTTTCATAAAAAAAAAATATTTAAAAGCACTTTGCATTTCAAAGTATGAGTGCAAAAAAAATTTATTTTACATTCTTAATCATATTTTCCAAAGCTTCGATATGTTCCGCAAATGCTTTTTCACCCGCCTTGGTAATTGAATAAGTGGTATTTGTTTTCCGTCCGATAAAACCTTTATGAACTTTGATATAACCATTTTCTTCCAGGTTGGTCAGGTGAGAAGCAAGATTGCCGTCGGTTAATTCCAATAATTGTTTCAAGTCATTAAAATTTACTTCATCATTAACCAATAATACACTCATCACTCCCATCCGGATGCGACTGTCAAAAATTTTATTCAGATTTCCAATCGGGTTCCTCATATTTTGTTACTGTTGCCATGTTAATATAACCCGCTTTGTATTCAACTGTCCGTTTTTATTTTATCATATTTCCACCACATGATCAATCCATATATTATGTGTAAAAGGCCAAAGCCAACGGCCCAGAAATACAAACTATATTCAGCGTAATACAAATTAACAAGGCCAAGCACTATTTCCATCAGTCCGAGATAGCGGATATCCGTCAATGTATATTTACTCGCGTTCACCAATGCAAGGCCATAAAAAACAAGACATGCCGGAGCTACAATACGCCATTCGTTATGAGCCAATAATCCGATAACGAAAAAACCGCCGGCAGCAAGTGGGATCAGCAGGTTAAACAATAATTTTTTTGAAGTATGATCCCAAACAGGAAGATTATTCTTTTTTGCCTTGTTCCAGGTGAAATAGAATGAAACTCCCAGCGATGCAATCAAAACAATAATTGCCAGTGATAATAATTTATTTTTCAGGTCGTGCGCAATTTCGCCACTGCCTCTGCCATTTATGTAATCGGCCTCAATCCAGTTATGCGCGATATATGCACCCGCAAGGGCGCATATGCCGGCACTCAGCCCGCTTAAACCACTCAATGAAATGAAACGGGATGATCGCTCCATGATCCGTTTAATGTCCCTGAGTGTATCTAAAGAAGGATTTTGGCTATCCATAAAAGCACTTTGAATTACAAAGTAACAGAAAAATATTTATAATCCAAATTCTTTTGAAGTTAAACCTTTGTTTTATTAATATTTTAAGCAACTGCTTTTCATCCAATGTAGTATTTTTGAGTATATGCGCTTACTGAAATCCCGCCAGTATAAGCTTTGGATGGTGATGCTGTTTTTTTTGGCTTTTTATGTTGGTCATGCTCAAACAAAAATCCTGAAAGGCATTATCAAAGATTCCCATAGTGGTGAGCGTATTCCCTTTGCTTCGATGCGTTTTAAAAAAGCAGGAACCGGCAAGCTCAGTGATTCGGCAGGTACCTTTTCATTCAGGTTCGATGATTCATGGCCAAAAGATACATTGGAAATTTCCTATGTAGGCTTTATGGATTATGAGATCCCTTT
>Ga0137407_10001244_pt1 | contig 16595 bp, 11 predicted proteins | sample CZOMad2_2_16fung_FD_108410 | JGI IMG/M metagenome (GOLD analysis project Ga0137407, IMG submission 108410) | Vadose zone soil fungal communities from Angelo Coast Range Reserve, California, USA - CZOMad2_2_16fungal (Illumina Assembly) | ecosystem: Environmental > Terrestrial > Soil > Vadose... | reverse complement strand
GATTTCTCCTACTTCATCGAGAAATACGGTTCCCCGATTGGCAAGTTCAAAGCGTCCGATGCGCTGCGCGACGGCGCCAGTGAAGGCGCCTTTCTCGTGGCCAAAGAGTTCACTTTCCAGCAGGCCCGTGGGAATGGCGGCGCAATTGAGCTTGACGAAGGCATTGCCATGACGCGAGCTGAGATTATGGATGGCTCGCGCAATCAATTCTTTGCCGGTTCCGGTTTCGCCGTAGATGAGGACGGTAGAATCAGTCGGGGCAACAGTCTCGACCTGGGCCAGGAGTCGGCGTAGCACCGCGCTCTCGCCCACGATCTCCTCGAAATTAGTCTCATCACGAATCTCATCCTCAACGTGGACGCTCTCCTGGGCGAGCTTCTCTTTGAGTTCACGGATCTGCTGGCAGGCCAGTGCATGCTCCACCGCGATGCCGATTTGATTCGAAACTTGCGTGAAGAAATCAATTTCGTCTTCGCTGAAAGAATCACGTTCGCTACGAACCAGCCCTAACGTTCCTACTACGCGGTCACGACCAGGAATTGGCAGCATGCACCCGGTTGTAAAGCCTGGCGCCAGCAGGAGTTGCCGGGGAAAATGAGCACTTGCTTCTTCGCGACTGCCGGACCAGGCTTTGGCAGTTTGGACTACATGTCCGGCGATCGTACCGAAGCGGGGAACGGTGATACCTTCTTGAAAGTCTGCGTCACCAGGGAAGTCGAGTGCACAAACCTGGAGTTCTCCAGCCTCCGGCGATTCCAGGAAAATGCAGACGCCATCGCATCGAACGCCGCTCCTGATGCTCACCATCACGGCGCGCGCCACATCCCGAAGCTCCTGGTGGGAGACGGTCTGCTTGGTCAATTCGAGCAGCAATTTGAGGCGGGCCTGTTCGCGCCGCAATTCCGCTTGAACACTAGGCTCACGACCGCCGAGTGTTTCGAACACTTCTACCGGCCTGCGCAGACCGCTCCAGGCGAATCGCGAATTGTCGTCTTCTGTACTTGGCAAAGCAAGATTGATAGATGCCATGAGAACGCTCCCTATCGCTCCGTGATTGTGCAATAAACCGCTATTGCGCGAAAGCCCCTATCGTGTCTTGGAGGAAATCATTCGTGTCTGTCACAGACCCTTTTGGGCTAGGAGCAAATGTGGAGTGTGGGAGTATGATTTGTGCAATCGGCGAGGTGAATTGAAACGGAATGCTGAGTGCTGCTAGCACTTTCAGAGTAACTCATGACCAATGCTGTAAACATTGCGCGGTTACTTTCCCTCTGCGCCCTAGTGTTGCTTTTCTCCGCGAGTTCGGTCTGGGCGCTTGATCCCAGCCAGCCAATGAGCAGCTACATCCGCACTCATTTCAGCGACGTGGATGGACTCCCTGCAAATCACGTGCATCAGATAGTGCAGTCCCGAGACGGTTTCCTGTGGCTGGACGTCGGAGGCAACCTGGTCCGTTTCGACGGCAGCCATTTCACCGCGATTGACGTGTTCCTCGGTGTTCAGACTCTGGCACTGGCTCCGGACGGTGATCTCTGGCTCGGGACAACCGAGGATCTAAAGCAAATACCGGCTACGGCTTTGAATCAGTTTGGCTCCCTGCCGATTACGTCATATCATCCCAATTCCATTCCTATCGCCTGTCTCCATTTCACTCGTAGCGGCGTTCTGTGGATCGGCACTCGCGCCGGACTCTATCGCTTCGAGCACGGCGCCTTTTCGTTAGCCATAGCAGGATCAGATATCCAGCGGATCGAAGAAGCTGCGAACGGCCATCTGTGGATCGCAACCGCAGAGGGGGTTCTTGAGTGGGATGGCTCACGGGCTATCCTACATCCCGAGTTGGCTGCTCAACTCGGCGTGAAAGCGAACAAAGTATTTCACGTTTTCGAAGATAGTCGCGGCATTACCTGGTTCTGCACCGACAACGGCGTGGCACGCCGGATTGGGAACTCCATCGAAAAGCTCGCGCCCTGGGGCCCGCAGGGACACGCCGTGTATCGCGCCTATGAAGATCCCGGCGGCACCATGTGGTTTGCCGGGGTTGAAGGCTTGTTGCGCGCCACCGCCAGCGGACTTGAACTCGCGGCCGCAGGCATGGATGTGCGCTACATCTACGGCGATCGGGATGGCAATCTGTGGATTGGCACCAACGGAGACGGACTCTATCGCTTCAAAGACCGTGCGGTGCGAATGTTTACTAAAGCCGATGGACTGCCGAGCAACGTTGTCCAAACTGTTCTTGCCAGTCACGACGGCGCAGTATGGGCCGGATTGAATTGCGGGGGAATTGCAAGGTTTGATGGACAACGCTTCCGCATCTACAACGAGAAGAACGGTCTACTCAATAGCTGCGTCTCTGCCCTGGCGGAGGATGCCAACCACGACCTCTGGATTGGAACCTATGGTGGCGGCGTCTTCCGTCTGCACGACCGCGAGTTCACTCCGTACTCGAAAGCCCAGGGCCTTGTGAGTGACGCGGTAAAGAGCATAGTTTCGGCGCATGATGGCTCCCTTTGGCTGATGGCACCCGAGGGCGTGAGCCGCCTGCGGGATGGGAAGATTCGAAATTACACCCAGACCGACGGGCTATCCGATGTTCTCACACAAGTTCATGAGGACCGAAAAGGTGTCATCTGGCTTGGAACCCTCAAGGGAATCGACTACCTGAGCGGGGACCGCTTCGTGAACTTTTCATCCCTGCCCAAGGATGACGGGGTCGCACCGATTGGGGAGGATCGATCCGGCAGCCTCTACTTCACCGTGGTTCCTGGCCCGTTAGTCTATCGACTAGAAAACAATCAAGTAATGCAGGTGGCTTCGAATATTGAGCCTGATCTAATGCTGGAGGCGGAGCAGGGAGACCTATGGTTGAGTGGAGATCGTATTCTCCGAGTTCCGCCTCACGGTCTTGACCATCCTCATCGACAGGATGAGCCTCTCGATTTTGCTGCGTTCGGGCCCGCCGACGGCCTGGCGACGACAGTGGCCAGCTTCGGCCGGCCAAACTCGACTCTTACTCCTGACGGCAAGCTCTGGATAGCCACCACACAGGGATTGGCTATGCTCGATCTTAGGCGATTGCCAAAAACAGATAGAAAGCCGGCGATTTACGTGCGGGAGGTCACGGTCGGCCGGAACTCACAGTCTCCAGGCCTGGAACTGGTTCTCCCGCCGGGAACGCATCATCTTGAGCTGCAGTTCGATGCCATCGAGCTGACGTCGCCGGAGAAAATTCGTTTGCAATACCGGCTGGACAGCGTGGACTCGGAATGGCTGGACGCTCCGTCTCCCACGCACGCCATTTACACCAACATGCCGCCGGGCAAGCATGCCTTTCATATTCGCGCATGCAACCGCGAGGGAATCTGGGACCGCACCGGGGCGGTCTACTACATCACTCAGCAGCCCTATTTCTATGAGACAGGCTGGTTTCGTTTAGCCACCATAATTGTAGGTCTTTTGTCATTGTGGGCACTTTACCGTCTCCGGCTGCGCCAGGCCACCGCGCGGGTGGCTACGCGACTCGAAGGACGGTTGGCCGAACGCTCCCGCATCGCTCGGGAGCTGCACGATACTCTACTGCAAAGTTTTCAAGGGGTAGTGTTCCTCTTTCAAGGAACAGCTAACCTGTTGCCGGCGGGTGAGGCCAAACAAAAATTTGAGGGCGCGCTCGATCAGGCTGAGCAAGCAATCGTTGGTGGCCGCGATGCTGTGCACGAGATGCGCTCCTCCGAAGCTGCCAGTGAGTTATCTGCGGCCATCAGTGCTTTTGCCGAAGAGTTTGCGGCCTCCCAACCCGGCAACGGGTCGCCCACCATCCATGTGCGAGTGGAAGGCACACCCAGGACCCTCAATACACTTCTCCACGACGAAGCTTACCGGATTGCCGTCGAGGCCCTGCGCAATGCGTTCCAGCACGCGCAAGCGCATCAGATCGAGGTAGAAATCATCTATGGCGAGCGCCAGCTTCTGCTGCGGGTGCGCGATGATGGCAAAGGCGTCGACCCGGATGTTCTCGGCCACGGACGCGCCGGACATTTTGGCTTGCCTGGCATGCACGAACGCGCCAAACTTATCGGTGGAAGCCTGGAGGTCCGGAGTAAAGCCGGATCTGGTACGGAAGTTGAGCTGGCTATTCCTTCCTCCATCGCTTACACAAAATCCCGCCCAACGCGCCGCTGGTTTTTCGGACGCTTCAGACGAAAATAAGATCCGGGTTTATTCGCGTCGATTCGCGGGTGGATTCTTCATTCTGGCAACATCAATCCGTTTCCATCCAAAAAGTCGCGCATCTACCGACCACTCGCCAGGTCCCAGCAATGCCAGACCGATTCCGATGGTTCCCAGAAAGATGTTTGCCCACGGATTTCCGGGTTCTGTAATGCTATTCCATGTCCCAAGCGCCGCCACCAGCGAGCCGGCGATGGGCGTCCACAAACCCACGAGCAGAAGTATTCCAGCAACGATCCCCAGTGCATCTGGAATGAACCATTGTGCCGGTGGTCCGATCCATAATCTCATCACCCCGTGAGCGATGAGTGAGCTGCCCGCAACCAGCCGCATAATAAGAAGGCCTGCCCCAGGCCAGCCCGGAGCGAAAGTTGAGAATAATCGCCGCAAAAGTACCCTTGGTGCAGACTACGTTGGTTCGAGAAGCCGCAAAAGCCCCAAAGGGGCGGGTATCTGACCCTTTGGGGTCTACGACTCGATGATCCCCCGTTTCACGCCAATCATCGCTGCCTGTGTCCTGTCATTCGCCCCCAACTTGGAAAGGATGCTCTTGACTCGTCCTTTGACCGTGTCTTCCGTAAGCGAAAGCTGCGCCCCAATCTCTTTGTTGGCCTTCCCGGCTGCGATTAACCGCAGGATCTCGACTTCCCCCGGGGTCAGGGAATCATCGGTAGAGTGTTCGGCAAGTTCATAAGAAGCTTCGGCAGAAAGTATCTTCTTACCCGCGTGGACTGCGCGGATGGTATCCAGCAGTTCTTTGTCCAACAGAGTTTTCAGCAGGTATGCCCGAGCGCCAACCTTCATCGCTCGAAGCACCTGGACGTCCTTGGTGTAGGTGGTGAGTACGATGATTCGCGCTTCCGGAAATTCTCTGAGAATGGCACTCATGGCATCAAGACCATTCATCTCGGGCATCTGCAAGTCCATCAGGGTAACGTCCGGGCGGTGGGCGCGGAACTTTTCGACGGCTTCTTTTCCATTCGAAGCTTCCGCGATCAAAGTCATGTCCGCCTGGGTGCCCAGGAGAGCGGCTATCCCGCTTCGCAGCAGGGAGTGGTCGTCAACCGCCAGAATACGAATCGAGTTGGAACTCGCGCTCATCGTCTCGTCACGCTCCATTCCTCCAGAACAAGAACCGGCGCCTCACCGGTGACTCGGTATAGGCAAGGGAAGCGGGAAGGGTCAGCTCGATCTCTGTACCTGACTGGAGTTGGCTCCAGACTTCCAGCTTTCCGCCTATCAGTTTGGCGCGTTCGTGCATGCCAGGCAAGCCGTAATGTCCGGGTTCCCCATCCCCGGCCAGGACGCTGTCATCAATCCCTTTTCCGTCGTCACGGACCCGCAGGCGCAACTGCCGCTGGTCATACCGGATCTCCACTTCAACCTGCCTTGCGTGTGCGTGCCGGAATGCATTGCGCAGCGCCTCGCTGGCAATGCGGTAGACCTCGTCCCGCAGCAGCGGAACGATCTCCCGTGGCGCCCCTTCCACATGCACGCGAAAGTCGGAAGATTGCTGGCCGGCCTGATCGGCATTGAGTTGTTCACCAAGCGTGCTGATGGCTTGAGCCAGGTCGTTCGTGGCGACCGTGGCGGAGCGCAACCCATGCACTGCATCCCGACCCTCAGTGATCGCCGCCCTGGCCTGCTCAATCACCTCCTCCAGCATCGTCTGGGCTTCCGCGGGGCGATCAGGTAGCAGGAAGGCCAGAACGCGGAACTTCAGCATGAGCCCTTGAAAACTCTGGAGCAGCGTGTCGTGCAGGTCCCGCGCGATGCGTGTTCGCTCATTCACGCGCTCTTCCAAACGCAGGTTGAATTGCCCCGCCAACTGCCGCACACGCAACCGATAGAGGCCGGCCAGCAACGCCAGGAAGACAAACACGCAGCACATTCGGAACCAAAGCGTCTGATAGTAGGCCGGGGCCACGGAGAAATCCAGGAATGTGCCCGCTTCATTCCACACGCCGCTATTGTTGCAAGCGATCACACGGAAGCGGTAGTTGCCGGGAGAGAGGTTGCCATAGACCGCCTGCCGGCGATTCCCGGCATCCTGCCAGTCGCGGTCCAGGCCCTCCAGCTTGTAGCGAAAGAGCACTTTCTCCGGTGCCACCAGGCTCAGCGCCGTGTAGTCAAGCTCCAACTCGCGCACCAGCGGGGGCAGGCGCAGCTTTCCATTCGCAGGGGAAGTTGCATCATAGGTTTTGCGGTCGGCGACAACCTGCTCCACATGCACCGGCGGCGGAAGCTTGTTCAAATGAAGATTGTGCGGATCGACGACGCTCACGCCGTCCCAGGGCAGGAACAATATTCTTCCGTCGGAGGTCTTGGCAACCAGCGGGCTATAGTGGCCACCACTAGCGAGGCTCCTGACGCCGTCCGCACTGTCGAAAACCGTAGACTGGATCGTCCGCTTCGGATTAGCCCCCCAGGCATCCAACTCGGAGCGGTCAATGCGCACCAGCCCGCAAGCCGCGTAGAGCCAGAACGCATGGTCGTCGTCCTCCATTGCCCAGTGAACCGTATCGCAGGGCAAGGCGTTCTTGCTGGTCAGAGTGACAATATGGCCGTCTTTCAACCGGCTGAGCCCGCCTTCGGTGGCGATCCAGAGGGCGCCTTCATGATCGAATAGAAAGCCGCTGACCCGGCCACCGCCCAGCCCATCGGCGGCTGTGTAAGACGCGCGAACCTTGCCGTCAGCGAAATGGGCGATGCCGCCCAGGAAAAAGCCCATCCATAACCCCAGCTTACGATCAGGCGCCAGTACACTGGCATGGTCCTTATGTCCGAACGCGGACCACGGAATCTGTTCGACCTCATTTCGCGGTGACACGCGATAAAGACCAGATGTTTCATTGGCAATAAACAGATTCCCGGCGCGCCCCTGGGTGATGGCAAGCACGTTTCCGCCCGGAATGCCCTTCACAGGAATAAACCGGTTGTTCTCCAGGTAGCCAGTCTTGCTCACCGTGGCGACCCAGATTCGCCCGCGATCATCCTGGAACAAAGACTCGGGTTGGTTTAGTTTGCTACTGCCGAGGCGATAACTTTCGATCTGCCCGTGGTTCCAACGGTTTAAGCCGCCGCGAGTACTCAGCCAGACACTTCCATCCCTGTCGGCCAGAACGGAGAGGACTAGGGCACTCGACATGCCCTGGCTGGTAGAAAAGGTGGCGATGGCAAGGTCGCGAAAGCGATCGAGGCCGTTAATCGTCATTACCCAAATACTGCCTTCACGGTCCTGAAATAGAGCGTAAACGTTATCGCCGGAGAGGCCATCACCCGACGAGAACACATCTGTCCTTCCTTGATGTATGTGCACCAGGCCCTGCGTTTGGGTTCCGATCCACAGCCCGCCATCCCGATCACGGAGTACCCTTCTGACATTGAACTGCCGCGCAATACCCGGGAGCGGATAGGGCTCGGTTTTTCCGTCAACGAATCGATGGATTCCGCCGTGCCATCCCACCAGGAGTGTGCCGTGAGCGTCTTCACCTAGGGCTTGTATGCCGTCCGGCTCCCCAGGCAGCGCATAGAATTTCGGTGGGCCGGGTCTCCATCGCCACAATCCGTTTTTAATCCCCGCCCAGAGATTGCCGTTGTGGTCCTCATACAAATTGAAGACTCCGCGACCGAGAATTCCGTCTTCTCCGTAGCACTGAACATTGCCGTTTCGAATGGCGCAGAGCCGGCCCCCTTCAGGAGAATTCGAACGGCGGCTAACCCAGATGGTTCCTTCACGGCTCTCAAGGAGACTGAAAATATAATATCCAGCAAGCTCCGGATATTGCGTGAGCCTGCCGTCCTTCCAGCTCGCCAGCCCATTCCATGTGCCGATCCAAAGTGTCCCATCGCGCGCGGCGAGCAGTCTGAAAATATAGTTGGATGGGAGATGCTGATCCCCTGGCGGCTCCCAAGCAACGGCCCTGACACCATCAAAGCGGAGCAAGCCGAACTCCGTACCCAGCCAGACATATCCGTCGGGTGTTTGAGCAATTGAACTGATCCCACCTTTGAAAAAGCCGTCCCGGACTCTCCACGTCGTGTGCGCGTACTGATTGATATCCAACCGGGGATCTAAGGCGAACGCGTAGGTGCACAAGGCCGGCAGCATGACTGCCAGCAGAAGGGCCATCGTGAGAGCGCGCCGTCCTCCCATAGCGCCACATCTTATCGCATTATCTTCCTTCACCTTTCGTCGTGCCCTAAAGAGTGGGACGAATACTCGAAAGGGCAAAACTGTAACTCGAAAGATTTCTTGCCCAAATGGCCAACCGCGACTAGCATGCTGACTCCACGTATCATGAGTTCGAGCTATGCGCAGCCTCCCCATCGTCGCCTTGCTCCTTGTCACTATATCTATTTCCACTCTCCACGCCCAATCCACCAACGCTTCGCTCAGCGGCCACATCATCGATCCTTCCAAAGCCCTGATCGTCGGCGCCAGGGTCACCGTCATCAGTGCCGGCACAAATCTCCGTTACGAAGCGAGGAGCAACGGCTCGGGTGAATACTATCTACCGAATCTCCCACCCGGTCGCTTTCGCGTCCAGGTGGAAAAACCGGGCTTCAAAAAACTAATCAAGCCGGATGTGGTGCTTCACGTCCAGGATGCTCTCGAAATCAACTTTGCCCTGCCGATTGGTCCCGCATCGGAAAGCATCACGGTGGAAGGCGGCGCGCCTCTCCTCGATATCTCTGGCGCGACCGTAAGCACCCTCATCGACAACCGTTTTGTTGAGAACTTGCCACTGAATGGCCGCAGCTTCAGCGCTCTGATCGACCTGACACCGGGAGTGGTGCTGGTACCAAACAATTTCTTTGAGCAGGGTCAGTTCAGTGTGAACGGCCAGCGTCCGGACGCGAATTACTTCATGGTGGATGGCGTAAGCGCGAATCTGGGATCGCCTGTCTCCAGTTTTGGCCAGGGCGGGACGGGCCAGCTCCCGGCGACCAGCGCCGTTGGCGGCATGAGCAACTTGGTTTCGCTCGATGCGCTGCAGGAGTTCCGCATCCAGACCTCGACATTCGCTCCGGAATTCGGCCGGACTCCTGGGGCGCAGGTCGCGGTCATCACTAGGAGCGGCACGAATGCTTTTCACGGCACGGCCTTTGAGTATCTGCGCAACAACGTGCTCGATGCCAACAACTGGTTCGCCAACCACAGCGGTCTGCCTCAGCCCGCATTGCGGCAGAACGATTTTGGCGGAGTATTCGGCGGCCCCATCATCAAAGACAAGCTCTTTTTCTTCGGCTCTTACGAAGGCCTGAGAGTGCGCCAGCCCCAGGTTGCCAATACCTACGTGCCTGACCTGGCTTCGCGCCAAAATGCGCCCGCAGCGGTGCAGCCGCTGCTCAATGCCTTCCCCAAGCCAACTGGCGCGGAGCTGGGCAATGGAACCGCACAATTTACGGCAGGCTACTCCGATCCCTCCTCGCTGGATTCTTACAGTGCTCGCATCGATTACCTGTTCTCGCAGCGAGTAACCTTGTTCGGAAGACACAGCGATGCTCCATCGAGCATTGTTCAGCGTGGGGGTGGCAGGTTCAGGACGGCTTTTAGCAACCTTAACCACACGAAAGCCCGGACCCAGACTGCGACGTTGGGCGCGGACGGAACCGTCACGCCGCATGTGATCAATGAACTCCGCTTCAATTACAGCCTGAGCCGGGGCCAGAGTTTTCTCACCCTGGACAACTTCGCCGGCGCTGTGGCCCCGCCTGATTCGGTGCTGCTGCCGTCCCCTCAATCGTCGAGCAACTCTTTTCTGGCTTTTTCTGGTGACTCCAATCCCTTCGGGCTCAACTTTGACTTCGGCAAGATCGCAGACAACACCGAACATCAAATCAATGTGACCGACAATGTTTCCTGGGTCGCAGGCGCCCACCAGATGAAGTTCGGTCTCGATTATCGGCGCCTCCGTCCCCAGCAAGGAGAGCTTACCTATCAACTGGTATATGTGTTCGGATCTTTGGCCAAGATCCTGGCCAATTCGGCCCCTCTGGCCGCCGTCGCTTCCAGGGCGCCCGATGTGCAAATGGTCATCTCCAACTGGAGCCTCTTCGCTCAGGATACCTGGAACCTCGGCCGCAAATTGACGGTCACCTATGGGCTGCGCTGGGACTACAACGCCTCTCCTTCCTCGCCGAATGGCACGCCGCCATTTACCGTGAACCAGGTGGACAACCTTGCAACCGCGACGCTGGCGCCCGCAGGAACGCCTCTGTGGCATCCGCAGAGGGATGATTTCGCGCCCCGGCTTGGTCTGGCCTGGCAGGTTTTTCCAAACACGGTATTCAGAACTGGCGCCGGCATTTTCTACGATCTTGGATACTCCGATATTACCAATGCGATGATCAATTTCCCCTACGTTCAGCAAAAGCTGATTTTCGGGACTGCATTCCCGCTGGGCCCCAGCGCTGCCGCTCCTCCAGCCTTGACTACCAGCCCTCCTGCTGCGGTCATGTCGGTCATCAATCCCAACCACGTGTTGCCGCGGACCTATGAGTGGAACGCAGCCGCCGAGCGCAGCATCGGCAGAGCTGACGTAGTGAGTCTCACTTATCTTGGCGCGGCCGGGCGCAAGCTGATGAGGAAAGATGTTTTCATTGCTCCAGGTCCGAATTTCACCGGTGAATTCGATTTGCTGAGCAATGCCGGAACCTCCAGCTATAACGCGCTGCAGACACAATATCGCCACCGCCTGTCGCATGGTCTGCAAACGCTCGTCTCCTATACCTGGGCCCACTCCATCGACGACGTTTCCTCCGATGTCAACTTCCAGAATGTGCCCCTGAGCAAGTCTCTGGCTTCAGTGGAGCGCGGCCCGTCTGATTACGACATCCGCCATACCGTTTCCGGCTCGGTGTCGTACGATATCCCCCGGCCCCGCCAGGGGATGTTGAGGCAGGTCTTTGGAAGCTGGTCCACCGATTCCATTATTTACGCGCGCAGCTCTCCTCCGGTAAATCTGGTTACCGGAAAAAATCCTTTTGGATCAGCGTCGGGGACCTTGGCTGGCGCGAATAGCGTGCAGCGCCCCAACGCGGTTGCCGGCGTGCCCTTCTATCTGCCCGCTCCGGGCGGGCCATGCGGACGGATTATCAACGCGGCGGCGTTCACCATTCCCGCCTCAGGACAGGGAGACTTGGGACGTAACGCGCTGCGCGGATGCGATGCAGTCCAGCTCGATACGACGCTACGGCGGCAGTTCCATTTGACCGAGCGGCTGGCTCTTCAGGCGCGCGCTGACTTCTTCAATATCTTCAACCACCCCAATTTCGGCAGCCCGGTCAGCTTCCTCAGCTCGCCGCAATTCGGCCAGCCGACGCAAATGTTAGCCAGCTCTCTGGGCAGTGGGGGGCAAAGCGGCGGCCTCAGCCCTCTTTACCAGATTGGTGGACCGCGATCCATCCAGTTGGCGCTTAAGGTTCAATTCTGATTTAGCAGAGAGTGAAACGAAGTGGCGCGTGAGCTTTCAGGTTTTCGGTTTTCCGATCGCCAGATCACGCGCGATCACGGCGATCACCCGATCAGAAGTAACGGGGCAGGCTCCACCTGGGCACAAGCCCACCCCTTCTCCTTTTCGTTACAGGCTGTCCTGCTCGAATTCGAAATCGGGAGCAGTTTGCAAAGGATTGTCATCGCCAAGTATACCGGAGCCCATGACAACTTCGCCCGCCTGCCCGATCAACGTCAGCTCGGGAGCATCAAATTTATTCTGCATCTGATTCACCTCCTTTCTGTTTTGGTTTTGTTCTTACAAACTTTTTGCTCTAAGCCGCTCCCCGCTTGGCCGCACTTAGCCCACCGCCTGTGCGATTACGCAGCCACAACTCGAGCAAGATGATGTTCCGCAACTGGCACTCATTGCAGTCCAGCCCGGCGGAGAGCCGCTGCAGGCGCGAGAGCACGCTGGCGCGATCTACAAATCCGCGCTCCACCGAATGCAATTGCCTGGACTGAAGAAGGACATGGGCCAGTGGCCGCTGCGCTTCCTGCCACGGTGCATTGAACAAACCTTTGGATCGCCGCGTCCGCAGCTTGAGCGGGAACAAATCGGACAGAGCGGAGCGCATCAACCTTCGCGGCTCGCCCGGCTGGCAGAGAACCTCTGTCGGCACCGCCATGAGAAACTCGACCAGCGGCCGGTGCGCAAACGGGTGGGTGTAGTCCAGGTGCTGCAACGGTTCTGGCGCTTGCAACTGACGGAGTTCAAGCATCATCGATAGAGACCAGAAATACTTGCGCCGTTCAGGCGCTGCCTGCATCCAGGCATCGGAGAATAAGCACTCCGATTCAGCAAGGCCAGGAAGCAGAGAGGTCTCAGTGCTCTTGGGCGCGTACGAGCCGTCGGGCGCCGTATAGATCGCGGTTAGCGCCAGCGATGGTGGAAGGGCCGCGCGAAACCCCTGCCATAAAATCGAGTAGACAGGACGCCGAAGGATCTTGCTCCAGGTGAGCGATTCGTTCCACGCCTTACTAATGCGAAGGCGGCGCAGGGAGGCCGCGACCTGAAGACTGTCATCGAACCAGTTTCCCATCATCAGGTCGCCGCCTTGTCCGGTTAGAACAGTCCTGGCCCCGAGCGAGTCAGCCACGCTTGCGATCGAGGCTCGTAGCGGATAAAAGACCTCCGGCGTCGCATTGCCCGGTTGTGGTTCAGAGATGACAGGAACTTCGTGGGTTGAAATATGGGCTCCCTCAATCCCGCAGAACGATTCCATCTCGCGAATGAACGGCTCGTCCAGCGAGTTCTTCCACACGTAGCTGACGCTGGTAAGCCGCGTAGCCCGGGCCACGCTGCTGCACATCAGATGGTTTGCCATCGAGACCACAGACGACGAGTCAAGGCCGCCGCTGAGTTCAGCGAGAACCGGCGATTCTGTTTGCAGCCGCACAGATACCGCCTCGCGAAACAGCGATCGAAGCTCTTCTTCGTACCGGCGCTGGTTGCGATAACGGATCACATCGCCGATCGGCAATGACCAGAAGCGATGGATCTTCGTACCCTCAGACGACACGCATACCGCGTGCCCGGCTGGAACGGAGTGAATGCCTTCATATGGAGTGCGGTTGGGGCATCCGCCGAACAACAAAAACCCTCGGACGTACTGCTCATCCAACTCGGAGATCTGCGTCGCGTCAACAAGCGACTGCAAGCGGCTCGACCAGGCGACTCCTCCCGGCTGCATGTGGTAATAAAGCGGGCGTACGCCGGCGTAGTCGCTGGCCAGGACGATGGCGCGGTTAACATGATCGTGTATGACAAGACTCCAATCGCCGATTAGCCTGACAAACCCATCGCTCCCCCAGCGTTCGTAGGCAGCGCGGGCCAATGCTGCGTTGCTGGTCTCGCCGCGCAGTGAATCTGCCAAAAGCAGAAGCAAATCGCTACGATTATCGAGTCTTCCATCCCAGGAGAGGACCTCTGTTCGGCGGTGATGTTCGTTCGCCCTATCCAGCTGGCTTAGTTGTGCTTGTGTGTTCATGACCGTTCTCTCTCTCTCTTCTCTTATGGCCTGTCTTACTATTCCGAGCCATGCGGGGAATCTGTTTTTGCTTTTCTGCTGTTGCCTGTCCCCTACCCGACGTAGAGCGGCCGCAGCCGCTTCTGATAGGCCGGCGATCCGTACACCACTCTGTCGTCCACCTCCACCCACGCGTGAGCAAAGAACGGAGCTGGACGATAACCGATCACCAGGCGCGCATTCACGCCATGTTTGCGCAGCAACCGGGCGGTGCAGACCGATCGTTGCAGGCACAGCACCGGTTTCCAGTAGAGACAGGTCGCCAGCAGGACCGCTTCGCAGATGACCTGTTCCAGGTCCGGAGTGTTGGGTTTCGCGGCAACGGATTGCCGGCTCACCTGTCGCAAAATCGCCCCGGAGCTGCGCAACCAGAGGACCGTATCGTGGCGAGCGATCTCATAAAGCGCCCTGATGACGAGCCATGTGTGTTTTGTCTTTTTCATAATGTCGCCTCCTGCTGGATCAACTCATGCAACTCCAGTTCGGCCAGAAAGCGGACGGTGTGCTGGCGCGCGGTGTTTAGGGCAATTTCATAGGCGCTGCTGATTTCCTGCGCGATAGCTTCCAGGGACAGTCGTTGCTCGATGGCAAGCCAGATGCGCGCACCAGTGCCGTTGCAGGTGTAAAAGCGTCCGTTACCGAGGTGTAAGATCACGACTCCGTCGTCGTGAACAGACGCGGTAGCTTCGGAACTCACAGTGAAACTAAAGTTGTTCATCTCTTAACTCCTCCGCTGATTTTGTGAAGCCTCTCGTGTGACTTCGCGGACAAGTTTGCTTCAGTTTCGTTTCCCGCAAAACGTTCCTTAGAGCGAGCGCAACGTCGCTCAATGGAGCGAGTCTCAAATGCCCGCAGGGGCTGCACCGCATGGCACTTTGGGACGAGATTTCTCTAACTCTTTTGGGTGATGCGCAGCACCGTAACCGGGAGCAAGTTTAGAGAAGGAAGAAAGAGATGAGTCCGGACTTTTATCGATCGAACTGGTTTTGGGTTATAGGCATCGCCGTTGGGCTGGGCGGGCTGTGCCTGTTTCATTTATTGCGGGTGAGCCAGGTGCGGGCCAACATGGAGGGCCGCTTGGCTGAAAAAGACCAGATTGCTCAAGACCTGCTTGATGCGCTGCTGCAAGACGTCCTGGGTTTGATACTGAAAATCCATGCGGGAGTTGAACAAATACCCAGCCAGGAGCCGGCGCGCCAAACGTTGGGGGAAATTCTTGACCACGCTGACCGGATCCTGTCGGAGGGCTCAGACCGAGTTCGAACCCTGCTCGGCACAGAACCTTTCAACGACTTGCCGGCGGCATTCAATCGCGTCGCCCAAGCAGCCGCGCCAGATGGCCGGGCGAGTTTAAAGGTGGTCGTCAAGGGTAGTGTAAGGGATTTACATGCCAGAATCCTAGAAGGTGCGTTTTCTATTGGGCGGGAGGCGCTCATCAACGCTCTGCGCCATTCCCAGGCTCTTCACGTGGAGGTAGAAATCGCATATCATCCAAAGCAGTTTCGTGTGCGGGTCCGCGACGACGGACGCGGTATTGATCCCGAGGTCCTTCAACAAGGTGAACGCCCAGACCACTGGGGCCTGCCGGGAATGCGAGAACGAGCCCAGAAAATTGGCGCACGGTTGCAGATCTGGAGCCGTCCTGAAGCTGGAACTGAAGTTGACTTGACGGTCCCCGAAGCAACTGCGTACCGTTCTCGCCACGCGAAGTTGGGCAAATTCCAGCTTCGCTGGCCTCCCCGCGCCGATTAAGGGGAAGGTTATGAATGCCAGGGGCCAGATTCGAATTCTCACAGTAGACGATCACCCCGTGCTGCGCGAAGGCATCGCCGCGATCGTGGCGGCAGAGCCGGACATGATGGTGGTGGCGGAAGCCGGCAACGGACGTGAAGCCATTGAGCTATACCGCGTTCATCGTCCTGACATTACGCTCATGGACCTCCAGATGCCACTCATGAGCGGCACTGATGCAATTGCCGCTATTCGCGTGGATTTTCCCAACGCACGCATCATTGTGTTGAGCACGTACAGCGGTGACGCGCAGGCAATCCGGGCCCTAAAAGCGGGCGCGTCAGGCTACCTTTTGAAAAGCATGGTTAGGAAGGAACTCACGGAGACCATTCGCAGCGTGCATGCCGGGCGGAAGAAAATCCCTTCCGAAATTGCCATCAAAATGGCGGAGCACCACGGTGACGATGCCCTGACCGCGCGCGAAATCGAGATACTACAGCAGGTGGCCGCAGGCAATGCCAACAAGATGATCGCAGACAACTTCTCCATCTCCGAACAAACCGTCAAAGCCCATATGCGGAGCATTCTTTCCAAACTCGGCGCCAATGACCGCACCCACGCCGTGACCATAGCGCTGCAACGCGGCATCATCGAGATCTAGAAGTTCTCGACCTTCCAGGGCTTGACGATTCTAAGCTTCTTCATCCTGAAAAGCACGGTCGATCGGTTCATTCCCAAACTTGCTGCCGCGCCATTGGGCCCGCCAACCACCCATTTGGTTTCCTTCAATGCTGCCAGAATGTGCGCTCGTTCGGCTTCTTCCATGGTTTGCGCTCTGGCTGTAGTTGAGCCGGCGGCCGGTCGATTCGGCAAATCCTTGAGAGGGACCCGCAAGACTGGGCCGGAGGAAAGAATCACCGCCCGTTCAATCAGGTTTTGCAGTTCGCGGATATTACCGGGCCACGGGTAACGCACAAGGACATTCATGGTCTCGGAAGGGATCGTCTCGATTGACCGGCTCATGCGTCGCGCGAAGTGCTGGACGAAGTGCCGCACCAGCAGCGGAATATCTTCCGGGCGCTCGCGCAGTGCGGGAACGCGAACGG
>Ga0137407_10001243_pt1 | contig 16613 bp, 9 predicted proteins | sample CZOMad2_2_16fung_FD_108410 | JGI IMG/M metagenome (GOLD analysis project Ga0137407, IMG submission 108410) | Vadose zone soil fungal communities from Angelo Coast Range Reserve, California, USA - CZOMad2_2_16fungal (Illumina Assembly) | ecosystem: Environmental > Terrestrial > Soil > Vadose zone... | reverse complement strand
GGTGCGGGCGTCAAGCGCGTAGAAGTTCGAATCGCGACAGCCGAAGTACACCACCCCGTCCATGACCGCGGCGGAAGACTGAATGCCGACCTGGTTGTAGGTGTTGTGATCTTCCCCGGTCTTGAATCGCCATTTTTCTTTCCCGCTGGCGGCATCGAGCGCATAAAAATAACTGTCCCAGCTTCCGATAAACAAGGTTCCATCAGAGATCGCCGGAGACGCGTGGACGACATCGCCGGTATGAAATTTCCATTTCAGCGTACCGGTGGCCACGTCCAGTGCGTACACGTTTCCGTCGCCGCTTCCGAAATAAACCGCTCCGCTCCACACCACCGGAGACGACAAGTAGAAGTCGAACGGATCGGGCATGGTTTCTGCCGCCGGCTCAGACCCATGCAGATGTTTTCCTTCGAATCGTTTCTCACCCTCGGTCTGAAATTTCCATTTCAGTTTCCCGCTGAGCGCGTCGACGGCATAGAACCTGCCGCTATAGCTTCCGAAATATACGACTCCATTCTCCACTGCCGGCGAAGACGTCACCCGCACCCCGGTGAAGAGCTTCCATTTTTGCGCGCCCGATTCGAGTTCGACGGCGTATAGGTTCCCGTCCGTGCTGCCCACGAAGGCCATTCCGTTTGCCACAGCAGGCGACGAGATCACCTGGCCGTCGGTGTGGAATTTCCATTTGACCTGGCTGAACTTGGGGACACCGGCGGCGTTGTATACGCCGGCGTGGGCCAGGTTCCCGCGGAACATGGCGGCATCCTGGCCGACAGCAATCAGACTGAGAAGGAACGTGGTGAGCAGAGAACGGCGAAGCATTTTCATCCGGAATAGACGAGGCAATCTGGATAAGGTCATTATCGCCACGAACCACGTGGGCACAGCGAGGGCACCCCGCAACTTTCCCCATGTAGCCGGTGAAGAAAAAAGGGAAGCCGAAGCTTCCCTTCTGGTGGACTCTTGCTCGAAAAGACTATAGAGCAGTGCACACCGACTTTACCTCGGTGTACAACTCCAGAACATCGTGGCCCATTTCGCGCCCCCAGCCCGATTGCTTGTACCCGCCAAAGGGCAACGCGGCGTCGAATACGTTGTAGCAGTTGATCCACACTGTGCCGGCGCGGAGTTGCGAAGCCAGGCGATGCGCTTTCCCGATATCGCGCGTCCAGATCCCCGCCGCCAGTCCGTACACTGTGTCGTTGGCCTGCCTGAGCACGTCATCGTAGTCGGTGAACGGAATTGCGGACACCACCGGACCGAAGATCTCTTCGCGCACCACTTTCATATTTTCGGTGGTGTCGACCAGCACAGTTGGCTTGACGAAATATCCTTTGTCGCCATGCCGCCCGCCGCCAACTACAGCCTTCGCGCCTTCGGAGCGCCCGGATTCCAGGAAGCCGCAAACCCGGTTGAGTTGTTCCTCGGAGACCAGAGGGCCCATGTCGCTGGACGCCTCCCATCCCGGACCGACGTTGATCTTCTCCGCCTTCGCCGAGACCCCTTCGACCACTTCGTCGAAGATGCTCTTCTCCACGTAGAGTCGAGATCCGGCGCAGCAACACTGTCCGTGATTAAAGAAGATGGCGCTGGCCGAGCCGGCAATAGCCGAGTTGAGGTCGCCGTCGCCGAAAACAACGTTGGGAGATTTGCCGCCCAATTCAAGCGACACCTTCTTGAGGTTCCCGGCAGCGGCCTGAAGAATCAGTTTGCCGACTTCTGTGGAGCCGGTGAAGGCTATTTTGTCGACATCAGGGTGCGCCGCCAGGGCAGCGCCTGCCGTTTCGCCATAGCCCGGGACGATGTTCACAACTCCGTCAGGAATTCCCGCTTCCTGGACGAGTTCACCCAGCCGCAGGCAGGTGAGCGGCGTCTGTTCGGCTGGTTTGATCACTACGGTGCATCCCGTAGCTAACGCCGGCCCCAACTTCCAGGCCGCCATCAGCAAGGGGAAATTCCATGGGATGATCTGACCGACCACTCCGACCGGCTGGCGCAAGGTGTAGGCCAGAAACTTCCCGCCAATCGGGATGGTATTGCCTTCAATCTTGGTCGCCCAGCCCGCCATGTAGCGGAACAGGTCCATGGCCAGCGGTACGTCTGCCACCCGAGCGATCTTCAGGGGTTTCCCGTTGTCGAGCATTTCCAGCTCGGCAAACTCTTCCAGGTTTTGCTCCAGCAAATCTCCCAGCTTCCAGATCAGGCGTCCGCGCTCGGAGGGCGTCATCTTTGACCAGGGGCCGGTTTCGAACGCGGCGCGAGCTGCCTTGACCGCGCGGTCGATGTCCTCGCGATCTCCCTCGGCTACTCGCGCCAGAACTTCTCCCGTGGCCGGGTTGTAGGTGGGGAAAGTCTTGCCCGAAGCGGCTTCGACCCACTGTCCGTTAATCAGCATCTTGCGGTTTTTGGAGATGTAACTTGTGACCTTGTCGTCCATGTGAACGCTTGATAGTACGGTTGCCATGATTCCCTCCTCAGTTGCGAATTTTCAGATAGGCGTACGTCGAGGTACTGCCCAGGACGGGCAAGAGCAGGGCGTCCCGCTAAGCCAAATAATAGCCGAGTTCGTATATCCAACCGGCCGGTCGTTACCCACATCACCGGGGATTGTAGCTCATTCCGGCACCACAAGAGTAATGTAGGGGCGAGCGTCCTCGCTCGTGCCATCTGGGACCATGAGGGAACGTGGTGGGAAATCCTCGTGCCGCGGCTGCACGAGCGAGGACGCTCGCGCCTACACCTGTACCCACTGATCATCCTCCCTCCACAGAGCTGTCATCCAGTCTTTCGTCCCGCGAAGCGGATTCCCGGCCAAGCTTCACTGGCCTAGGCAGGGGTTTGGGCGCTGCCATCGCGGGGAATGCATGGGTCCTTCGTCAGGAGCCCTTCGCAACGCGAAGGGCTCGGCTTCTCAGGATGACAGCCGCCGCTTTTCAACGCCCGGGTCAAGACAATTGGCTTTCAGGCTACGGACGGCGGGAAATCGTGTTTCCATCGCGACCCGCTGTGTCTACAATGGGTTTTCGCCCCCGAGGTGACATTGACGATGTTTGATTCCCGCTCGCGCCGCTGGACGGTGATTGCCTCTGGGCTGCTGTGCGGGGCGCTGGCTGTGGTCGTGCTGTTCACCAATCGCCGCGCGTTCTTCAGCCCCCTGGCGGTGGTCGTGATGGGCGCCGTCGGATTGGCTGCCGTCCTGCTGCAACTCCGACTGCAAAATCGCGATCAGGCGCAATCTTCGAGCTCGCCCGCCTGGCTGAATGTCCTGGGCATTCTCTTTGCCCTGGCAGCGTTCTTTGGCGACCTTTTTCACACCGCTTCGCAAGTCACTGAAGCCCTGGCTCTGGGAGCGGTCGCGAGCTTTGGCGTGAGCGGCGTGATCATCCTGCGTAGCTTTCGCAAGCGCGCCCCTTCCAAATGAGTGCGGGCGCGCCCATTCTGCTTCCCGACCAATTCAATGCTGCTACCTACTTCATCGATCGACATCTTGTCGAAGGCCGGGGAGAAAAAATTGCCATTGAGTCAGATGAGGCCCGCGTCAGCTATCGTCTGCTGGGAGAAAAAGTAAGCCGCTTCGGAAACGCGCTGCGGCAACTCGGGGTTCGAATTGAGGAGCGTGTTCTTCTGCTCCTGCTCGACGGTCCTGAATTCGCCTTCAGTTTCTTCGGGGCCATTAAGATCGGGGCGGTGCCAGTCCCCGTCAATACCCTCCTCAAGCCCGCCGACTACCAATACATCCTGAACAACTCGCGAGCCAGGGTGGTAGTGGTCAGCGAATCGCTTTACCCGCAAATCCAGGCTATTCGCAGCGAGCAGTTGCGCTATTTGCAACACGTTATCGTGGCAGGCGCCACGCCGACCGCAGGTACCCTGTCTTTCGCTGACCTGGTCGAGCAGAACTCTTCCCAGCTCGAAGCAGAAATCACCAGCAAAGACGACGCCGCTTTCTGGCTGTATTCATCCGGTTCAACCGGACCACCCAAAGCTTGCGTCCACTTGCAGCATGACATGGTGGTCTGCGCCGAGCGCTACGCCAAGGGCATCCTCGGAATGACCGAAAGCGATCGCTGCTTCAGCGTGGCGAAACTGTTCTTCGCCTACGGTCTGGGTAATGCCCTCTATTTTCCCCTGGCGGTGGGCGCGACCAGCATCCTGTGGCCGGGAGCCCCCAAGCCAAATCACGTGTTCGAAGTAATCGAGCGCTACCGGCCAACGCTGTTCTATTCAGTACCGTCAAACTACGCTGCGCTATTGGCTCACGAGTCCGGCAAGAGCCACGTGGGGACAGCCGCTCCCGACTCTCCGGGCGCGCAAAGCTCGCCGGACTTCGACCTCTCCTCAGTCCGCTATGGCATCTCGGCCGGCGAAGCCCTTCCTGCCGCCATATTCCATCGCTTCAAAAAACGCTTCAATGTCGAGATCCTAGACGCAATCGGCTCCACCGAAGTCCTGCACATGTTCATCGCGAACCGCCCGGGGGCAGTCCGTCCCGGCTCCAGCGGCGAGATCATCCCGGGCTACGAAGCCAGGATTGTGGACGAATGCGACCAGCCGACGAAGCCGGGTGAAATCGGCAATTTGCTGGTCAAGTCCGATTCCACCTGCTCCCACTACTGGAACCAGCACGAGAAATCTAAAAACACGATCGAAGGCCACTGGATCCGCACCGGCGACAAGTACTACCAGGACGGCGACGGATATTTCTGGTACGCCGGCCGCTCCGACGACATGCTGAAATGCAGCGGCGCCTGGGTCAGCCCGATCGAAATTGAGAGCGTACTGGTCGAACACCCGGCCGTCCAGGAAGCTGCGGTGATCGGCCGCGAAGACCATGACCAATTGCTGAAGCCGGCTGCGTACGTGATTTTGAGGAATGGCACGTCGTCCACGCCCAGTCTTGCGCGCGAACTGCAGGAATTTGTGATCAGCCGCCTGCCCCTCTTCAAGCGCCCGCGCTGGGTAGAATTCGTGGACGACCTACCCAAAACCGCCACTGGGAAATTGCAGAGATATAAGCTGCGGGAGAAGGAAGGTAAACCTAAATGAGAAGATACCTGGTCCCGCTCAGCGCTGACGGTGAGGCCGACTTTCGTATACTTCCAATTGTGCCAGCAGGCTTTGGGATCCGGACGACGGGTGACGGCAGTACAGGATGCGATCTATGGCGACGCCGCACGTAGAACCCGGCATTGACGAGTACCTCCGCAAGCGACTGATGCCAGTGGAGGGTGCGATCCCGCACCTGGATGGGATCGACATGTATGGCAACTCCATCCCTGCCAGCACCGTGGGCGGCGATCTTTTTGAGTACATCAACTTTCAGCAGCGTTACAACATTGACGCTCGCATCGCGCGCGCGCTCAAGCAGTCCCAGGATTTTCTCGAGCCTCTTCCCAAAGGCCAGACTCCGCGAAACGCAGTAGACGCGCATGTGCAATGGCTAAAATCCAGGCCGGGCTACAAACCCGCGGTCGCCGCCGAGTACAGGAGGGCGAAGAGTTCTGAACAGCTGAGAATCGCCGAAGACCTGCACGAGCTGTACACCACGGCAGGAGTGCTCCTGGTCGATGCCCAGGGTCACGGAATTATCTCCGCGAAGATCGCCTCAACCGTACATGACACGTTTCATGCATTCATGCTTTCTGAACTCGATCACAGTGGAAAGACCACCCCAGGCTTTTTTGAGAAGATCAATCTCCGGCTGGCGCAGTCCGTGACTGCCCGGAATGCTCTGGGGCGCGACCCGAATGACAATTCGCGTGAAATTGCGACCATGCTGTACGGCGAAATCCGTCCCGGCGGGAATTTTCGCTTCGTAAATTTCGGCCATCCGCCTCCGCTGGTCTTCTCCGCCGAATTTGACAAGTTCATGGAGATCGATGACGCCCGCATGGTGCAGTTCCTGGCGCTCGGACTGGAGATTCCCGAAGACCATCCTGACCGGAACAAATATCTTTCGATGGCGCTCAGAACCAGGCAGATCAACTCTTCGGACGTGGCAGAAATCACCCTCATGAGCCCGGGAGACCTGCTCTTTCTCTACACCGACGGAGTGTATGACGGCAGCGACGAAAAGGACCGTCAGCAGATTGAACAGGTGATTCGTGAACACAAACATGAGGCGGCCAGAGAGATCTGTAATGCCATTCTGCAATTCGCAGTCATGCAGGACCATCATTTGCAGGAAATCACTGAAGACGACCGCATTGATGACAAGACTGTGTTTATCATCAAACGCAGTTGAGGAATAGCCGATTGCTGGGTTCGAACGGATGGAATGCGAGTCTCCAGTCGCGCGTCCCACACAACCACATTCTCATCCCGAGCGAAGCCGAGGGATCTGCTTTCCGCCGGCACTCGCTGCGCAACATCTGTACTTCCCACGGTCGTTCCGCCGCAGGAAACAGCAGATCTTCCGACTTCGGGAAGGGACTCGCAAAGCGAGTCCCTTCCCTCCGGTCAAGACGACAAGTTTTTGCGGGTATCGAAGCGACTTTCGCTTGGAATACTACTTCTTCACGTTTATCCCCAGGTCCTTCAGTTGCGCGTCGCTCACCGGCGTCGGAGCATCCACCATCAGATCAACCGCACGAGCAGTCTTGGGAAATGGAATCACCTCGCGCAGACTGTCCGCGCCAGCAAGGATCATCACGATGCGATCGAGTCCTAAAGCGATGCCGCCGTGCGGAGGCGTGCCATATTCCAGCGCTTCCAGAAAGAATCCGAAGCGGGAGCGGGCCTCTTCTTCGGTCATCCCCAGAGCGCGGAATATCTTGCTCTGAATGTCCTGGCGATGAATACGTATCGAGCCCGAGCCAAGTTCAGTCCCGTTAAGCACCACATCGTAAGCCAGCGCCCGGATTTCGCCCAGCGGAGACTTGGAATCGCCCGTCGTGTCGTAGCTCGTCTCGAGCTTTGCCATGTCCTCGTCGTGCAGCGACGTAAAGGGGTGATGGGCCGCATTCCATCTGCCCGACTCCCGATCCCACTCGAACATCGGGAAATCGGTAACCCACAAGAAACGGTAGTCTTTCGACGGATCACCGGTCTTGGCAAAAACTCCATGCTTGGCGGCATATTTTTGGGCGAGATCAAGCCGCAGCTGTCCGCACGTCTGGAAGAACTCGTTCGGACTCTGCTTCGACTCTGCCTTGCGCACTATCAATAACCACAAATCTCCCGGCTCGACTCCAGCCGCTTGAAGAACTGGCTCAAGCGAATTGGGATAGTCCCGGGCAAAGCGATTGGGATCGGTCATCAGACTTACGTACGACGTCCCCTGGGCATGCGCGAACGCTCCGTAGGTCCCGATGGTCCGCCGTTCGGTGCCAGACATCTCTCCAGCTTTCGGAATCCGGATGAGCAGCGAACTGAAATCCTGGCTGACCTTGAATGCCGAAGCAAATTTTTCCCGCTCTTCTGGCGTGAATGCCCCGCGCACGTCCACCATCGCCGGTAGCCGCATGTCAGGCTTGTCGCTGCCGTACCGCCGCATGGCCTGGTCATAACTCATGCGCGGGAACGGCGTCTTGATCTCATGTCCGGCAGCTTTGAAAGCCGCGGTTAAGAAGCCTTCAACCACCTCCCACACCCGCTCCGGCTGCGGATACGACATCTCCAGATCGATCTGGGTAAACTCCGGTTGGCGGTCGGCGCGCAGGTCTTCGTCGCGAAAGCAGCGCACAACCTGGAAATATTTGTCGAATCCCGAAATCATCAGGATCTGCTTGAACATTTGCGGCGACTGCGGCAGGGCGTAGAAACTGCCGGGCTGCACCCGGCTGGGTACGAGATAGTCGCGCGCGCCTTCGGGCGTCGAGCGGGTCATGAACGGAGTTTCAATTTCGAAGAACCCCTGCGCCGAAAGATAGTCGCGAATAGCCAGAGCAACCTTGTGCCGCAGTTCGATGTTGTACTGCATGGCGTCACGGCGCAGATCGATATAGCGATATTTGAGCCGGATCTCCTCGTTGGGCAGCACGGTTTCGCTGGGCAGGAAGGGTGGCTGCTTCGATTCGTTGAGTATGCGCAGTTCTTCCGCGATCAACTCCACCTCGCCGGTGGCGATGTTCTTGTTCACAGTGTCGGGCACCCGCTGTTTGGCCGTGCCCACGACGGCGATGACGTACTCGTTGCGCAGCGCTTCAGCCTTCTGGTGAATGGCCGGGTCGCGCTCCTTGTTGAACACCACTTGGGTCACGCCGCTGCGGTCGCGAACATCAATAAAGATCAGGTTGCCCAGATCGCGTCGCCGGTTGACCCAGCCCATGAGCACAGCTTTCTTGCCAGAATCAGCCGGACGCAGGGCGCCGCACATATGGGTACGTCGTAGATCGCCAAGAAAATCGAGCAAGTTGTGCCCTTCAGTGGAGAATGGAGTCGTAAGTAGAATGAAAGATTATAAATGGAGACACGGACGTCCCGCCCGTGCGGCCTGACCGGAGACCTGTCTGCCGAGTCCCGCCACAAGTGGGTCAGTCAATCGGCCGCGCCGCCGTGGCCTGCTGAAACTTCAGACGCCATTGGTCATCCTGCTTAACCCAAAGATCGGAAATATGCTGATAGCGAGGCGCCAATCCGGGCGCGTCCCCCTCAGGCATGTGAATGATGCAGTCGTAAGTCACGACTGCCGCCTCACCGTCGACCGGCACGACCCGCAGATTGTAGGTGTAGTAATCTTTCAGCTCGCCATCGCGCGCGCTCTCCACGATTTCTTCTTTGTCATGGAGCCTGCCTTCGCTGCCTACAAACAGAAAGTCATCGGTCAGGGTACGCTTCAGGAAGTCTAGGTTCTTGCTCTTCTGAGCTTCAGGGATCGCCTTGGTATTGGCAATCAGCGTCTGCTCCAGCGGACCAAGCGGCTTCGACGAATTCCCTGAGCCTTGCGCGAACCCGACCACCGACCAGCAGAGAAGGCAGGTTATGAAACCTAGAGCTCTCATATTCCTCCGTATAAGCAAAAGTGGCGCTATTTCGCTTGAATCTTAGTCGCCAGCTCGGCGTGCGGGACTGAAATCTGCTCGCCGGTTTCCAGATTCTTGAGCGCGAACGAACCTGATTTGACTTCATTTTCGCCCACGATCAGAGTAAACCGAACTCCCATCTTGCTCGCGGTGTCGAACGATTTCTTGAGGCGAAAATTCTGGTCGCCCAATTCGACCACTAGGTCGTGACGCCGCAGTTCCCGAGCTAACCGCGCTGCTTCGCGATCCATGCCGGCGCCCAGAGGAGCAACATAAACATCGGGCTTTCTTGGCACCGCTTCGGCCGATTCCTGCAGCGCGAGCACCAGGCGGTCCTCGCCAATCGCAAAACCGATGCCCGGAGCACTGGGGCCGCCTAGTGACTCCGAAAGGCCGTCGTAGCGCCCGCCTCCGAGGATCGCATTCTGGGCCCCCAGCGCGCCGTGAGTAAATTCGAAAGCCGTCCGCGTGTAGTAGTCGAGTCCGCGCACCAGGCGATCATTGAGGGTGAAGGGCACGCCGACCGCCTTCAGGATCTCCTGCACCTGTTCGAAGTGCTTGCGGCAATCATCATCGAGAAACTGGCTGATGCGCGGCAACTTGTCGATGATCGGCTGGTCCGCGGCAACCTTGCAATCAAACACCCGCAACGGGTTGGTGACGGCGCGGCGTTGGCAGTCCTCGCACATGGCGGAAACCGCGGGCTCAAGCGCCTTGCGCAGAGCTTCGTTATACGCCGCGCGATCGTTGATACAGCCGACCGAATTCAGTTCCAGGGTCCAATCTCGAATGCCGAGGCGATCGAGCAGCGTCGCCAACAGTTCCAGTACTTCCGCATCGCGCGCTGGAGACTCGCTGCCCGCGCTGGCAGGACCGATAACCTCCGCCCCGATCTGATAGAACTGGCGATAACGACCCTTTTGTGGACGCTCCCGCCGAAACTGCGGACCGATGTAGTAGAGCTTGTTCAGACCGCGATCCCAGAGTTTGTGTTCGATGTAGGCGCGCACCACGCTGGCGGTGTTTTCCGGGCGAAGCGTGAGTGACTGGCCCTTTTCACTTTGTGCTCGCCCGCGGTCTTCCCACGTGTACATCTCTTTCGCGACAACGTCCGTCTCTTCGCCTACACCTCGAGCAAAAAGTTCGGTCGACTCGAAAATCGGCGTGCGTATCTCGTGAAAATTGTAGACGCGGAAAACGTCACGCACGGCGGCCTCGACGAAGTTCCACAACGCCGTCTCCGGCGGAAGCAGGTCGCGCGTTCCTCGTACGGCTCTAATCATGAATACAGGCCACCAGATCCCAGTTTCAAGTTCTCGGTTCTCAGCTTCGACCCCCTAAATCCCTGTCATCCCCGAGCGCACCCAGTTCATTCGCTTGCCACTGAACTGACGGAGTCGAGGACACCGATCAGCTCGACTGCAGCCATCAGCAAAAGATTTTCGCGGGATACCGTGACCCGTCCGAAAAGAATACCTCAAACTCCCCAGCGAAGCCTTTTACGCGGCAAAGTCCTCATGGCGCGGCACCGGCATGGACGGAGGCACACGGTCTGTCACTTCGGCCAAGGCAGCGAGCTTCTCCGCCAGCGCGCGGGTCAACGACCCCGGCTGATAGCGCCACCGAAAATTCCCGTCCGTAACGCTGGGAGTATTCAGGCGGCCTTCGCTGCCCAGTCCCAACACATCCTGCAACGGGACCACCGCCAGGCTGGCAACCGACTCCTGCGCCAGACGAATAAAAGCCCAATGGATGCCGTCTTCGCACCGCCCAACATACGCTTGAATGGCGCGCCGTTCGCCCTCCGACAAGCCTGATTTCCACCACCCCAACGTGGTGTCGTTATCGTGAGTGCCGGTATAGACGACCCGATCGGGCGTGAGCCGGTGCGGCAGATAAACATGGGCGCCGGCATCGGAGAAACCAAATTGCAGGACCGCCAATCCGGGGATTTGGTGGCGCTCGCGCAGCGCGTGCACCTCAGGCGTGATATGGCCCAGATCTTCCGCGAAAAAAGGCAGCCCGCCCAGGGTGTCACGAAGTTTGTTGAACAACTCGTCCTTGGGGCCGTCCACCCAGCGGCCATTTACCGCGGTCGGGTCGCTGGCGGGAATCTCCCAGAATTGTTCAAAGCCGCGAAAATGATCGAGGCGGATGTAATCGCAGGTCTCGGCACCCCAGCGCAAGCGGTCAATCCACCAGTCGTAGCCGCGCGCCTTGATCGCCGCCCAGTCATAGAGAGGAGTTCCCCAGCGCTGCCCGGTAGCGCTAAAGGCGTCAGGCGGGACACCGGACACCGCCTCGGGCTCGAGGTCGTCGTTGCGCAAGCGGAAGAGGTCGCGGTGTGCCCACACATCGGCGCTATCGTAGGCCACGAATATGGCGATGTCTCCCACCACCCGGATGGACCGTTGCGCGCAGTAGCGGCGCAGAGCGTGCCACTGCTCATAAAAGAAGAACTGAATCGCGCGCCGAACCTCCACCTCGGCGGCCAACTCCTTGCTGGCCGTGGACAGCGCCGACGCTTCGCGGCGGGCCAGGACGCTGGTCCACTCCTTCCAGCATTTCCTGTCGTAGCGTTCCCGCAGCGCATCGAAGAGAACAAAATCTTCCAGCCACCATTCGTTCGCACCACAAAAACTCTTAAAGCGAGTGCGAGCGTTGCCTCGGGCCTTCTGAATAAAATTCCGCGCCGCTTCGACGATCAGGGGCAGCTTGCACTGAAATACTTCCTCGTAGTCGACTGCTCCGGCCCCGCGCGCCAGACTCGCCAGTTGCGACGATTCCACCCAGCCACGCTCAGCCAGTCGCTCCAGGCTGATCAGCAAGGGATTGCCGGCAAATGCCGAGGTCGAAGAGTAGGGAGAATTCCCCGTGGCCGGGGGCCCGAGGGGCAACACCTGCCACAAGCCCTGGCGCGCCGACGCCAGAAAATCGGCGAACTCGTATGCGGCAGGCCCGAAATCGCCAATACCGCCGCGCGCAGGAAAAGATGTCGGGTGCAGCAGGATACCGGTGGCGCGGGGGAATAACATCACTGTGACTACAAAGATGCTATCAGCAATTTTGGAACCGGGGCGTCCCCCCGCTTTACTCTCCCTGTTCCGGGGCGGCCTGCGAACGGGTCAGGTTTTTCATCTCGTCCACGTTGATCTGGATCTTTCCTGACTTTTCCATCTGTGCCCGCAGATTGCTCACGAACAGGCCGAACATCTCCTGCTGCTGGTTCTGGATAAGCGCATCGCGGATCTGGTCCTTTTTTGCCTCAAAATCCTGCGGCGTCGGCTCCTGCCTTTCGGTGACTGACAACACTACTCCGGTATTGCCGTTTGTGATCGGCGCGCTGATCTCCGTGACTTTGAGGCTGAAGGCCACCGAGGCGCCACCCGACATGGATCCGATGTCCGGTACCTGTCCCTCCGGCAGCACGAAGTCGCTGGTCTTGACGGTTGCACCGGCCTCCTTGGCTGCTTTTTTCAGGTCGTGTTCGGCCTTGGCACGATCGGACAGCTCCTGGGTTTTCTGGGTAAGCAGGGCAGCGACTCGTTCGTTCCTGAACTCCTCTTCCACCCGACTGCGAATTTCCTCGAACGTAGGCGTTGTAGCGGGCTTGATTGCCAAGATCTCAAACACCGCGTAGCCCTGCGCTACCTGCACCTGGTCGGGCGGGGCCTTTTCGGCCTGGCCAAACACCGCGCTCATAAATTGAGGCGCATTGCCAAGGCCCGGCAGGGAGTCGGTACGGCTCACAAACTCGGTGCTGATGACGTTAAGGCCCTTGGCCGTGGCCGCCTTGTCCAGTCCCGTGCTGCGCGCTTGCGATAGCAATCCATTGACCTGATTTGCCGCAGCCTGGGCGGCTTTCTGCTGCCGCATGGCAACCTCGATCTGGTCTTTGACCTCATCGAGAGTCTTCACATGCGCTGCCTGCTTGTCGTCGAGCCGGATGATGTGAAATCCGTAGCTGCTCTGCACTAGGCCGCTGGTGGCGCCTTTGGCTAGAGAGAACGCGGTCTGTTCGAATTCCGGCACGGTACGGCCTTTGCCAATCCAGCCCAGGGAACCGCCGTTCTTGCCGCTGCCCGGGTCTTCAGAATATTTCTTGGCTAGCTCGGCAAAGTTCCCGCCGGCCTTTAACTGCTTCAGGACCTCTTCTGTCTTCTTGCGCGCCTCTTCCACTCCCTTGGGATCGACTTTACCGTCCGGACCGGGCAAAGGAGTCTTGATCAGGATATGGCTTACATTCACTTGCTCGGGCACGCGATAGTCGTCGCGGTGCTGATCGTAGTAAGCCTGAAGGTCCTCGTGAGAGACGCTGACACCGGCTTCGATCTTGCTGTTGTCCAGCACTACGTACCGAACTTTGCGCTTCTCCGGAACTGAGTTGTTGTACGACGCCTTGTTGCGCTCGTAGAAGGCCTTTAACTCCGCTTCATTCGGATTGATCTGTTTCAGCAAATCGTCTTTCCGGAGGACGGCGTACTCGAACTTGACCTTGGTGTTTTGCTTCGCAAATTCCTTGCGCACATCACTGTCCGTTACCAGCGCGCTGCCGGTGATCAGGTTACGAAGCTTGTCTAGGAGGATCTGGTCCCTCAAGCTCTGCTCAAAGGTGGAAACACTCAAATCGGCGTTTTGCAGGATGTTCTCGTATTGCTGCTGACCCACGAACTTTCCGCCTGGAAAGAAGGTGGCTGCGTACATGCCCCGCTGCAATTCGTCCCGAGCTTCATCATCCGTGACACGCAAGCCCAGCCTCCCGGCTTCGGCGACCAGGGCTTTCCTGCTGATCAGGGTTTGCGCGGCACGCTCGGCAAAATAGGGCAGCAGCATCTCGGTTTGAGCGCCGCCGCGGGGAAACTGCTGGCGCAGCATCTGCCGGGCCTCGCGCTGCACCTCGAGCGCAGTAACCGGCTCGCCCGCCACTTTGGCCACGACACCCTGCCCGGGCCCACCCAGGCCGATGCTGTCACCAATGCCCCCCGGGACCAGCGTAATTACCATGGCCGCGCAAATCACCAGCAACATGCCGCCGAGAATAATCTTCTTGGTCGGACCAGGGGTTTGCAGAAATCGAATCATCGTCTTATCACTCCAGAATTTAAGGCGGAAGACTAGATTATAGACTACGCCGAGGTAGGCGTGAGCGTCCCGCTCGTACGTAACTCTTCCCAGCAAGTTTACGCCGGCTCTTCAGTTCAGCTCTCCCGCACGAGCGGGACACTCGCGCCTACATTCAAAAATCAGCCATTGAAACGTATTAATACTACATGTTATTAAGCTAAAGTCGTCTTCGAGCGCTCCGGCTGTTCAGCGGCGCAACCGATCTATGCGACATAATGGAGTGCACCCTTGAAAACCAATCCCTGGGCAAAGGATCTCTTGATGAAGATGAGCAGCAGAAGTCTGCTATGCATCCTGGTGCTGTCTTTCTCCGGTCTGATTTCTGCGCAAGAGGCGAGCCGTCCCCGTCAGGAGACTTCCCTCGCGCTGCGGGACGGATGGAACCTGCAGTCTTCCTGCAAAGTGGAGGCCAAAGGCGAGAACGTTTCCACTCTCGCGTTCCAGCCCAAAGATTGGTATGCAGTGACCGTACCCACGACGGTGGTCGCAGCATTGGTCAAGCAGAAGGTCTATCCCGATCCGTTTTTCGGGACGAATCTGCGGTCTTTTCCGGGTGTCACTTATCCCATTGGCGCGAATTTCTCCAACATCCCCATGCAGCCGGACAGCCCTTTCATTGTGCCCTGGTGGTATCGCAAGGAATTTGTTCTGCCCGCCAGTTTCAAGGGAAAGACCATCTGGCTCAACTTCGGCGGCATCAACTACCGGGCCAATATCTGGCTGAACGGCAAGCAGCTCGCCAAGTCCGAAGACGCAGCTGGAGCCTGGCGAACCTACGAGTTCGACATCACCGACTACGCTGTTGTGGGAAAACCTAACGTTCTTGCCGTGCAAGTCTTCTCCCCTACCGACACCGATCTGGCCATCACGTTCGTGGATTGGAACCCCGCGCCTCCGGACAAGAACATGGGTCTGTTTCGCGACGTGGATATCACCAGCAGCGGTGCGGTTGCTGTGCGCTATCCCACCGTGGTTTCGAAAGTTGATTCGCCGGCCAACGATAAGGCCCACCTCACGGTCACGGCGCTTCTGAAGAATGCCGCCAACCACCTGGTGAAAGGAACGCTCAAAGGCCAGATCGAGAAGACGGAATTTTCTCAGGAGGTCGAACTCGGGCCGGGCGAGTCGAAGGATGTGACCTTTACTTCCGAACAGTTGCCCCAACTCAATATTGACCATCCGCGATTGTGGTGGCCGGCGCAAATGGGCAAGCCGGAGCGCTACAGCCTCAGCCTTGAATTCAATCTGGATGGCAAGATTTCGGACCACGCGGAAACGAAATTTGGCATTCGCGAGGTCAAGTCCGAGGTACTCTCTGCCAACCGGCGCCTGTTTTCTATCAATGGCAAGAACGTCCTGATCCGCGGAGGTGGCTGGTCTCCCGACATGATGCTGCGCGAAGATCCGCAGCGCCTGCGCGACGAGTTCCGTTACGTGCAGGACATGGGGCTTAACACCGTTCGCCTCGAAGGCAAGTTGGAAACCAGAGAGCTATTCGACCTGGCCGACGAGCGCGGGATTTTGCTGATCGCGGGCTGGTGCTGTTGCGATCACTGGGAGCATTGGCCCAATTGGAAGCCGCAGGATTTCACCATCGCGGAACAATCGCTGCGCGACCAGATCTACCGCCTGCGCGGCCATCCCAGCCTGCTGGCGTGGATGAATGGCAGCGACAACCCTCCCCCACCCGACGTCGAACAAACCTACCTGAAAGTGGAAAGAGATCTGCTGTGGACGAATCCGGTGGTGTCGTCCGCAACTGCGAAACTCGCCGGCTTCTCCGGCGAAAGCGGCGTGAAGATGACCGGGCCCTACGAATACGTTGCGCCCTCCTACTGGCAGACGGACAAAACCGACTCAGCCCGGCAGTGCAACCAGGGGGGCTGCGGCGGGGCCTACGGCTTCAACACCGAGACCAGCATGGGACCGGCCGTGCCGCCGATCGAGAGCATTCGCGCCATGGTCGGAAAAGACCATCTCTGGCCCATCGACGATACCTGGAACTATCACGCCGGAGGCGGCGCATTCAAAGACATGCATGTCTTCACCGACGCCTCGAATGCGCGCTTCGGCCCCGCCACCAGCGCCGAGGACTATGCCGTCAAAGCGCAGCTGCAAACCTACGAAGGCACTCGCGCCATGTACGAGGCCTACAGCCGGAACAAGTACACATCGACCGGCGTGATCCAGTGGATGCTGAACAATGCCTGGCCATCGATGATCTGGCACCTTTACGACTACTACCTGCGCCCAGGCGGCGGCTACTTTGGCGCCAAGAAGGCAATGGAGTCGCTGCATCCGATCTACGGTTACGACGACCGCTCCGTCTGGCTGGTCAGCAGCCAGTATGAGGACGCCAAGGGGCTGAAGCTGACCGCTCAGGTCCTCAACCTCGACATGAGCGAAAAGTTTTCTAAAGTGATCTCGCTCGATGCCGTCGCCGACAGCACAAATAAAATCCTAGCTCTGCCCGAGATTGACGGCCTGAGCCCAACGTATTTCCTGGTGCTTCGGCTGCAGGATTCC
>Ga0137407_10001241_pt1 | contig 16631 bp, 15 predicted proteins | sample CZOMad2_2_16fung_FD_108410 | JGI IMG/M metagenome (GOLD analysis project Ga0137407, IMG submission 108410) | Vadose zone soil fungal communities from Angelo Coast Range Reserve, California, USA - CZOMad2_2_16fungal (Illumina Assembly) | ecosystem: Environmental > Terrestrial > Soil > Vadose... | reverse complement strand
GAGTGGGCGCTCGGTAATGTCCTCGTGGGAGAGCAGCTTGTGGATCGAAAGTGCGGCGTCGTGGCCGTGCGCCACCGCCCAGATGATGTTCTTCGGGCCGAACGCGGCGTCGCCGCCGAAGAAAACTTTCGGGTTGGTCGACCCCATGGTCTTGGCATCGACCTTGGGCATGTCCCATTGGTCGAATTCGACGCCGCAGTCGCGCTCGATCCAGGGAAACGCGTTCTCCTGGCCGACCGCCACCAGCACGTCGTCGCAATTGATCGTCTCGTCCGGTTCGCCCGAAGGCACCAGGTTGCGCCGGCCCTTGGCGTCATATTCGGCCTTCACCTTCTGGAAGGTGACGCCGGTGAGCTTGCCGTTGTCGTGAACGAAGGCCTTCGGCACCATGAAATTGAGGATCGGAATGTCCTCATGGATGGCGTCCTCCTTTTCCCAGGGGCTCGCCTTCATCTCCTCGAAGCCGGAGCGCACGATCACCTTGACGTCTTCACCGCCGAGGCGGCGCGCGGTGCGGCAGCAGTCCATCGCGGTATTGCCGCCGCCGAGCACGATCACGCGTTTGCCGATCTTGTCGACGTGGCCGAATGAGACGCTGGAGAGCCAGTCGATGCCGATGTGGATGTTCGCTGCCGCTTCCTTGCGGCCGGGGATCGAGAGCTCGCGGCCGCGCGGCGCACCGGAGCCGACAAAGATCGCGTCGTAATTTTCAGCCAGCAGCTTCTTCAGGCTGTCGATCCGCTGGCCGCCTTTGAATTCGATGCCGAGATCGAGGATGTAATCGGTTTCCTCGTCGATCACCGAATCCGGCAGCCGGAATTTCGGGATCTGTGTCCGCATCATGCCGCCCGCCTTGGGGTCGGCATCGAACACGGTGCAGTGGTAACCGATCGGCGCGAGGTCGCGCGCCACGGTAAGCGAAGCGGGACCGCCGCCGACGATCGCAATGCGCTTGCCGTTTTTCGGCGAGGGACGCGGCATGCGGCCCTTGACGTCGTCCTTGAAGTCGGCGGCGACGCGCTTCAGCCGGCAGATCGCCACCGGTGTTTCCTCAACGCGGCCGCGGCGGCACGCGGGCTCGCACGGACGGTCGCAGGTGCGGCCGAGAATTCCTGGGAACACGTTCGACCGCCAATTGATCATGTAGGCGTCGCTATAGCGGCCCTCAGCGATCAAGCGGATGTATTCTGGAACGGGTGTGTGTGCGGGGCAGGCCCACTGGCAGTCGACTACTTTGTGGAAGTAGTCGGGTGCCGAGATATCAGTCGGTTTCATTCCTACCTTATCCGCGCAACTCTCGAGAGCGGCGCGGCCTCATCTTTCATTGCGAACGCTTAGGTGGCGTTCTTGTGGTTTTTGAATGGTATCATCGGGTTATCGTATTAAAGCCATTCAAGATGATCCACAAAGGCAATTTTGCGCGATCTGCAGATTTCAGGGGTCGATCGCAGGCGGTAGCTAAAAATACATTTATGCGGCGGTGCAGCATGGCCGCGAAACCCTATGCCGGAAGGTCGTTCTTCGCGAGATCCCACATCAGGCGGTAAATGCCGGAAGAAATCACCGCGGATTTGAGCACGGTATCGTCCGCAAGGCGCGCGGCGATGGCAGTTGAGGCGGCATTCACATTCGTTGCGTCGATCAGCACGAACCAATCGCCGGCGCCCGGATCGGAAGCAGACGCCTTGTCCGTGAGCGGTTTGGAAAGCACCGGATCGCTCTCGATCAGATGCATCGAGATGATGCCGTCGAGTCCTTTCGGATCAAGCCTCTCGCGAAGGGCCGTGCGCAAACGGTCTTCGTTGCCCGCTGTCGGGCGAAGGCGGACGATGCCGAGCACCGCGCCCCGGCCCTGTCCTCGCCCGATCGTGATGCGCGCGACCGCGCGGATCATGTTCTTGAAACGACCGATATTGGCCTTCGACCAATCGGTCTGGCTGGCAAGCGCTCTGCGATAGGCCGGACTATCGAGCACCTCGAAGGTTTGCGTGGAGTAGAGGCTGAGATATTTCGGGGAAGCTACATGGGCGATGTAGCGACGGGCCTCGAGAAAGCCGTCGATGGTGACGCGTTCCTCGAGATGCTCGCGGTCGTACCAGCGATTGAACTCGGCCTCATGTTCGGCGTCGATGTCCATCGACGTCAGCAGCATGCCCTTTCCGGCCATCGGCATTTTTAAAACTCCTATTTTACTCCTCATGGTGAGGAGCGCGTCTTCTCCCCTCCTCCCGCGAAGCGGTGGGGAGGGGTCGGGGGTGGGGGGTAGCGCGGCGTACACCGAAGCAGCGGTTCCTGACGAGAGACCCCCCACCCCCCAACCCCTCCCCGCCACGCGCGATGCGCGTGGAGGGAGGGGAGTTCACGACCTCATCCTCAGGATGAGGGGATAGACTGTTATTTGGCAATCCTCGACGCCATATCCGCGATCGCCTTCATCACCGCGTCCCTGACGCCGGGATCATACAGCGTGTGGCCGGCGCCTTCGACATAACGAATCTCGCAATCGCGCCAGACCGCGGAAAGCGCATGCGAGGTGGTGGGCGGACAGAGCAGATCGTAGCGGCCCTGCACGATGATGCCGGGAAGCCCATCGAGCTTTGCGGCTTCGTCAAGCAGTTGCCCGGGCCGCATGAAGCATTCGTTCTGGAAATAATGCGCTTCCATGAACGGCGTCGCGGGCAGGGAACGCGACGAAGTCAATGAATGGCGCTCCAGACGCACCCGCCCCGAAACATGCTCCGATAAAATTCGCTCGGTGTCATGCCAGGCGCGCGCGAATGGGCCATGCACGGCAGGATCGGCGTCGAGAATGCGCCGCCAATACGCATCGAGCGGTTTTGCGCGGTCGGCGTGCGGCAAGAGGTCGACAAAATCATCGTTGAGATCAGGATAGAAGCGCGGCAGCGAGTCAACAAATGCGCCCTCGAGTTCGCCGCGCGTGCCGAGGAAAGTCGCGCGCAACACGATGCCGCTGACGCGATCGGGGTAGGCCTGCGCATAGGCGAGCGCGAGCGTCGCGCCCCAGGAGCCGCCGACCAGCATCCAGCGCGAAAAGCCGAATTTTTCGCGAATCATTTCCATGTCCGCGATCAGATGTTGCAGCGTGTTGGCCTCACGGCGGCCCTTGGGACGGCTTCGGCCGGCGCCACGCTGATCGAACAGCACCGCATGGAAGCGCTCGGGATCGAACAGCCGACGATGATCGGGCTGGCAACCGCTGCCGGGACCGCCGTGCAGATAAACGGCGGGGATGCCGTCGGCGCGGCCGATGCTTTCGACGTAAATCTCGTGACTATTGTCGACGGCGAGCAATTGCGACGCCAGCGGCGCAAACGGATCGGCGCGCTTGGTGGCGGGCTCGGCCGCGCCGGCGTCAGGCGCCATCGTCGCCGTCCGTCTCCGGCGTGCCGCCTGCAAAATTGCGATAGATGAAACGGTTGTGGTCGGCCGCAGCCTCGGCCTCCGCCTGCTTGAAAATCCGCTCATGCAACGGCGATAGCGTACAGGCCGGGTCGGTGTTCCCTGCGTCCCCCGTCAGTGCGAAGGCCTGGCAGCGGCAGCCGCCGAAATCGACTTCCCTGAATTCGCAGCTCTTGCAGGGCTCCGGCATCCAGCCGGTGCCGCGATAGCGGTTGAAGGCTTCCGAGTTCTGCCAGATCCAGGCAATCGAATGATTGGACCGCACCGATTCGAATTCGAGCCCGGTAAGGGTCTCGGCGGCGTGGCAGGGCAGGATCTTTCCTGCCGGCGAAATGTTGAAGAACTGGCGGCCCCAGCCGCCCATGCATTTCTTCGGCCGCAGCGCGTAATAGTCCGGCACCACATAGTCGATCGACAGCGTGCCTTTCAGGCGGGCCTGCGCATCCTCGACTATGCGGCTGGTCTCCTCGATCTGCGCCAGCGTCGGCATCAGCGCGGCGCGGTTCTTCAGTGCCCAGCCGTAATACTGCACATTGGCGACTTCCAGGCGGTCGGCGTCGAGATCGACCGCCATCTGGATGATGTCGGGCAATTGAAACAGGTTCTGGCGGTGCATGACGGCGTTCACCGTCAGCGGCAAATCCAACTCGCGCGTCCATTTCGCGACTTCGAGCTTCTTGGCGTGCGCATGCTTGAAACCGGCAACGCGGTCGGCGACCACCGGCTCGTTGCCCTGAAAGCTGATCTGCACATGGCACAGGCCGGCATCCGCCAGGGCAGAAAGCTTTTCGCGGCTCAAGAGCACCGCCGAGGTGATCAGATTGGAGTATAGCCCGACATCGCTGGCATGCCGGACGAGTTCGACCAGATCCTTGCGCGCGGTCGGCTCGCCGCCGGAGAAATGGATTTGCAACACACCGATCTCGGCGAGCTCCGAGAGGACTTTCTTCCATTCTTCCGTCGTGAGCTCGCTGCCGCTGCGGTCGAGTTCAACCGGATTGGAGCAATAGGGGCATTGCAGCGGGCAGCGATGCGTCAGTTCGGCGAGCACCGCCAATGGAATTCCGAAGGTTTCCGCAGTCGAGCGTCGAGATTCCAGCGCGGCCAGGCCGTCATTGGAGCCGGCAGTTATTTTGCCATCGGCAAGAATGTCGCTCATGCGGTCCTCTCGCGCGCTTCGGTGAGGAAACCCTTGTCGGCAAGGTCCTGCAGCATGGCGATGACGTCGGTCGCAATCGCGTCCCGTTCGGCGGCGTATTTGGTGGCGAGCTGGTCGATCATATCCGCGACGCTGCGGAGGCCGTCGCAGAGTTGCAGCACCTCGACCGCGATCTCATCTGGCGCCAGTACGCGCTCCGGCGCCAGGATCACCCAGACCTGCCGCGTCTCGTCAAACCTGAGCTTCGCGTGCCGCGGCAGGACCGGGCGGCTCGCTTCGCTGACGCTGATGTGGCGCGGGCTTGCCATTTTCGTTCCTAGCCGGCCTCTAGCTGGTTTTGGGCACAAACGCGCCCGGCGGAATGTGGCCGTCGACATAGGCATGATACAGCGCGTCGAGCTGAACCCATAGCACATTGGTCTTGAAGATCAGCGCGTTGCAGACCGCCTCGCGCTCGGCGGGCGTATTGGCATGGGCCTTGACGTAGTCGAGCGCGAAGCCGGCGTCGCGCGGCGCCTGTGTCAGGCGGCGGCTGAAATAGCTCATGATGTCCGGATTGACGAAATCGTAATGCGCCAGCATCCCCGAGATGCGCTCCTCGTGCAGGTTCGGCGCGAACAGTTCCGTCAGCGAGGAGGCGATGGCCTCGAGCGGGCTCCTGTCACGCACGAAATGAACGTAGGCCTCCACTGCAAAGCGTGTCGCCGGCAGAATGCCCTCGGTGGATTCGACATAGGCGCTGTCGAGCCCCAATCCCTCGGTCAGCTTCAGCCAGCGCTCGATGCCGCCCTCAGCGCCGAGGTCGCCGTCGTGATCCTCTATCCTGTGCCGCCATTCGCGACGGATGCCGCGGTCGCGGAATCGCGAGATCACCACGGCATCCTTGATCGGTATCGTGCTCTGGTAAAAATAGCGGTTCAGCGCCCAAGCCTGCACCTGCCCCTTGTTCAATTTCCCACCGTGCAGCAGCCGGTGAAACGGGTGCAGATTGTGATAGCGGGTGGCGCCGATCTGGCGCAGCGCCGCTTCCAACTCCTCAGCGCTGTTCAGCCTGGTTCGGCCCCCGAGTGAAAACGCGGTCATCCCGTCTAGTGTCACGGCGTTCAAAGTGCGATCTCCGTTCCATCCGCTGGAATTTGCCAACCGGCGCGCTCGGCGATCTTGCGTTCCGCGGAATCGTGCAGCAGCGCCGGGTTGGAGTTGTTGATATGCAAAAATACCTTCCTGCCGATGCCAAGTCCGGAAAGTGCCGCGATCGCGCCGGTTTCACCGGACATGGCGATGTGCCCCATGCCTTGCCCGGTCTTGTTGCCAAGGCCGGCCAATATCAACTCGTCGTCACGCCACACGGTGCCGTCGAAGAAAACCAGCGGCGCGCCGGCAAGCCGCGATTTGAGGTCGTCGGTCACCGCGGCGCAGGCGGCGAGGAAATAGAAAAACTTGCCCGTCGCTTTGTCGCCGATCCGAAGGCCGAGCGTATCGCCCGCGCCATCCTCTCCGGCCGGGTGAGCTTGACCCTCCAGATACCACGCGCCTTTGCCGGCAACGGCGAACGGCAAGATTTCAATACCTGAGGGTGAGCCGTCGGGCAGCCCCGGCTCGAAAACCTTGTCCGTCTCGATCGGCTGGCGGCGCACGTTCTTTTCGTTGAGCACGTTGAAGATGCTGTTGGACTTCAGGATCGCCAACACTTTGCTGTGCGCATAGATCGTGAACGGCCAGCCTTCGCGCATCGACAACAGTCCCGCGACCGCGTCGATCTCGCCATTGGTCAGGATCACGCCCGCAATCGGACTGTGCCGGAGCTTGCCGGCCGCGGGGTGAAGCTGCGGAGTCGCGATCAGTTGTTGGCGCAGGTCTGGCGACGCATTGATCAAAAACCAGTGATCGCCGTCGGCGCTGATCGCGATCGATGCCTGGGTGCTCTGAAGCTCCGGCTGCTTGGTTCGCGCTGCCAGACAAACCGGACAGCCGCAATTCCATTGCGGAACGCCACCACCTGCCGCGGCGCCCAGGACGACGACGCGAAACATGATCCGTCTCCTGGAATTTTAGGCTTGGATTTCTAAACCTGGACCGAAGCTTTGTTTGGATTTCCAGGAATCGCCTGGATTTCTTCGGCACTCGAAAAAGCTTCAAAGGTGGACGCAGGCACTGACTGCGCTCCCATAGGGAACGTGTCACTCCTGGCGATCCACCTTAGTCAAGAATGAAGCTGACGCAGCCGCTTATTTGCGGGCGGCGCACGCATACATGTTGATTTCCATGCCGACCGGCACTTCGACGATCTTAGGTGTCTTCCAAGCCATTTGGCCCTCCTTGTTGAACCCGGACGAACTCCGTCCTGCCCGGTAAAGTAATAGGGAACCAAAACTTCGCCAGCAAAATATTTTTTTATCCCAAAATCCCGTTTCTATGTTGCGACGCAACAAGAACTTCACGCCCTTGTGCGAGGTTCGCGCCAAACCAACGATGGATCAAGGGGTTCACTTGGGGGCTACCGGAATGCCAAGGTGGTGCCGATTCCCACGGCCCTGGTCCGGATAAAGCACTTGTGAGAGGGCGAGGGCGCCCGTCCGCTGTCTCACCGCACTAGGTTCTGACAATGCCGCGATATTTCTTCAATGCGCGAATTGGCGATGAGTTGATCACCGATCCCGAGGGCGAAGAGCTGCGGGACCCCGATCGCGCCTGGGAAGTCGCCCGCGCCATGGTCGGGGAATTGCTTGAAACCGAGGACGCCGAGGGCCTGTTGGGAGCAACCCTTGAAGTGACGGACGAGCAGGGTGAGATCGTGCTTGAGTTTCCCTTTGCCGAGGCTCTCATCGCCGTATCAGACGTTCCCGTCACAAAGCACTGATTTGCCCACGCCATCATTCCGGGATGGTCCCAGCGGGTCGGCGCTCGCGCCGCCCGATGACAGGCTCCGGACCGGACCTCAGATGCGCAATTGCGAATCGGGGAATCCCGAAGTGACCGGGGAATCGCACAACAACCTCGGGATTCCGGTTTCGCGCGGAGCTTGTCATCGCTCGCGCATTCGCGCGACCGTTGGTGCGCCCCGGAAATGACCAGCAAGGATACACCGCTGCCTCGGCTCTATTCCGTACCTGCCACTTGCCGCTCCCGGATGTTTCCGATTGCGCGCCGATGAAAAAATATTCAAAACTGTACGCATGAAGGCCACCCGGACGGGCAGGGGCTTGCCCGCGCACGGATGAAGGCGCTTCCACAAAGGGGAGAACATTTATGAGGATTTGCTCATCGGCGCCGCGCGGCTTGCTGCTGGCTGGCGCCTTTTTCGGAGTGTTGACTTATGGCGCGGCCGCGCAGCAGCCGGCCAGCCCGCCAGCTGCGGCACCGGCAACTGCGCCGCTTCCGCCTGGTTCGCCGATGATCGGTCGGCCGGACAATGAAGCGGCGCAGAAGCTTGCACCCGTCGCGCCGCCTCCGCTCGCGGCCGCGCCCGACAAACTGCCGCTGGCCAAGCTGAAGGTGCCGGCCGGCTTCAACATCGAGGTCTATGCGGCCGGCATGGCAAACGCGCGTTCCCTGGCGCTGGGTGACAAAGGCACGGTGTTCGTCGGCAGCCGTCTGCTCGACAAGGTCTATGCCATCATCAACAAGGACGGCAAGCGAACGGTCAAGGTCATCGCCTCGGGCCTCTATCGGCCCAACGGCGTCGCGTTCAAGGACGGCACGCTTTACATCGCCGAACTCTCGAAGGTCTCCAAGATCGAAAAGATCGAAGACAATCTCGATAACCCGCCGAAGCCTGTGGTCATCTACGACAATCTGCCGAAGGACGAAGCCCATGGCTGGAAGTTCATCGCCATCGGCCCGGACAACAAGCTCTATGTCCCGGTCGGACAGCCCGGCAACAACGTCCTGCATGACGACGCCCATGGCCAGATCCGTCGCATCAACCTGGACGGAAGCGGCGCCGAAGTGGTCGCACGCGGCGTTCGCAACACCGTCGGTTTCGACTGGAATCCGGAAACCAAACAGCTCTACTTCACCGATAACAGCCGCGACTGGATGTCGGAAGACCTTCCGAATGACGAGCTCAATCGCGTCACCAAGGTCGGTGAGCACTTCGGCTCGCCGTACTGCTGGCAGGGCAATATCCCCGATCCCGAATTCGGCTGGGGCCATTCCTGCAGCGAATTCACGCCACCCGTCGGCCTGATGGGGCCTCACGCAGCCGCGCTCGGCATGCGGTTCTATACCGGCAGCATGTTCCCGAAGAGCTACAAGAACGTCGCGATCGTGGCCCGGCACGGCTCCTGGAACAAGACCAACAAGTTCGGCGGTGACGTTGTCGCCGTCCATCTCAACAAGGACGGCACGGTCAAGAACATCGAGCCGCTGATCACTGGCTTCCTCGAAGACAACAAGTATGTCGGGCGGCCGGTCGATGTGATGCAAATGAAGGACGGATCGCTCCTGGTCTCCGACGACTGGAACGGCGCCGTCTGGCGCGTCACTTACGGCAAGCAAAAGGTCGCCGCGCAGTAAATCGCGGACAACAATCGGGGGCAGCCTGTGCTGCCCCCGATTTTCGTTTTCTTGGACTGTGTTCGTCAGGATTAAGTCGATGCGGAGGATGATTGCGGCGCTGGCGTTTGCATCGCTGGATTTTTCGGCGGGCGCGGAAACCATTGAAGAGCGTACGGCCACCTGTTTTGCCTGTCATGGCGAGCGTGGCCAATCCGAGACCGAAAACACGCCTTCGCTCGGCGCCCAGCAGGCGCCCTATGCGCTGATCCAGCTCTTCATGTTTCGCGAAAAGCTGCGCAGCTTTGAGCCAATGAACGAAATCGCGAAGTCGTTCACCGACGACGATCTTTCGAAGTTTTCCGATTTGCTTGCCAAGCTGCCGAAGCCGGCGCCGCCGGCCGATGCCGGTGAAGTTGCGCGGATGCAGCGGGGCCAGGCGCTGGCGCAGCAGCACCGCTGCGACAACTGCCACAATCGCGATTTTTCCGGCAAGGAAAACGTCCCCCGCATCGCCAACCAGCGCGAGGACTATCTCGCCAAGACGCTCAGTGAATACAAGGATAACAGCCGCCACGGCTATGACGCCACCATGGCGGACGTGATGGGTCCGATCACCAAGGAGCAGATCGCTGAGCTTGCCTATTACATTGCCCGCATCCGCTAAGCTTCGATGAGCGGTATGGCGCCGCCATCGCTGCGGCGCTACAAGTTCCGGCGATGAAGTGGAGTTGTTGGTCATGGAAGATGTCTGGCGCCTGCCGGCCGTTGAACTCGCCGGCCTGATAAAATCGAAGAAGGTTTCGGCGAAAGAGGCGGCGTCATCCGCGCTTGCCCGATTGGACGCCGTCAATCCATCGATCAATGCGGTCGTCGACCACCGGCCTGAAGACGTGCTGGCCCAGGCCTCCCTGATCGATGGGAGAATCGCGCGCGGCGAAGACCCCGGTTCGCTCGCCGGCGTGCCGGTGACCATCAAGGCCAATATCGATCAGCAAGGATTTGCCACCACCAATGGCCTCAAGCTGCAGCGCGACCTGATCGCTGCGACCAATAGTCCGGTGGTGGACAATCTGCGAAAAGCGGGCGCGGTGATACTCGGGCGTACCAACTGCCCGGCGTTTTCCTATCGCTGGTTCACCACTAACCTCCTCCACGGTGATACGAAGAATCCGCGCGATCGGGCAATCACGCCGGGAGGCTCATCCGGTGGCGCGGGTGCGGCGGTCGCTTCCGGTATCGGCCATATCGCGCACGGCACCGACATCGCGGGCTCGATTCGTTACCCCGCTTATGCCTGCGGCGTTCACGGCCTGCGGCCTACGGTTGGCCGTGTCGCGGCCTACAACGCGGCGCTGCCCGAACGCACTATCGGACCGCAGATCTCTGCCGTATCCGGCCCGCTCGCGCGCACCATCGGTGATCTCAGGATCGCGCTCGCGGCGATGTCCGCTTACGACGTGCGCGATCCCTGGTGGGTGCCGGCGCCGCTCGAAGGGCCGGTGATGCCGAAGCGGGCGGCGTTGTGTCTGAGACCCGATGGGCTTGAGACCGTCGCCGAGGTGAAGGCTGCTGTCGCCGATGCGGGCAAGCGCCTGGAGCGCGCCGGATGGACGGTCGAGGAGGTCGCGACCACGCCGCCGCTGCGCGAGGCCGCCGAGCTTCAGGCCAGGCTTTGGCTTGGCGACGGCTATGAGGCCCAGCTTGCCGCCGCCGAGCGGGAAGGCGATCCCGGTGCGCTGGCCTGCCTGCGCGGCAACCGGGCCAAGGTTTTCCCATTCGACGCCGCCGCCTTCTCCAGGGCGCTGACGCGTCGGGCTACGCTGATGCGCGAATGGCTGCAGTTCCTTGAGACCTATCCGGTTCTTGTGATCCCGGTTTCCGCTGAGCTGCCGTTCCCCGACGGGCTGGACGTCCGCGACGAGGCCTCCTTCGCGCGGGTATGGCAGGCCCAGTTGACGCAAATTGCTATTCCCTTCTTGGGGCTCCCGGGGCTAACGGTGTCCACGGGATTGGTGGGCCGCGTTCCCGTCGGCGTTCAAGTGGTTGCCGGCCGCTTCCGGGAGGATATGTGCCTGCTCGCGGGCGAAGCGATCGAAGCCTTTGGTACGCCGTTGGCGCCGGTCGATCCCGTCAGCATGTGAGAGGCTGGCAAATGAGAGGCCGAAAGAAGTAACATGGCTAGCATTTACGATTTCACGGCAAAATCTCTCGCCGGCGAGGACGTTCCGCTGAAGCGGTTCGAGGGTCAGGTTCTCCTGATCGTCAATACCGCGAGCGCGTGCGGTTTCACCCCGCAATACAAAGGCCTTGAAGCGCTGCAGAAGTCATATGGTCCGCGCGGCTTTTCGGTGCTCGGATTTCCATGCAACCAGTTCGGACGCCAGGAACCGGGCGATGCCGCGCAAATACAGCAATTTTGCGCCTCCAACTATGCCGTCAGTTTTCCGATGTTTGACAAGATCGACGTCAATGGCGGTGATGCGCATCCGCTGTATCAATATCTGAAGAGCGAGAAATCTGGCCTGCTCGGCCCCTCGATCAAATGGAATTTCACCAAATTCCTGATCGATCGTTCCGGCAAGGTGGCCGCGCGGCACGCGCCGACCACAAGCCCGGAAGCACTGACAAAAGAAATCGAGGCGCTATTGTGAACGAGAAAGACCAAGCCATCACAAGCGACCAGCTACCGGACCGGCTGTCGAGCGATCCGAAAAGTCCCTACTACAATGAAGCCGTGCTGGCGCGCGATGTCGGCATTCGCTTCAAGGGCGTCGAGAAAACCAATGTCGAGGAATATTGCGTCAGCGAGGGGTGGATTCGCGTAACCGCGGGCAACGCCAAGGATCGCTACGGCAATCCGCTGACCATCAAGGTCCATGGTCCCGTGGAGCCGTATTTTCGAGACCAGCCGAAGTCCTGAGGTCATCGAAAGTGAAACAACACCCCGTCATGGCCGGGCTTGTCCCGGCCATCCACGTCTTTCTTGCTACTGTGTGCCAAGACGTGGATGCCCGGGACAAGCCCGGGCATGACGAAGAAATGACTCGTTACCCGAAAGCCAAAAACCATGTCCGTTCGCATCGTCGACATCCGAGAAATCACAAAACCGATCTCTTCTCCGATCCGCAATGCCTATATCGACTTCACCAGGATGACGACGAGCCTGGTCGCCGTCGTCACCGACGTCGTGCGCGAGGGCAAACGCGTGGTCGGCTACGGTTTCAATTCCAACGGCCGCTACGGGCAGGGCGGTTTGATCCGCGAGCGGTTCGCGCCGCGGCTGAAAGAAGCCGAGCCGGAGACGCTGCTCAATGCGGCCGGCGACAATCTCGATCCGGACAAGGTCTGGTCGGCGTTGATGTCGAACGAAAAACCCGGCGGCCACGGCGAGCGCTCGGTCGCGGTCGGCACCATCGACATGGCGGTGTGGGATGCGGTGGCCAAGATCGCAGGCAAGCCGCTGTTCCGATTGCTCGCCGAGCGTCACGGTCGCGCCGCCAATCCGCGCGTGTTCGTCTATGCGGCCGGCGGCTATTATTATCCCGGCAAGGGCCTGTCGATGCTGCGCGGCGAGATGCGAAGCTATCTCGACCGCGGCTACAACGTCGTCAAGATGAAGATCGGCGGCGCGCCGATCGCAGAAGATCGCGCGCGGATCGAGGCGGTGCTTGAGGAAATCGGCAAGGACGCGCAGCTTGCGGTCGACGCCAACGGCCGGTTCGATCTGGAAACCGCGATCGCCTACGCCAGGATGCTGCGTGATTATCCCTTGTTTTGGTACGAGGAGGCCGGCGATCCCTTGGACTTCCAGCTTCAGGCGGCGCTGGCGGAATTCTATCCGGCGCCGATGGCGACCGGCGAGAATCTCTTCAGCCATCAGGACGCGCGCAATCTCATCCGCTACGGCGGGATGCGGCCCGACCGCGACTGGCTGCAATTCGATTGCGCATTGTCCTACGGGCTTTGCGAATATCAGCGCACGCTTGCAATGCTCAAGAGCCACGGCTGGTCGGCGGGCCGGTGCATCCCGCATGGCGGCCATCAGATGTCGCTCAATATCGCGGCTGGCCTCGGGCTTGGCGGCAATGAGAGCTATCCCGATCTGTTCCAGCCCTATGGCGGCTTCCCGGACGGCGTCCGCGTCGAGAACGGTCACATCACGATGCCGGATTTGCCGGGCATCGGCTTTGAGGGAAAGTCCGATCTCTACGCGGAGATGAAGACGCTGGCGCCGTGAGTAACGTAGTCATTCCGGGGCCTGCGAAGCAGGAGCCCGGAATCTCGAGATTCCGGGTCCGGTCCTTTGGACCGTCCCGGAATGACCGCGCGAATGGCGAGGCGGCAAAACTCACGCCGTCTCACGACAGCCGCATATCCAACAGCCGTCTGCCTTCGCTCTTGAGCAACTTCTTCACCGCGCTGGAAGCCGCGACCGCGCCCTGGTTGGCGTAGGCTTCGTGGTTCTTCTCGATATCTTCCAGGCGATAGAGGTAGTTGACCATGAGGCCAGCGGATTCGCGCAAGCCCTTCGGCGAGAGATCGCCGAACCAGTCGATCCGCTCCAGCCGGGCACCGTTGCCGAGATGGAAACGCGCCACCGAATCGATCAGCCGGCCCTTCGGCGTGCGCGCTTTCAGAAAATAGTAGGCCGCCAGCGGCTCGACGACCGAACGTAGTTGCGTGGAAAGCTCCGCGTCCTCAAACCAGTCCGGCCGTTCCAACTGGTCGAGCAGCACCCGCTCCTCGTCCGTGACGGGAACGTCGCTGGCCTGCTTCAGCCATTGCATGAAGCCGGGCACCGGCGACAGCGTCACGAAATCCTCGAGCTTCGGCAGTTCGCGGCGCAATTCCTCGACCACTTGCTTGATCAGGAAGTTGCCGAAGGAGATTCCACCGAGGCCGCGCTGGGTGTTGGAGATCGAATAGAACACGGCGGTGCGCGCGCGCTCGACCGGAACCGGCTGGCGGTCTTCGGCAAGCAGCGGCGCGATCGCGCCTGGAATTGATTCCGTCAGCGCCACTTCGACGAAGATCAGCGGCTCGTCGACGAGCGCCGGATGAAAGAATGCATAGCAACGCCGGTCGACGGGGTCGATGCGCCGGCGCAAATCGTCCCAGTCGCGGATCTCGTGCACCGCTTCATAGCGAATAATCTTTTCCAGAATGTTCGCTGGCGTCGACCAGTCTATCTTGCGCAACACGAGAAACCCCCTGTTGAACCACGAGGCCAATAGATGCACGACATCGCGGTCGAGCGCGGCAAGATCCTTGTCGCCGTTCATGAGATCGAGCAAATCGGCGCGCATTGACACCAGGTCGCCGGTGCCGCTCGGTGCGCGGTTGAGCCGGCGGATCAATTCCTGCCGCCGCGGCTCGGAGGCAAAATGCAGGTCGCTGGCGTCGGTATCATTGGGCTGTGCGCGCCAGTTCTCGATCGCCTGCGCAAGTCGCTCCCGATCCGGACCGTAATTGCGAGCAAGATTCGCGAAGAATGAACGCCGGCCGGTGTCGTCGAGCTGATGGTAGCGATCGAGCACTTCGCGCGCCATCGCGGTGCCGGAGGCCTCGCCACGGCCCGACAGCAACGCATCACATAGTTCGATCAGGTCGGATGGGTCCTGCCTGTCGTCCGATGGCGCCGCGCGGCGAAGCAAGGTGCGGCCACGCTCGGAAATCGAGGCGAGAAGATCGGAGAAGAAGGCGTTGTTCCTGGCGGGCATGTCGAATCCCAGATGGCGCGGAATGGTGCCATGGATTTAAGACGACGCCGATCATAATCAAGCACGCAATATGCGGGAGCGTAAAATACCGTCACCTTTGCGGAAACAATCATCGTCATGGCCGGGCGTACTGCCTTCCATCCGCGCAAAACCGTGTAACCTGCGTCAAAACGTGAGGGGATTCGGCCTATGAACCGTCCGGCCAGGGTGATCGGCTTCGTCAACGCCGCCCATTTCATCGACCATTATTCGATGCTGATCTTCGCCGCCGCGGTGATCGTGATGGGGCCTGCGCTCGGCATGAGCTATTCGGAGCTGCTGCCTTACGCCACGCCGGGATTTATCGCGTTTGGCGCGGGCTCGCTGTTGACCGGCTGGCTCGGCGACCGCTGGAGCCGTCGCCACATGATGGCGATCTTCTTTGCCGGCATCGGCGTTTCGATGATCGCGGTCGGTGTGGTGCAGACCAAGCTCGAACTCGGCGCGGCGCTATTGTCGATCGGCCTGTTCGCCTCGATCTATCATCCCGTCGGCACCGCGATGATCGTGTCCTATGCCGACCGGCTCGGCCGCGAGATGGGCCTCAATGGCGTCTGGGGCAATCTAGGCGTGGCTTCGTCGGCGCTGGTCACCGGCGTGGTCGGCCAGTATCTCGGTTGGCGCTGGGCCTTTATCATTCCGGGCCTCGTCACGATCCTGATCGGCGCAGCCTTCATGTGGACGGTGGTTCACGAGGATCGCTTGGGTTTCAGACAGGCCGCGGCGCAGGCGCGGGTCGCCAAACAGGACATGTGGAGGGTGATCGTGGCGCTCCTGATCGTGGTGATCGCGATTTCCACGACCTTCAACGCGGTGACGGTGGCGCTGCCCAAATTGTTTGCGGAGCGATTGAGTGGCCTCACTCAAAGCCCGGCGCTTCTCGGCGTGATCGCGGCCAGCGTCTATGTGTTCGGCGCGATGACGCAATACACCATCGGCAAGTTGATCGACCGCCACTCGCTGAAGGCGGTCTCCCTGCCGCTGTCCTTCGTGCTGGCGCCGTTCCTGTATCTGGCGGCGGAGTTGTCGAATCTTCCTCTGATCATCGCGGCGATCGGCATCGTCATGGGCGCGTTCGGGCAGGTCACGGTGAACGATGCCATGGTCGGCAAATACACCAGCGAGGAATGGCGCTCGCGCGCCTATGCGGTGCGCTATTTCGTCGGTTTCACCGCCGCCGGCGCGTCCGTAGGCCTGGTGGCATGGCTTTATCAGCAGGGCGGTTTTGTCACCATGCTGCATGTCTTCGCTGGCCTGTGTTTGCTGGTGATCGCAGCCGCCATCATCCTGCCGACCGAAATCAAGGTGCCGGCCACGAGCGCGAATTGAACCAAAGCCTTCGAATGCCCGTAGCCCGGACAGCTCTGCTGTCATTTGTCCGACCAGTCTTCGGATCCGCTGCGAGGTGGCTCACATACGACGTGTTGGCGCAGATGCAAGAAATGCCATCCTACGGTGAAAACCTAACGCGGCGAGGTCATCGTGCGCTGTCCCGCTTTTCCGCGCCGGAGCCGAATTGGGGGATAGACCAACGAAGGCCAGTCCGGCATGCTGCTTGCATTAATTGAGATGTATTTCCCCACCCTTTGTGGGTTTCGCGCACCAGCCGGAGGCCCAATGTCCATTTTTGCCACGGCGCCGATCGTCGGCATCGAGCGCTCGAAAATGAATTCCATCGTGTTCGCGAGCTGCTTTGGCACCATCATCGAATGGTACGATTTTCTGATTTACGCCACGGCTGCGACACTCATCTTCAACAAGGCGTTCTTTCCGACCTTCGATCCGCTCGCGGG
>Ga0137407_10001240_pt1 | contig 16639 bp, 17 predicted proteins | sample CZOMad2_2_16fung_FD_108410 | JGI IMG/M metagenome (GOLD analysis project Ga0137407, IMG submission 108410) | Vadose zone soil fungal communities from Angelo Coast Range Reserve, California, USA - CZOMad2_2_16fungal (Illumina Assembly) | ecosystem: Environmental > Terrestrial > Soil > Vadose... | reverse complement strand
GTCCGCATGAGAACTGAAGATAAAAAGGGCGATGCTTATAGGTCTGGTGAAGCACCTTTGCCCAGGCGCTGGTGTGGAAACAACAGGCATCGCGATGCAAAGCAACAATATGGTCCCAAGCCGGCTTCTGGAGAGGATCAAGAATTCGCATTTGCAGCGATTTGTCGCTGGTCTTCGGTTCCGCAAAAGAATCGTCGCCAGAGAGCGGCGTCGCTTCCACCGCTTCCGATTGTTCGAGAGTCTTCAAAAACCTTTTCCCTAAACGAGTGCTTCCACAGCAACCGCTTCGCTGACGCAGTTAGCGACATATTCGGTTTGCGCTTCGGTTAATTCAGGAAACATCGGCAAGGAAAGAAATTCTTCTGCCAGGTTCTCCGTGACTGGAAACGCGCCCTCCGTGTAGCCGAGGCTTCGACAGGCCTCCTGAAGGTGAATCGGAATGGGATAATGCACGCCACAGCCAATTCCTTTCTCCTCCAGGAATTGCCGAACTTCGTCGCGTTCCTGCACTCGAATCGCATAGACGTGATAAACGTGCCGCGCATAATCCGCCTCGAACGGCGTAGCAATGCCTTCGATTCCCGCGAAAGCCTGATTGTATTGCAAAGCGCGTTCGCGTCGCAGCCGATTTGCTTCTTCGAGATGGCGTAATTTGATGGACAGGATCGCCGCCTGGATGCCGTCCATGCGGCAATTCCAACCAACCAAGGTGTGATAATACTTTCGGGCCTGACCGTGGTCTCGAAGGACTTGGATTTTCTCTCGTAACTCAGCGTCGTTCGTCACGACCGCGCCGGCCTCACCAAAAGCGCCAAGATTTTTTCCGGGATAGAAGCTGAAGCAACCGGCGTCACCCAGAGTGCCTGCTTTTCGGCCCCTGTACTCAGCGCCGTGAGCTTGAGCTGCATCCTCAATGACAAAAAGGCCGTATGCGCGCGCCAATTCCAAAATCGGATCCATGTCCGCCGGTTGCCCGAAAAGGTGAACCGGGATGATTGCCTTGGTTCTTGCCGTGAGGCTCTTCTCCAATTCGGCCGTATCCATCGTGAATGTGTTTTCGTCCACATCGACAAACACCGGCTGAGCTCTGCAATAGGTAATGGCCTCGACCGCGGCGAAGAATGTGTTCGGAACCGTGATCACTTCATCTCCCGGCCCGATCCCAAGCGCCAGGAGAGCGAGCCAAAGCGCGTCTGTGCCATTGCCCACGCCGATGGCGTACTCGGAGCCACAGTAGGCCGCGAACTCTCCTTCAAATCTTTTCATGAACGGTCCGCCCGCAAACGCGCTGCTCTCGATTACTTCGCGAATAGCGCGATCGAACTTGTCGATCAAGGGAGCGTGATGCGCCTTCAGATCAAGAAAGGGAACTTTCATTTGTGGCTTTGCGAACGTGTGAATCTATGACGTGCAAGCTCCAATGCTGCGTGATGAGCTGGTTCGCCACTCACCCGGCTAATGCTTCAACCTGTAGAATCTCTTCCGCTTTGGCGGATCTGGGAGCCGGCGCTGCACGATTCGAATTAAAAAATGTCACCGGCGCGCCGTTCATCTTGAGGGAAGCACTAGCCGCTTCGAGGATTCTGATCATTTCCAGTCCCTGAAGGCCACCCGTTAACGGCTGAGAATTCGTTTCGATGCAATCAATAAAATGCTGGCAGGCCAGCTTGAGCGGTTCCTCCTGCTGGATGTGCGGGATATAGCTGTCCCCGTAATGGTACGAATATTGAAATTCAGCGAACGTGTCGTAGTGCGGAGGCCGTTCTACCCGCATATCGTAGATGCGGATTTTTTCTCGCGTCCGCAAATCGTCATATACGATCATGCGCCGCGTGCCGACGATGGTCATTTCGCGAATTTTCCTCGGCTCAAGCCAACTGCTCTGGATGGTGACGAAGCGTTTGTGCGGGAAGGAGAGCGACATGTTAGTCACGTCCTCCACCCCCGGCGTAATATGAGCGTTTCCCTGGCAGTTAATCGCAGTCGGAAATTCCCCGAGAATATGGAGAATGATTGAAATGTCGTGCGGCGCCAGATCCCAGGCGACATTAATGTCCTTTTGGAATAGTCCCAAGTTGAGACGCCGACAATTAATATAGCGGATGTCGCCCAGATCCCCGGCTTGAACAATTTCGGCAATCTTTTGCACTGGCGCCGAATAGAGAAAAGTGTGATCAAGCATCAAAACGAGACCGTTGCGCTGAGCGATTTCGATTAGTTCCTCACACTCGGCGGAAGAAGACGCCATCGGTTTTTCGATGAATGTATGCTTGCCTGCGAGCAGGCTCGTCTTGGCCAGGGCATAATGATCCTTCACCGGAGTGGCAATGACGACGGCGTCCAGCCCGCAGCCGTTGACAAATTGCTGCGGGTCAGTCATGCCTTCAACATCCGGATACAGCGTCCTGATGTGTTTTAAGCGTGCTGCATTGACGTCGCAGACCGCTTTGAGCTGGCAATCCGGAAGACTTTTGAAGTTGCGAACCAGAAGCGGGCCCCAATAACCGCATCCGAGCACGCCGACCTCGATTTGTGGTTTCATATTCTTGGAGCTGATTCCTTCAGGCTTTGTAAAATCGGCGTCGGTGAGCGACGGCCTCCGTCCTGCCGACTGCGTTGTGCCGCCAGCCAGGATTCGAGGAGTTGCCCAGCAATAGCGCCGCTGGTCTTCAGCATAATTTTCAGATCGAGCAGGATCGACGCGTTCCTGAGATAGAACACATCCATCGCGATCATCTCGTTGAACGTCGTTTTGTTTTTGCCATTTACCTGCCAGTATCCGGTCAGGCCCGGCAGACCGTTGACGCGTGCCCGTTGCCAGGGCTGATAATGGGCAAATTCATTTGGTGTGCACGGCCGCGGCCCGACCAGACTCATCTCACCGCAAAGCACGTTGAAAATTTGAGGCAACTCATCCAGACCGCTCGCCCGCAGAATTCGGCCGAACGGGGCCAGGCGAGGGTCGCCGTACGTATCCAGCTTCGTCATCGGACAATCGGCCCGCATCAATTCTTCGAAGTACTGTTCGTGAGTTTGTGACTCAGCGCTCAGCTTCATGGTCCGGAACTTCCAGATAAAAAAATGTCTTCCACCAAAACCGATGCGCTCCTGCCGGTAGAAAATTGGACCAGGCGAGGCGATTCGCGTCACCAGCATGAGCAAGATCATCAGCGGCAGCCACACCGGCAGCGAAAGCAGAATGCAGGTAATATCGAGACCGGATTTCCAGCCAGGCCCCCTGCGCAGAGACGTTGCCGAGAGTTCGCTCGCAACCTGAGGAGCCCTCTTCCCGTTCGAGCCTGGCAAATTCTCTTTGTCGGTAATAGACGATGGGGCCGCGAGTTGCCTTTGAAACAAGTCAAACACGATCCCGCGCAGAAAGGGTGCCGGATCGTTGTCCCGCCCGATCCATGAACTGCAGCGCCTCTGGCTGAATCCGTCCGATTTACCATTGGACATGCTGCCGCCCTTGGTCGCTCGCCGAAGGTTCGGAGAGAAACCCTCTACCCTCATCTGGTGAATTTCCTTCACTTGCTGCTACCCGCTAACTCCCAAAGGCTGTTAGAACGAGGAAGAAACAACATCTAGTTTTTATGTTTATTATGTAAATGTGACAAAGGAGTAAATTCTCGCAAAGTCACTCTCAAAAATGTGAAACGCGACTGGCAATGCCGAAAAACAAGCGGAATGATATGCTGGGGGTCAATGTCTCACTATCCTTCTCCGGGAATTGGGGAGCGAAGTTCCGAGAAAAATTCATGTGGCGGTGTTCTTTGGTTTTCGTTTGTTTCCCTTTGGGAACTTCTTTGTTGAATTATTGGCCGTTGGGACCTCCTGGTTGAGCGGACGACGTCGCGGCAGAAATCGCGCCAAAAAGAGTGCGGTCGTGCACTGGTTTGCGAAGGAAAGCTGATGCGCCGCCCGCCATGGCGCGCTCACGTGCGTTCGGCAAATCGTGACCGGTGACAATGATGACAGGGAGGGCTGCGTATTTCTGGGCGAGATGTGCTTGCACGTTGAACCCGTTCATCTGCGGCATGTGCAGATCGAGAACGACGCAATCGGGAAGGCGCGTATCGAGCGATTTCAAAAACTCCGCACCGGAGGCAAATGTCTCCACATTCAGGCCGGCGGAACGCATCAACCGCATCAGCGCTTTGCGGACGGGTTCCTCGTCGTCAACAACAGCGATGAGCAGACAAGTTTTGGTCACAACACCGCGAGAATAGCGAGTAAAGGCAGCCCGCGCTACTAGACCTTAGGTTACTATACTTTAGTATATTATACTTTAGTCTAGTATACTTTAGTCTAGTATGAAAAAAGGGACGCGAATCGGCGAGTCGGTGAATGGGCGAATCCGCGAAGTCCCCGTCTTTCCGTTTCCCCGTTTCGATCCTTTTAAGCGCTGTACCCTAAGCTGCTGATTTCAGTGAATCAGGTCGTCTGATCCCGCAACGTTCCGTTAACCGCGCCAACTCTGCGACTGATTGCACCTTCATTTTCGCCATCACGCGGGCGCGATGCATTTTGACTGTCGCTTCCGTGATCCCTAGGTCACCGGCAATTTGTTTGTTCAACTTGCCGGTGACGACATGCTCGAGCACTTCCCGCTCGCGCGGTGTAAGCGTGTCGAGACGCGCGCGGATTTCGGAGAGTTTAGGGTGTTTTCGTGGGGCGACAGCGTCTCAAGGCTGCCGGCCGACGCGAATTTCCTGCTAAAGAACGGGAGGCCGGCTTCGTTGTCGCTCACTTCATGAATCGGCAGGATGTTGGGATGATCGATGTTTGCGGCCGCTTGCGCTTCGCGGTGGAAGCGCGAGCGTTTCGCGGGAATCCGCCTGATATCCAGCACCCGTTTACAGCAACGATATGGCGGGAATGGCCGGTCGAACTTCCGAAAAAAGTTTAAAATTTTTCCAGAAACGATTGATTTGGTAGCTCGCAGTCGTGCGTCTTCGTTTGCTACATTCTCGATTTGTGCCCGGAAGTCCCCGTAATCCGCGGTCATAAACCTGGTGGACTCCAGGCAACGAAGCTCTCATTAACCTCGCCAATTTAGAAAAATGGCGCCCGAGACAGCGCATCCACGAAAAAAACAGAAGTCTCGATTTTTTATCGAGATCTACTAAACGCTTCCTTCGCCTGGTCCTCGGCAACAATGCGTTGCAACTCGCGCCGGACGAAACTTGAACGGCTGCGATCTTGCCTGGCGGCGAGCTCGTCGATCGCCTCCAAAGTATCGCTGGGAACGTTGCTGATCGTCAGTATCTGAACAGCCGGCGTCTTCGCCAGTGGAGTAACGGTTCGGAGGCGCTGATCAGATCTTCTCCTGAGATTAATCTTAGTCCGCCGTTGCCGGCGATTAGCGCCGCGAGCGTTGTGATTGTGTCGTTTATATTTATTTGTTTGCTCCATATCTCTCATCGCTTTCTCCGGGAACGGCGGGGCGAAGTGTCGAAAAAGTTAAAAAATTTCGGCAAGATAGGGGTCTTCATCTTCGGCCCGGCCTAGAGCAAACATCCGGCGAAGTGTTGCTCACACGCACCGCGGCGTGACAGTGCGGGCACTCGTTCGGTTGGCGCGTGATCGTGGCAAGCGAATCACTTAAACCGTAGAAATTCATTTTGGGGAAGCCAAAACCTTGGAGCGCGGGCGTGTGAATGCTTATCTGGCTTGTTCCGAACTGCGCGGCGGCAGAGATGGCGAAGTTCGTCCTCAACGTCGGCGGGATTCTCCACTGTATGGGCCACTTCGTCGCGCAACAACCAGCGGTAGCGCCGTCGCATGTGACAAAGTAATTTTTTAACCGTACCTTGGGCAAGCCGAGCGTCGCGGCCAGATTCGCATACGAGACATTGTTCCGCTCCGCGATGACGTAAGCGCTCAAGGCGTCGAACAGCCGCAACGACCCTTGCGCCGCCGCTCAGTGCACATCGAAAAGTCGCTCCCGGGGACCAAGAATTGAGCGTTTGCGTCGAGATCGACAATTGTGACGGTATCTCAGCCGTTTATGTGTCCCACGAAACGAAGTTTACTTTGCCTCCACGTTTGCGGGCATAAGTTTTGTCGGCGGTGTCGCTGAGAAAGTTCTGAAGCGACTTGAGGAGCAGCGAACGGAAACGGCCGCGAAAGTTGTAGTTAGCTTAATGCCGTATCTCAATCGCGTCACCTCCGGGTAGAAATTGAGAGATGCGCAAGATATCACAAGGCGAGCGTCATTACAACGACGTTTGGTATAGCAGCCCGTGCATTCGCGCAACGATTCGAGACTTGGCGATTGATAAGCAAGCCAAAGATCACAGTTTTCGATCCGCTTCGCTGAACGGAATGATGATTTCAATCACTGTCATTTGCGGAAATGTTCCCAAACCTCAATGAGCGGCGACGCTACCAAAAAGTCGCCGAGAATGACAATTAGAGAAAGGATGACCGCTCTCCATCGAGCGAGAGTGTCATTCTGTATGCGAGCGAAAACTTGGAACAAGACAGCTTGGAGGAAGCATCCGATAGCTAAGCCGACGAGAGCTGCGATACCATTAATATCCGTGACCCCGTTCTCCGTCTGGCGGGAAAAAAAGAATCCTATAATAAAGCTAATGATACCTAAAAACACATGCCCGATGAATGAACACCAAAAGGCGGTGCTCAAAGAGAACTGGACTCGACCGATCAATCTGCTGAGCGAAAGCAGCAGAATCATTCCCACCGCGACGCAAACAGCAGAATCACGAAGGAACACAGAGCAGTTGTTAGCGCAACCAGTGCAATCAGTCCAACCAAACGCAATCCATGCAATCAGATGCGCGTGTCACACCTGTCACATTCCTTCATTGCTGTCACCAGTGTCAGCGAGAGGTGGCAATCTGTGCTGCTGCGTCCAATGCGTCCAAAACAGGGGACGCGCTAATGGAATGAACTGCAAGAAAACAAACGGAAAGCTCGCGTTGTCCAAACATGTCCAAAACTCGTTCCTAACCGTAACTTCCCCAACGGGATGTCCCTCCCACGCCGCAGGTAGTGCAAGCACCGCAAGCACACGCGCGTTGCAAGTCAGTGCAATTCAGAGTGCAATCAAACCTGCGATGTAACATCTGTAACACAATCCCCACTTGGTGTCAGCAGTGTCAGCAATTGGCCTTCGCACCATGTCACGTCTGTTATCGAAGCCCCACTTTTTTTCTTACGGTCATTTTCTACGGTCTGAGGATTCTTCGCTGCAAAACTGCGCGATTCTGTGCAATGCACTGCGAACGGTAATCGTTGAGAACGGCTAGCATCCGAGACTCTGTGCAAAGCAACGAAATCACACGCAAAAACTCTCTCTTGAATTAGAAATCCGTTGCTCTATCCGGCTGAGCTACGGGCGCGGAAATTAGCAAAGACATATACCGCGTTTCCTTACGAATAAAAGCGACTCGGGTTACGCGATTCTTACTTTTGCTTTTCGAGATCCTCTCGAATCTTTCCGATGTGCTGGGAAGCATTCGTGGCGCTTTATAGATGGGACTCCTGAAATTTCTTGGTAAGATAAAGTATGCAAACCGTTCTGAATTTTGTAAAAAAATTGTCCGTTTTTAGCCTCGTTGCCATTTGCAGCTCCGCTGTCACGGATCTGTTCGGAGAAAATCCAACCTCAACCGCAATTCTTGGAGGGCAGGGAGACGCTCCTTATGCGGCCATTGTCAGGTCGAATCGATCTGTGATGGAATTGCCTGGACTGCCGGCTGAAGGACTTACTTATCGAGTTGCCATGAACTCCTCTGGCCGCGGAATCATTGGAGGGACAGAGGGCCTGAATGCCTATGCCGCGTTGGTCTCCCCCAAGGGAAAGTTGACGCCGATTAGCGGACTTATGGCACCCGGAGAGATCTATACGGTTGCCATCGATGAGTCCGGAAGAGGGATTGTTGGAGGAGGGCATGCCGATTCCAGCGTTCCCTACGCCGCCCTGATCTCCTCCAAGGGTGAGCCAAAATCTCTCTCTATGCCTCTGAGTGGACTGATTTATAGCGTTGTACTCGGCTTTTCCCAAAATGGAATCATCGGAGGAAAAGGTCCGTCAAATTCTGCCTTATGCGGCTTTTGTTTCACCGAAAGGTGTGGTGGAACCCCTGGCAGGGTTGCCTGCGATCGGAGCCATTTTTTGGATTTCTGCGAGTAACTCGGACAACGCTCTGATCGGAGGTCAAGACAATGAGTCCGTGTATGCGGCCTTCGTCTCTCGCTCAGGGGCGGTGAGGCCGATTGCCAATCTGCCTCAAGGAATTAATTATAGCGTTGCGATCAATAATGCTGGAGCGGGCATCATGGGAGGCACCTCTGACTCTCAACCTTATGCCGCTTTCGATGAACGCAGTTCCCATACCTAACGGCCAACGCTCAGTGCAATATCCGTGAAAAGCGCTTGTGCGAGCGGCGGTTCTCCGGCAGTTTCGTCCCACCATGGCAGCAGATCGCAGGCTCGGTTGTCTGAGTATTTTTTTGTTCGTCGCACTTTGCGCCAGTCTGTTCGTGAACTTCGTCCTGATGGCGGCAGTGTTTCAGCGCTACGGCGGGGTTAGGGAAATCGAACCGCTCCCCCGTTTCCGTGAGATCCTGCTTCAGAGAGGTACGCGTGGAGCTACCGACAAGGTCGCCGTCATTACCATGCGCGGTTTGATCAGCTCGTCGATCCCGGGCAACGTCTCCGATTCGATGGTCGACGACATGCGCACGGCGCTACAACAGGCCCGCGAGGACGATCGCGTCAAAGCCATCGTGCTGGAAATCGATTCGCCCGGTGGCGAAGTGACCGCTTCAGATGCCATCTACAGCGCTCTGGTCAAAGCGCGTGCGAAGAAACCGGTCGTGGTTTACATGGAATCGCTCGCGGCTTCGGGCGGCTATTACGTTTCCTGCGGCGGTAAATTCTTAATGGCGAGCGACACAACGATCACGGGCAGCATCGGCGTAATCATTCAAACGCTGAACTACGAGCAACTGTTTAACAAGGTGGGACTCGCTTCCGTCGTTTTTAAAAGCGGCAAGTTCAAGGACATGCTCAACGGGGCGCGGCCGATCACGCCGGAGGAGCGGGCGCTGGTCCAGAGTTTCATCATGAAAACCTACGATAAGTTTCTCGGCATTGTCGCAAAGGAGAGAAATCTTTCGGCCGATCTATTGCGCAATACCATCGCCGACGGCCGAATCCTCTCGGGGAAGGACGCATTCGAGAATAAGCTGATTGATGGCCTTGGTGAATTGGACGATGCCTTCGCTAAAGCCAGACAATTGGGAAATGCGCCCGGGGCGAAAATTGTGAAGTACGGTCCACCGTTCAGCCTGAGCCGATTCTTGCGAATTTTTGGAGAGGCTGACTCAAAAATCGAATTGCAGCTTCCGAAACAGTTCGTTCCACAGCTGGAATCGGGACGTGCCTATTTCCTGCCGAGCTATTACGCGCCGTAGGTAACGAAACGCATGCGATCCGACGGCTTTTTCGCGGCGTTCGGAGCCGCGCCGAGTTTTGTTTTAAACGCCTTTTTCGCGCTTTACTTTCTTGCTAGCGTTTACGTTTACATTTCACTGGTTCGCCAGATCGGTGCGCGCACATCAGTCTCTGCCGGTGAGCCGACGAAGACATTCGGGCTGCCCGAAGCAATACTCGCTGGGGCGTTAATCCTTTTCCTTTTGCTCAGCATCAGCGCGTCGGCTTCCCGTCCCTCTGTCGAACTCAGCGCCCGAAATCTTTTGGTAAATCTCCTTTTCACGATGTTCGTCGTGCTGTTCATCATGACTTTTCTGCAGCTTCGTGGATTTGACCTCAGCTCACTAGCCGGCTTTTTCAAAATCGGTTTTGTTCGGGCCCTAAGCACGGGAACAATCCTGCTGTTGGCGGCGTATCCGTTGATCTTACTGGCCAACACGATTACGCAGCGCCTTTTCGGCAGCGATTCAAGCAAGCAAAACATCGTCGAAGTCTTCAGCGGTTCGCACACGATCGAGCAGCGAATCATGATCATTGTGTTTGCGGTGGCGATTGCTCCGGTGGTTGAGGAATTTCTTTTCCGGTTTTTCCTTTATGGAGTAATCAAACGTTATCTCGGCTCGTTTCTAGGAATTATAGTGAACGCAGTTCTCTTCGCGGCTGCACACACACATTTCCCTTCTTTCGTACCGCTGTTCGTTTTGGGAAGCTGTTTCACAATTGCCTACGAATGGAGCGGCTCCATTCTTGTCGCGATGACAATGCATTCGCTCTTCAATTCCGTCACGCTCATCGCGCTCGCTTTCCCAGAGCTCTTGTCGCAATGAAACTGCGCGAGGTCGGCGAAGACAAGCTGCTTGACCAACTCTTGCCTCGTCTGCCACTGGGAAAAGCCGTCGTCGCAGGCGCGGGCGATGACTGCGCTGTGATAGAAATGTTTCGACGCCGCAACTTTCTCGTGCTCAAAACCGATTGCATTGTCGAGGGCGTGCACTTTTTGTCGGGGGCCGACCCGGTCGATGTTGGCTGGAAAGCAATGATGCGCCCGCTCAGCGATTTTGCCGCAACCTCCGCCCTGCCGCAGTTTGCGCTGATTACCCTGATCGCCTCGAAACAAACGGAGGTCGAGTGTGTGCGCAAGCTCTATGGCGGCCTCCGCCGGGCTGCAAAACAATTCGATGTCAGCATCGTGGGCGGCGAAACGAGTAGCTCACCCGGTCCAATCGTCATTTCCGTTAGCGTCGCTGGATTCGTCGAGAGAGACCGCTGGATGTCGCGCCGGGGCGGCAAAGTTGGCGATGATCTTTTCGTCACCGGCCAGCTTGGCGGCGCCATTAAACAAAAGCATTTGAGATTCGTTCCGCGGATACTGGAATCGCGCTGGCTCACCAAAAATTTCTCGATTCACGCCATGATGGATTTGAGCGATGGACTCGGTGTCGATCTTCCGCGTCTCGCCTGCGCCAGCAAAGTCGGATTCGAAATCGAGATGGAGAATTTGCCGCTCACCGCCGGAGCCAGGATCGGCGACGCCATCTCGGAAGGCGAAGACTACGAATTGCTCTTTGCCATTTCCCCGCGCCAGAGCAAACGATTGCAGCGCGCTTGGAAGAGGAAGTTCCCGAAACTGGCCCTCACCCGAATCGGACAGCTACGTCAAACGTCAAACGTTAAACATCAAACATTGCCCGGTGGCTATGTTCATTTCCAACAACCCAGCTGAAACCGAGGCAATTGGGCGGCAATTCGCTGTGAAAGATGTCGGGGTTGGATCCATTTTGGCCCTCAAAGGCGAACTCGGAAGCGGCAAAACTCTTTTCACCAAAGGTCTCGTTGCCGGACTGGGTAGTGACGCAAAAGTCACCAGCCCTACGTTTACGATTGTTCACGAATATCCAGGCGGACGTTTGCCGGTTTATCATTTCGATTTTTTTCGGCTGGAAAATCGACCATCAGTCGCGCGGCTTGGACTCGACGATTACTTATTCGGCGACGGTGTCTCGGTAATTGAATGGGCCGACCGCTTTCCCGAGTTCATTCCTGAGGAGGCGCGCTGGATTTTGTTCGAGATAAAGTCGGAAAACACGCGAGCGATTAGCTTAAAATGAAAATTCTCGCGCTCGAACTTTCCAGCCCGCGCGGCAGCCTCGCATGGCGCGACGGCGATGTCGCTTCTTTCTCGCGCGAATGGCCGAACGACCGGAAAAATTCCGCGGCCTTTTTTGAGAACCTGGACGTTGTCGCAAAAAAAATTGGTGTACCACATGTCATTGCAGTTGGGCTTGGGCCAGGTTCGTATGCTGGAACGCGCATCGCGATTTCAGCCGCGATTGGATTGCAAATTTCATCGGGCGCGCGCCTGATCGGTTTTCCATCGATCTGCGCAATAGAAAGCGCGGAAGCAGATTATTGCGTAATTGGAGATGCGCGCCGGAAATCGTTTTTCTTCGCGCGGATCAGTGGGAACGAACTGAGGGAAGGGCCCGAGTTGTTTGGCAAAGAAGGGCTCAAGAACAAACTCGCCTCACTTCGTAATGATACGCCTGTCTTTTGCTCCGAATCGCTGTCGCAATTTTCGGAAGCAATGGTCCGTTATCCCTCGGCGCAACTGCTCGCCCGACTTGCTCAAGATCCAAATCGAAATTTTAGATTGCCTCCGCTCGAGCCGATGTATTTACGAGAGCCCTATGTTACCATGGCAAACCCCGCGACTCGACCGACAATAGGACGATGAACACCAGTGCGGATCGCTGCTGGGCGGAAATCGATCAAAGTGCATTGCGCCACAACGCGAAAGTTGTGCGCGAGCGGATTGGGTCGGCTGAGCTCCTCGCGGTCGTCAAAGCGAATGGTTACGGACACGGGATGGTTGGGGTCGCGCTGGCGCTCGCAGAGGACGCGCAATTATTTGGCGTCGCGAATCTCAGAGAAGCGACGGAACTGCGCGCAGCGCTTCTGCATCCGATCATCATTCTTGGTCCAGCCCTACCGGAGGAAAGAGCGACAATCGCAGAGCGCGGTTTCATCCCTTCGATTTCCACTTTAGAAGAAGCGCAGGATTTCGATCGCGTGGCGCCCGGTGGGCAAGTACCGATCAATTTTAAAGTCGACACAGGCATGGGCCGGATGGGTGTCCCCGAAGGCGAAGCCTTGGAGGTTTTCAAAAAAGTCTCGGAGTTGCCTCACATAAAGATTCACAGTGTTTCGACTCATCTGCCAGTGTCGGATGAGGATGAGGAATACACGCGCGACGAGCTCTTGCGGTTCGGCAAGATTGTGAAGGAATTTCGCACCGCGGCGCCCGGAGACTTCAAAGCGCATGTGCTGCAAAGCTCGGGCGTGCTCGCTTTCGTCGACCCGCTCTTCGATATGGTGCGCGCGGGCATGGTGCTCTACGGGATTTCGCCACGACCGGAATTTCAAAAACTTTTCAAACCGGTAATGACATGGAAAACACGAATTGCGCTCGTGCGAGACATGCCAAAAGGGAGCTCCATTAGCTACGGCTGCACTTTCATTACTCCACGAAAGATGCGCATCGCCACCTTATCGGTCGGTTACGCTGATGGATACCCTCGACATCTTTCCAATCGTGACGCCGCAGTTTTGGTTCGTGGCCAGCGCTGCGCCCTCCTCGGTCGGGTGACGATGGACTTAATGATGATCGACGTGAGCAAGATCGACAGTGTGCAAGCAGGCGACGAAGCCGTTCTCATGGGCCGCGATGGAAACGAGGAAGTTTCGTGCGCGGAACTGGCTGAGAAGGCTGGCACAATTACATGGGAGATTACAACACGAATTGGCAGCCGCGTCCGGCGCATTTATCTATAAGACGACAACCAGTCTAACCTTTGTAACTTTGTAACGATTTACCTCCCGACATGTTCCAGATCATCTTTAACGAATTGAGCGCGGCCGAGATATCTGCGCTCCCGAAGAAGTTGCAACTTGAGTTACTGGCCGAGTTTCAAATCCTGCCAGAGGATCTGGATCATCTCGACTCGGAGCGGTTTGGCCTGATCGAGCGCGAGGGAAAAAAGTTGTATCGCTATCGGGCGAAAGATTACCGGATCTATTTCGAGAAAACGGACGAGGGCGTCACCGTTCATCGCGTTTTGCACAAGAACACGTTTCGGGATTTCCTTTTCCGCAGCAAACTACCGGTCTCGGAGGATGCCCAACTGGGCGAGACACGCGAGTTTTGGAAGCTGATCGAGCAAGGCGAACGGACAAGAAAGGCCTAGGGCACGTCTATTTCTGTAGGGCGTTTGTGGGAAACGCCAAGCCAAAGAATCAGCGCCTGATACAGACGCCCTACAATTATTTCATCAACAAGACTGAGCGGCTGCGCTTGATCTCGCGGGTGATCCTGCGATGCAAATGCGCAGGCATGCCAGTGACACGGCGCGGGAGAATCTTGCCGCTTTCGGTGACAAATTTTTTCAGCACATCCGGATTTTTGTAGTCGATCGCTTCGATCGCGATGTCGATTCGCCGTCGCGGCATGGTGCGATTCGCCCGTCGAAATGCGGAACGACGCTTTGGAGTTTTGGGTTGCACCGGTAGTTTACTTTGTTTCCCGATGGAGAGTATGCCGCTTCAGGAATGGATTGTATTTCTTTTTCTCAAGCCGATTGGGCGTGCGCGGGCTTTTCTTGTTTCGCGTGGTCATGTAACGCGAAGGCGGCTTGTGGAGCGCTTTCGCCTCGGTGCATTCCAGAGTAACAATTTCCTGCGCCATTTTTTTACTCCTTTGCCTCGGTGGGCGCAACGGCTTCTTCTTCCTCTCCCTCGCCGCCTTCCTCCTCGGTGAGTCCAAAGAGCGACGTAACCGATTGCCGGACGCGTGAAGCTTTATTTTGCTTTTCGAGCTGCGATTGGCATTGAACGGTAAAACGCGCGAACGGAATCGCTTCGAGACGCGCACGCGGAATTGGTTTGCCCGACATCTCACAGATGCCGTAGGTGCCGACCTCAATTCGTTTCAGGGCCTGATCGATTTCGTAAAGCGCGTCCTGTTCCTGGGAAAGCAAACTCAACGCGAAATCGCGGTCGTAGGCATCCGATCCGGCATCGGCCTGATGCATTCCAAAAGCCGAAGCTTCGCTGCCTTCAGCCCGGGAGCGGAGCGTGTCCTGGGCAACGCCGGCCATGGAATCAACCATGGCATCGCGAAGCTGAAGGAGCTTTTCCTTCTGCTTACGCGTGAACGGGTCGAGCCTGCGCTCGCGGTGATTGTTTCTCATAAGCTCGAGCGGATTGCGCGAAAGATCGACCGCCCGTTTCAACTTTGGAGATTTTAAAGACCGCTTCGCCCTCTTCGCCGAGGCCAGTGCGGCCTTCTTTTGGGCCGGCTTCTTGGCGGAAATCTTTCGCACCGGTCGCGTTTTGCGCGCAACGGGCTTTTTAACGGAACTCTTCTTTTTCTTTGGTTTGGCCATAGTGTAAAAGGCGTCCTTGACGAGCACGCCGGAAAAAAACGGACGCTTAATTAAGAACATTTCCCGGACCACGCAAGCGGATTCGGTCAAAAAGTTCGCTTTCCGCTTTCGGCCGTTGTTTTTAGTCAATTCTGGGGCGTTTCTGCGCGGCGGACGCGCTACGAATTCATTTACGAGCTGGCACTCGAGTAATGCCGCAGAGCAAATCTCCAGAAGACGCGCGCCAGCCAAAAGACAATGCACGAGGCAATGACGAGATGCAGCATTAATTGCGTTGGTTGTCCAAGCGATTTGATGAGCAGCCTGGCGGGGATGTTCGCGATGATTACGACGGGAATGACCCAGCCGAAAATCATGCGGAAAATCCTCGGGAAGATCACGTCTGGATAGCGGGCAATGTTCAGGAAGTTGAAGTAGCCGTATACCAGGCCCTGCGCCCGCACGATCCAAAAGCTTACCCCTGCCAGGCCGAGCATAATGGAGTAATGCACGGCGACGCCAAATCCGAGCGCGACCACGTACAGCGAGATCGACGTCGCGGTTGGCACGGTCCCCAGCTGCGATAGCGAAACGCAGACTACCACGCCACCGAGGACGGCGTTGACGATGCTGTCGAGCCCGAATTGTTTAGTGGAAACCGCAAACTGGCTGTCAATGGGCAAAACGAGCAGCGAATCCAGTTTTCCGGTACGGACCAATTCGGGGATGTTTGCGACGTTCACAAAAAAGAACGCCTGGAAGAGTTGCGCGATCATCTGGTGCGTGCCAACGAGCAGCACCACTTCCCATTTCGTCCAGTCGCCGATGCGATCGACCTGCCCGAAAATGATGCTGAAGAAAACAATTTGTCCGCAAAACCAGAGGACTTCGACAATCATCCACAGCAGGAAGTTCGCCTTGAAACTCATCTCGCGGATAAGCGAGTTGCGCAGCATGATGGAATAGATTTCGATGTAACGGCGCATCACCTCTTCCTGTCACTTACTTATAGGCGCAGTCAACCACCACTCGCATGAAACGCTTTCTTCCCTGGCTCGCTCTTGTCGCCGGGCTGTTCATTATCGCCTTTGTCGTCCGGCAATGCAGGAACGGAGGCGGTGCGAATTATCAGACCGCAACGATAACGCGCGGCCCCATTACGCAGGCTGTTACCGCGACCGGCACATTGAATCCCGTGGTCAACGTGCAGGTAGGCAGTCAGGTCTCAGGAAATATCGCGAAGCTGTTCGTGGATTTTAATTCCCAGGTGAAAGCGGGCCAGGTGGTCGCGCAAATCGATCCGGCGCTTTTTCAGGCCACCGTTACGCAGGCGGAAGGCGACCTGGCGAACGCGCAGGCTGCGCTCGAGCTGGCGAAAGTGAACGCAAAACGCACACAGGAATTGTTTACGAAGAAGACTTCGTCGGAGGCTGATGTCGATCAAGCCATCGCCAATCTTCATCAAGCGGAGGCGAACGTGAAGATCAAACGGGGCGCGCTCGATAAGGCAAAGGCCGATCTCGACCACTGCACCATCACCTCACCGATCGACGGCGTCGTGATTTCGCGCAGTGTCGATGTTGGCCAGACAGTCGCGGCGAGCTTGCAGGCGCCAGTTATTTTTGCGATCGCGAACGATCTGACCAAAATGCAAATCGACGCGAATGTGGCGGAAGCCGATGTAGGCGTCGTCAAGGTCGATCAGAACGTCGATTTCACGGTGGACGCTTTTCCCATGCAGACTTTTCAAGGC
>Ga0137407_10001238_pt1 | contig 16661 bp, 14 predicted proteins | sample CZOMad2_2_16fung_FD_108410 | JGI IMG/M metagenome (GOLD analysis project Ga0137407, IMG submission 108410) | Vadose zone soil fungal communities from Angelo Coast Range Reserve, California, USA - CZOMad2_2_16fungal (Illumina Assembly) | ecosystem: Environmental > Terrestrial > Soil > Vadose... | reverse complement strand
GTCACGGCGGCGGCGGCTGACCTCCGAGGCGTGCATCAGGCCCGGCTGCCATCAGGCGGCCGGGCCTTTTGCTTTTCGCGCCCGGATCGCGGACAGCGTCGTGCCCGGCGTGATCACTTCCTCCGAAAGCTGCAGCTCCAGCAGGGCGGACCTTCCGGACGCAAGCGCGCGCTCGAAGGCAGGCGCGAACTGCTCGGTGGTCTGGACGAGCTCGCCGAAGGCGCCGAACGAGCGCGCGTACGCGGCGAAGTCGGGATTCTCGAGCCGTGTCCCGTGGACGCGGCCGGGATAGCTCCGCTCCTGGTGCATCCGGATGGTTCCGTAGCAACCGTTGTTCACGACCAGGATGATCACCGGTAGCCGGTGCTGCACCGCCGTCGCCAGCTCCTGGCCGCTCATGAGGAAATCGCCGTCTCCGGAGAACGCGACGACGAGCCGGTCCGGATGGACGGACTTCGCCGCGACCGCCGCCGGCACTGCGTATCCCATTGCGCCGCTGGTCGGACCGAGCTGCGACTTGAAGCGCCGGTAGCGATAGAAGCGATGCAGCCAGGAAGAGAAGTTGCCCGCGCCGTTCGCAACGATCGCGTCGGGTGGTAGCCGTATGCGCAGGTGATGGACGATCTCCGCAAGCTGCAGCGGACCGGGCACGTGCACGGGCGTATTCCAGCCCACGTAGTCGGCTCGGGCGGCAGCCGCTTCGGCCGTCCAGGCCAGCTTCGCCGGCGGGCGCAGCTCCGCGAGCGCCGCGGCGAGCTCCGGCATTCCCGCGTTGATGGGCAGGTCGGCCGCGTAGACCCGACCCAGCTCTTCGGCGCCGGCATGCGCATGCACCAGCGTCTGCTTCGGCGTGGGAACCTCGAAGAGCGAGTACCCGCCGGTGGTGATCTCCCCCAGCCGGGCCCCGAGGGCCAGCGCAACGTCTGCCTCCTGGATGCGCTGCGCGAGCGCGGGATTGACGCCGATCCCGACGTCGCCTGCGTAGAGCGGGTGATCGTTGTCGAAGAGATCCTGGAACCGGAACGCACACGCGACCGGAAGCTGCCACGCTTCCGCGAAGTGGCGCAGGTCCATGCACGCGTCGCTTGTCCAGCCGCTGCCTCCGGCAATGACGATCGGCCGGTGCGCCGCGCCGAGCAGCGTCGAAAGGCGCTCGAGTTGCTCCGGGTGCGGCGCGGCCGCCACGCGCCGGTAGCGCGGCGCCGCCGGCGCCTCCGCGCTCTCGTTGAGCATGTCCTCCGGTAGCGCCAGGACCACGGGTCCCGGCCTGCCGGACGTCGCCGTCTGGAAGGCGCGGCGTACGTACTCGGGGACGCGGCGCGGGTCGTCGATCTGCGCCACCCACTTCGCCATCTGCCCGAACATGCGCCGGTAGTCGATCTCCTGGAACGCTTCGCGATCCGCGAATGCGCGCGGCACCTGGCCGACGAGGAGCAGCAGTGGCGTCGAGTCCTGGAAGGCGGTGTGAATGCCGATCGACGCGTTGCACGCTCCCGGTCCCCGCGTCACCAGCGCGATACCGGGTCGGCCCGTCAACTTGCCGCAAGCGTCGGCCATGTTCGATGCGCCGCTCTCGTGCCTGCAGACGACCAGCTTGATCCGGTCGCGAGCGTCGTAGAGCGCGTCGAGCACGGCTAGGTGGCTTTCGCCAGGAACGCAGAAGATCTGGTCGGCGCCCTGCGCGAGCAGGCTCTGCACGAGGATCTGGCCGCCGCTGCCAGAAACCTTCCCTGGCCGTCCCATCGATGGCCTCCTCTGCAGCGCTGTACATCGAGCCCGGTCGGGACACTACGGGGGCGAACCTCGAGCAGGTCTCCGCTCGACCCGCTGGTTCAACCGGTTGAACTCAATGTTCACCAATGAACTCGTCCCGGGGCGAGTCCGATCCGCGTTGGTCGGGACGCGGTGCCCATGCCAACGACCTGCCGCCGGCTTACTGCTGCGACTTCTGCTGCTGCTTCGCTTCTTTCTTGTTCTTGTGGTGCTGGTACAGCGCGCCGCCGGCGGCTCCGAGCGCCGCCCCCTTCTTGCCGCCGACGATGGCGCCGCCGGCCCCTCCGACGACCGCGCCCTTCAGCTTGCTGTGCTTCTTCGGCGGAGCCTGTTGCGCAGCCGAGCCCTGCGCCTCCGCCTTTTCTTCGGCGAGAGCGGTGCTGGTCGCCGTCGTCAGCAGAAAGGCAGCGCCGAGCAGCGCCGAACCGATCCTCTTCGTCCGCGAAATACCGGCCATGGTGCGCCTCCCCAGAAACATGACCCCGGAACCGTGCTCATTGTCGGCGCATCGCGCATGCCGGCTCGGACGACGTCCGGACTGCCGATCGATTCGCCGGGGCTGCCCGGTGGGTGAAGCGGCGCCGCATCAGGAGCATAGTGCGCGGGATGCGAACCTTGATTCTCGTCGACATCCAGAACGACTTCCTCCCCGGCGGCGCGCTGGCAGTCCCCCGCGGGGACGAAGTCATCCCCATCGCGAACGAGTTGCAGCCCCGATTCGACCTGGTGGTCGCCACGCAGAACTGGCATCCCGCCGGCCACGGAAGTTTCGCGTCCAGCCATCCCGGCAGGAGGCCTGGCGACCTTGCCGCGTTGGGCGGTCTTCCCCAGGTCCTCTGGCCGGACCACTGCGTGCAGGGGTCTCGCGGCGCCGAGTTCGCCGCCAGGCTGCAGATGAACCGCGTGGAGGCCATCTTCCGCAAAGGTACCGACCCTGCCATCGACAGCTACAGCGCGTTCTTCGACAACGCGCACCGCAAGTCGACGGGGCTGGGCGACTACCTGAGGGGACGCGGAGCGACCGAGGTCTACGTGCTCGGGCTCGCTACGGATTACTGCGTGAAGTTCAGCGCGCTCGATGGGCGGCGGCTCGGCTTCCGGATGCTCGTCGTCGAAGACGGCACCCGCGGAGTCGAGCTGCAGCCGGGGGACGTCGCGCGCGCGATCGAGCAGATGCGCGCCGCCGGGGTCGAGATGGTGCGGAGTGCCGCCCTGCGCGCGTCATGAAGGCGGTCCGGAGGGAATGCGAAAATTTCGCGACCGACGCCTATCGAGCCCGTTGTTTCACGCTGTCCTGCTCGCGGTCCTTGGTTCGTGCGCCGGCGCGAGCCCGTCGTCGGCTCGTTCGATGAAGTACGCCGACCTGATCTCGCTGTTCGCCGACTGGCGCCAGTTCCAGAAGCCGAGGCTCGTCGACGGCGTCCCGGACTACACGCCCGCGGCGATGGCGGCGCAGCACCGGGCGCTGGCTGGATACCAGCAGAGGCTCGCGGCGATCGACCCGCGAGACTGGCCTGTCGCGCAGCAGGCGGACTACCACGCCGTGCGCGCCGAGATGAACGGCCTCGGCTTCGACCACAGGGTCCTGCGGCCCTGGGAAAGGAATCCGGCCTTCTACGTCAGCGCGGTCGCCGACGAGAGCGATCAACCGGCTCGTGAAGGTCCTTTCGCCTCCGGCACCGTCGAGCTCTGGCGCTGGCCCCTTCCTCCGCCGGCGCAGCAGGCCGCTGAGCTCGCCGAGCAGCTCGCGCCGATCCCCGGATTGCTGCGGCAGGCCCGCGGCAACCTGACGGGCAACGCGCGAGACCTGTGGAGCTACGGCATCCGTTCGATCGAGGATCAGCGGGAACTGCTGATGGATCTGCGCGACAAAGCGGGCGGGCATCCTGTGCTTGCCGCGGCGGCGCGGCGCGCGCTGGAGGCGACCGAGGAATTCGTCCTCTGGCTGAAGGCGCAGGCGCCGGCAAAGACTGGGCCTTCTGGCATCGGCGTCGAGAACTACGACTGGTACCTCGCGAACGTGCAGCTTCTGCCGTACACCTGGGTCGACGAGGTGACGCTCGCGCAGCGCGAGCTGGCGCGCGCGACAGCCGCGCTCGCCCTGGAGGAGCAGCACAACCGCGCGCTGCCGACCCAGGCCCCCGTTGCAAGCGTGGAAGAGCACCAGCGCAGGTTCAGCGCCGCGGTGACGGAGTACATGGCCTTCCTGGCGCAGCGCGACATCCTCACCGTGCGGCCCTACATGGATGGCGCACTCCGGTCGCACCTGGGGCAGTACACCGCGGCGCGCCCGCTCGAGTTCTTCGTCGAGGTCGACGATCGCGACCCCGTGTTGATGCGCACGCACAGCCACCACTGGATCGAACTGGCTCGGATGCAGCATGAGCCGCACCCGAGCCCGATCCGCCGCGGCGCCCTGCTCTACAACATCTTCGATTCGCGCAGCGAAGGGTTCGCGACCGCGATGGAAGAGCTGATGATGAAGGCGGGGCTCTGCGACAGCCGCCCGCGCTCGCGCGAGCTCGTCTACATCCTCCTCGCGCAGAGAGCGGCACGGGCGCTCGGAGAGCTGCGCATGCACGCGAACGAGCTGTCCCTCGAAGAAGCGGCGCGGTTCGCCTCCGACCACACGCCGCGAGGCTGGCTACGGCTCGACGGCCGGACGGTGTGGTTCGAGCAGCATCTCTATCTGCAGCAGCCGGGGTATGGGACCAGCTACGTGCTCGGAAAGCTGGAGATCGACGAGCTGCTCTCGGCGCGGGCGCGGCAGCTGGGAAGCGCGTTCACCCTGCGCCAGGCCATCGACGAGATCGACGCGTCGGGGCTGATCCCCGTTTCGCTGGTGCGGTGGGAGCTCACTGGCGAGAGCGGCCATGTCCCGGGCGTTGGATGGCCGGCGACATGGCAGCGAAGGTGAATGCATCGACCGGCGATCGTGCGTAGAAGTGCGGCCATGGAGTTTCGAGGTCGAAGCGGCGCTGCTGATCAACGAGGGCGGCGTCCAGTGTGTGCCCGTGGTGTTCGCACGCCCGCTCCAGCGTGGAGCTCGCATCGAATTGGGAAAACGGCCGTTCCTCAACGAAGCTCGCGTCGCCGCGCTCGATCCCGCTCGCGCCACTGCGCGCGGGCCTGGCCTGGTCGCCTTCGTCCTCGAGGACCCGATGGATGCCCGCGACTTCAAGCCGGGCGACGTCGCGCGCCTCGAGTCGAGATGACGGCCGAGCCGCGCTGACATCACACGGCGAGAAGGCGCTGGAGCGCAGGATCGTTCCCGGCGAGGTCCGCACGCGAGGCCACGTGCACCAGCCGGCCGCGCTCCATCACCAGCGCGCGATCGGCCACTGCGCGCGCGAACATGAGATTCTGGTCCGCAAGCAGCACCGTCACGCCTTCGCTGCGGATGTGCGCGAGCGCGTCGGCAAGGATGCGGACGATGAGCGGACTCAAGCCTTCCGACGGCTCGTCCAGGAGCAGCAGCGAAGGGTCCGTGGCCAGGGCGCGCGCGATGGCGAGCATCTTCTGCTCGCCCCCGGAAAGGTGGCGGCCCTTGCGGTCCCAGAGCGTCGCAAGCGGCGGGAAGATCTTCTCGATGCGCTCCCGCGTCCAGCGCGTCCTCTCGTGCCGCAGCGCCAGCATGGCGACACGCAGGTTCTCCGCCGCGCTCAGGTCAGCGAAGATGCGCCGATCGTCGGGAACGTAGCTCACGCCCAGCGCGGCAAGGCGCTCTGGAGGCTCGCCCGCGACGGGCCTGCCCGCGAGCTCGATTGCGCTTCCGCGCCACGGCGCGTTCAGTCCCGAGAGGCTGCGCAGCGCGGTCGTCTTGCCGACGCCGTTGCGGCCGAGCAGCGCGACGATCTCTCCGCGCGCCACGGTGAAGCTCACGTCGTGCAGCACATGCGCGAGCCCGTAGCCTGCATCGAGGTGCCTGACCTCCAGGAGGGGCGCACCGGTCTGCGCCGCGGCCTCCCCCGGCGGAGGGACCACGTCGGCGTCGCCGAGATAGATCTCGCGCACGCGCCGATCGTCGCGGATCTGCTGCGGCGCGCCATCGGCGATCACCCTCCCCTGGTGCAGCACGACGATGCGGGCCGCCAGCCCGAACACCACCTCCATGTCGTGCTCCACGAGCAGGATGGTGAGCGACGAACGGGCAGCGAGCGCGCGCACCTGCGCGAGCACGCGATCGCGCTCTGCGGCCCCCATGCCGGCAGTCGGCTCGTCGAGGAGCAACAGGCGCGGCTCGGAGGCGAGCGCCATCGCGATCTCCAGCAGGCGCCGGTCGCCGTGCGAGAGCGCTCCGGCGGCGTCGGATGCACGCGCGGCGAGCCCGACGGTCTCAAGCAGCCTGCGGACCTGCGCGTGGGCATCATCGAACGCGTCGACCCTGCGTCGCGGCTCGAGCGCGAGGCCCGCGCGGGCGAGCACCGGCACTGCCACGTTCTCTTCCACCGAGAGCAGCGGGAACACGTTCGTGATCTGGAACGTGCGCGCCATTCCCACGCGCACGCGGGCGCTGGGCGGCAGCCGGGTCACGTCGGCTCCGGCGAAGACGACCCTTCCCTCGTCGGGGACCAGCTTTCCGCTGAGGAGGTTGATGAAGGTCGTCTTGCCGGCGCCGTTGGGGCCGATCACGGCAGTGATGCCGCCTTCGGGCAAGGCGAGATCGATCCCGGCGACGGCGGTGAAGTCGTCGAACGACTTCCGCAACCCTCGCACTTCGAGGACCGCGCTCATGTCCGCCGCCTCGGCATCCTCAGCCGGCTGGCGGCGCCGACAAGCCCGCGGCGGAACACGAGCACCATCGCGAGGAGCACGAGCCCGAAGACGAGGAGCCAGTACTCGGTGAACCGGACGATGATCTCCTTCAGCCCGAGGTACACCACGGCCCCGAGGATCGGTCCGAGGAAGGAGAGCGGGCCGCCGATGAGCGTCGCCATCACCGGCTCGGCGGATTTCGTCCAATGCGCGGTGGAGGGCGAGACCGTCTGCTCCAGCGGCGCGAGCAGCGCGCCGGAGAGACCGGCGAAGAGGCCTGCCGTGACGAAGGCGATGTAGATCGTGCGCCGCACGGGGACGCCGCTGAACTCGGCGCGCTCGGCGTTCTCCCGGATGGCCCGAAGCGCGAGCCCGAGGGGCGACGCGGAGAGGCGGTGGAGCACGGCCATCGAAAGCAGGACCAGGACGGCGGCGAACAGGTAGTAGCGCGCGGGGGAGTCCAGGCTGAAGTCGAGGGGACCGGGAAGCCCGATCCGGGCGCGCGGAATGCCGATGAGACCGTCGTCGCCGCCGGTCACGGCGGTCCACTTCCAAACCACCGCGTAGACCAGCATCCCGAACGCCAGGGTGAGCATGGAGAAGTAGATGCGCGTGTGCCGGACGCAGAACGCGCCGAGGACGGCCGCCAGCGCTGCGGCGGCGAGCGCACCGAGCAAGATGGACCAGAGCAGTGGGACGCCCGCCCGCAGCAGCAGCGCGGCCGAGTATGCGCCGCCCGCGTAGAAGGCGCCCTGGCCGAAGGAGAGCAGCCCGGTCATGCCGAACAATAGATTGAACGAGAGCGCGAGGAGCGCGAGGAGCAGCATGTTGAGCGCGAGGTAACGCAGGAATGGCCCGGCGATCGCGGGCACCAGCAGCACCACGACGGCGAGCACCGCTCCGGCGGCGAGGCGCGCGCGCATTCATCCCTCGCGAATGCCGAAGAGGCCCCAGGGCCGCACGATGAGCACCAGGGCCATCGCCATGTAGCCCAGCGCGAGCTCGAACACGGGCATGAACAGGAGCCCGTAAGCGTGCAACAGGCCGATCAGCAGCGACCCGACGAACGCCCCGCGCAAGGACCCGAGCCCGCCCAGCACGACCACCACGAACGCTTCGATGATGATGAGCTCGCCCATCCCCGGCGAGATGGCGCGAACGGGCATGGACAGCGCCCCGCCCAGGCCGGCCAGCCATGCACCGAGCATGAACACCCAGGTGAACAGCCGGGAGGCGCGGACGCCGAGAGCGCGCGCCATCTCCCGGTCGGCCGCGGTCGCGCGGATGACGAGCCCGAAGCTCGTTTTCTCCAGGAAGACCCAGAGCCCGAAGCCGACCAGGGCGCCGACGCCGAGGATGAACAGATGGTACGTCGGCAGGACCGAATGCCCGATCAGCACCGCGCCGGAGAGCGCCGCAGGCGTGGGCGGAGATTGGTACACCGGCCCGAAGACGAGCTTCACCGCGTCGTCGAGAATGAGCACGAATGCGAAGGTGAGCAGGAGCTGGAACGCCTCGGGCGCGGAATAGACGCGGCGCAGGAAGCCGAACTCCATCGCCCAACCCACCGCCGCAACCACGAGCGGGCCGGCGAGGAGCGCCACCCAGAAGCTCCCACTCACCCGGAACGCCACCCAGGCGAAGTACGCGCCGAGCATGTACAGGCTTCCGTGCGCGAAGTTGAGGACGCGCATCACGCCGAAGATCAGCGAGAGGCCCGCAGCGACCAGCCAGAGGTACATGGCCTCGCTCAGGCCGACGAGGCCCTGGAAGAGCACCTAACCCTCGACTGGCGCGAACGGCGGCTTGCGGTAGTACTCGTCGGTGGTGAAGACCTTGAGGTTCGTCAACGTGGGCATGGGGAACTTCGGGTCGTGCCGGATCTGTCCCCAGGGCACCGCGTAGACGGCCTGGTGGTCCTCCTTGCGGATCACGCATTTGCCCGCGGGTCGATCGAGCTCGAGGCCCTCGAGCGCCTCGATCACCTTCTCGGTCTCCACCGACCGCGCTTTCTCCACCGCCTTCTTCAGCGCCTGTACCGCGGTGTACGCTGTCTCGGATGGATAGCTCGGGTACGTGTCCCAGCGTTTGCGGAACGCCTCGTTGAAGCGCTTGTTCTCCGCTGAATCCGGATAGCCGAAGTAGTACCGGCCGGATGCCCACACGCCGTCGGGGTAGTCCGCGCCGAGGCCTTGCAGCACGTCCATCGCCGCGCCCATGCCGATCATGAACGCCTTGGTCTGCTCGAACACCTTGAAGAGCTTCGCCTGCTTCACCATGGTGACGGCCTCGCCGCCCCACTCGGTGGAGAAGATGCCTTCAGGGCTCAAGCCCATCACCTTGCTGATGTGGCTGGAGAAGTCGACGGTGCCGAACTTGGCGAAGCTCTCTCCCACGAATTCCACGTCCGGCTTGAACCGCTTCAGGTAGGCGCGGAACATCCTCCACGAGGTGTGGCCGTACTCGTAGTCCGGCGAGATGGTGGCCCATCGCTTCACCGGCAAGTCCTTCGCCACCAGCGCCGAGGCGATGCCGTCCTGGTACACCGGAACGCAGACGCGGAAGCACTGGCGCACGTGCCGCTTGAAGACCAGGTCCTCGTTGTACTTCTCCGTGGCGCCGTGGGTCACGATCAGGATCCGGTTGAGGGAAGGCATGATCTCGCCGACGGCCAGCGCGACGGCGCTGGAATCGATCCCGATGAGGAAATCCGCGCCCCAGTCCTCGACGAAGTAGCGTGCGTTCTTCACGCCGACGTCGACCTTCAGCTCCTCGTCGCGGAAGCTGATCTCGATCGGGCTGCCGCCGATTCCGCCCTGGGCGTTGATCTCCTCCATCGCCAGCGTGGCGCCTTTGCGCATGAACTCACCGTACCCGCCCAGCGGACCGGAGAGGATCGTCTGGCAACCGATCTTGATCGGCTTCTTCAGCTTCAGATCCGCGGTCGCGGCGCCGAGCGCCCGGGGCAAGCCCAGCCCCGCGACAGCGAGCGCGGTGGACTTCAGGAATCGGCGGCGTGTGGTTCCGCGTCGAGGTGCCATGGGGATACCTCCGACAGCGCCTGGGAGGGCAGATGATCCTTCCAGCGATGCCGGAAAGTCAAAGAGCGGAACGCCCCGGCACCAGACGGCCCCCAGCGCCCTGAGCAGACGCGACGGCAACCGTCGCGGCTCCGCTTCGCTGGCCGGCCTCCGACGGCAAGGCGACGGTGAACGTCGTCCCGTCCCGTTCCGCCGAGCGCACGCCGATCTTCCCGCCATGTGCAAGGACGATCTGCCGCGCGATGAAGAGGCCCAGTCCGAGCCCGTCCGCCTGCTTCGCGCCCGTCTTCGCGCCGCGGCGAAACGGCTCGAAGATCCGCGGCAGGAGGTCGGGGGGTATGGGCCGACCGCCGTTGTGCACCTCCAGGATCGCGGAGGCGTTCGCGCTTCCCACCCGGACCTCGATCTCGGCGCCGGCCCCGTGCTGGATTGCATTCGCCACCATGTTGGAAACGACCTGGGCCATTCGATCCGGGTCCCAATCGCCCATCACTTCCCTCGGGGCGTCGACGGTCACCCGGGCCTGCGGATGCGCGACCCGGAGCTCTTCCACCGCCGCCGCGGCGATCAGCGCAAGATTGGTTCCCGGTTTGAGGTCTAGCGGAATGCCGCCGGCCAGCCGCGCGCGCGTCAGGTCGAGCAGCTGGACGACCATCCGGTCCATGCGTGCGGCGCTGGACGCAATCCGCCGCAGCACGTGGGCCTCTGACGGCGGAGGTCCCAGCCGCTGGAGGAGATCGGTCGCCATCGAGATGGCTCCCAATGGATTGCGCAAGTCATGGCCGAGGACTCCGACGAATTGCTCCTGGAACTGCGCTGATTCCCGGAGCGCCGCTTCCAGCACCTTGCGGCGCGCGATGTCGCGATCGATCGCGAACAGGATCGCGCCGAGCACGAGCAGACCCAGGCCGGCGCCGACGTCGATCCAGATGGCGAGATCGAGATTGCGCCGGGCCTTCACGGTACGGTCGGCCAGGCGCCGGTCCTCCCGAGCGCGGAGCTCGTCGATCACGCGCCGGACCTCGTCCATCCCGGAATTGCCTCTGCCGCGAAAGAGGGCCAAGGCCGCGGCGGTCTGTCCGCGCTGGTAGAGCTCGATCGTCCGGCGAATCTGATCCATCCTCGCTGACGCGAGCCGCTCCAGTTCGGACATGCGGCCCTCCGGCATGCCGTCGTCGGCCGCCGCTCTCATGACTTGGGCGAAACCGGCGAAGAGGGAATCGTTGGCCCGCTGGACCGCCTCGAGAAAGAGGCGATCTCCGGTGAGCAGGAACCCTCGCTGCGCGCTCTCGGCATCGGCGAGCGCTGCGCGCATGCGCCCCAGGGCGTCATGCAGCTGGCGCGTGTGGATGATCAGCGGCCGAGCCGAATTGATCCCTCCGAGCGTCAGCAGATTCACCAGGATCAGGGCGAGCAACGTCGCGGCCGCGAGAATGGCGGCGAGCGGACTCCAGCGAAGCGGTGAGAAGCCTTGCGGCATCGGTGCCCTCCCTCGCCGCGAAGCGGCGCGCTTCGGCACTTCTGCGCCGCGATGAGACACGCATTCGCTCCGATCCGTTAGCGGGGGAAATGAAACGAAATTCTTCCCCTACGGTTTCGTCGCCCGATGTCCGCCGGACGTCTCACCCGGCGCCGTCGGACCGGCCGGCCGCCCCCTCTGGTGCCGGTCCGGCGAACGCCGCATACTGGCGCCCTCTTCCAGATGGCCTGACGGCCCGCATCGAGGTGTGCCATGAGGGGGAAGACGTCAGCAATCCTGTTCGCGTCCTTGGCGTTGTCGCTCGCCGTACCGTCCCGGGGGTTCGCGCAAGGCAAGATCCGCGTCGCGATCTGGGAATTCGAAAATCATGCAGGCGCTCAGTACTGGTACTCCAATCAGCTCGGTCCGGCCGCCCGCAACCAGATCGACAACGAGTTCTCCGAGAACAAGCTTCTGTCTGCGAAGTTCAGCGTGGTCGAACGCGACAAGCTCAACCTCGTGCTCAAGGAGCAGGGGCTCGCCACGGCGGGAGCGGTCGATCCGGCGACCGCGGCGAAGGTCGGGAAGATCCTGGGCGTCAAGTACGTGGTGATGGGAGGGATCGACAAGTTCAACGTCGACGTCACCAAGGCCGCCGTGGGCCCGTTCAACGTCGGCGGGCACATGGTCCAGTCCTTCGCGACGATCAGCCTGCGCTTCGTCGACACGACCACCGCGGAGCGCGTCTTGTCGGTAGCGGCGGACGGGGACGTCAAGTCGGGCGGTGGGTTCCTCAAAGGCAGCAGCCTGAGCCGCGACACGGAATGGGGAATCGCCAGCGAGACGATCCAGAAGGCGTCCAAGGCGGTGGTGGAGAAGCTGGCCGGCGGCGACTACCTGGAACGCGTGCTGGCGGCGGCGGCTCCGGCGGGAGGCGTCGAAGGGAAGATCATCAAGGTCGAAGGGACGCGGGCCTGGATCAATCTCGGATCGCTGGCGGGCATCAAGGTGGGCGACAAGTTCAACGTCTTCAACGTGGGGGACGCGCTCATCGACCCGGATACGGGCGCGAAGCTCGGGGCGGACGAGAAGCAGACGGGCAACGGGGCGGTGGTCGAGGTCCAGGGCAAGTTCGCAGTGATCAGCTTCACCGGGGCGGCGAAGGCGAAGGATACGATCAGGAAGCAGTAAGCGAAGGGCGTTGACGTGGACGGCGACGGAACGGCGACGGCGACGTTACGGCGACGTGGCCGTGGGCGCGACTGGTCCTATCGCCGCCTGCTCACGAACGCCTGCAACTTGTCCGCGATCTCGCCGGCGACGACCCGCGCCTTCTCGGCCACGCGGTCGCTTCCGAAGCTCGGGTCGTAGCTCACCGTCGTGGGCGGCGGCATCGACACCGCCTCGCTGGTCCGCGTCGCCTCGGCGCTGAGCGCGATCGAGTACGTCCGCACCGCGAACGTCGTGTCGAATTGCGGTGCGACGCGTCCTTCCACTCCGGCGATGCGGGCGCTGATTCCGATGTCCGCCCGCGCGGCGTTGCGCACGCTGGTGAACCGGGCCTTCTCCAGCTCGTCGTCGATCGCCGTCCGCAGCGCGGCGCAGATTTCCTGCGCTCCGGCGCACTGGAAGAACACGGCTGGCTTCTCCGGCACCACCGCGGGAACCGTGGCCGGCTGTTCGGTCTTGCCGGAGGCGTGCTCCTGCGCCGGCGACGGAATCCGGCGGCTGCGCGGCGGTGGAGCGGGCGGTCCCGAGCCGGGCGTGCGCTGCGGAGCGTCCGCGCGCCCTTCGCTCGACGGCGGAGTCGCCGGCGGCGTGGCGCTATCCGGCGGCGACGAGGGGAGGCGCGAAGGCGGCGACTCCCGCTCGCCTCCGCTCCCCTGTACCGGACCCGGTTCCACGGCTACCGGCCGCGGCCGCTTCGGCTCGGGGGCGCTGGACTCCCGGAACCACACGAACAAGAAGGCGCCGATTGCAATCGCAGCGGCGGCGCCGACGACGGCGAGAAGCGCCGTATTTGCGCGCCGCGGCTGCGCTGCTGGTATCAGGCGCGTTCCGGTTCGCGGCTGCGTCGCGCCGCGAGCCGGTGCCGAAGCGGGCAGCGTCCGGGTGCGCGGCTGCGTAGCGCCGCGAGGCGGTGTTGCCGCCGGATCGGTGCGGCGCGCCGCAGGCGCCGGCCGCGGTGAAGAAGGTTGACCTTCGCTCAGCAGCGGCAATTCGGCGCTGATGCCCAGCTGGTCCATGCATCCGTGCAACGCCTCGTACAGCTCGGACATGGACTGGTAACGGTCGTCCGGGCTCTTCTCCAGCGTCCTGAGGATGATCTCCTCCAGCTCGGCGGGGATCTCGGGGTTCAGCGTGCTCGGCCGCGGTGGCGGCTGTTGCAGGTGGGCAGTGAGGATCCTGCCGAACGAAGGCCCGGCGTCGGCGAAGGGCACCTTCCCGGTGAACATCTGGAACATGGTGACGCCGAGCGAGTAGACGTCGCTGCGCGCGTCGATCGACGGCTCGCCAGCCACCTGCTCCGGCGACATGTACGCCGGAGTGCCCATCACGGTGCCGGTCTGCGTGAGGTGCGCGCCGGTCGAGTCGGTCAGCTTGGCGATGCCGAAATCGACCAGCTTGACGAAATCGGTGCGGCCGTCCCGGTCGACGAGGAAGACGTTGTCCGGCTTGAAGTCGCGGTGGACGATTCCTCGCTCGTGCGCCGCCTGCAGCGCCCGGCAGCACTGCAGGAGGATCGGTCCCGCCCTTCCGAGGGAGAGCGGCACTCCCGGCTGCACCAGCGCCTGCAGCGCCCGGCCGTGCAAGAACTCCATCACGAAGTAATGGCGCCCGCCATCGGCGACGTTGAAATCGAGGATGTTGACGATGTTGTCGTGGCCGATGACGTTCACGGCCTTCGCCTCGTTGAAGAAGCGCTCGACGATCCGCTCGTCCGCATCGAAGCGGGGATGGAGCATCTTGATCGCCACCTTCGAGCCGATGGCGGGATGCTCGCCCATGTAGACCGAACCCATCCCCCCTTCGCCGAGCAGCTTGACGACGCGCCATGAGCCGACGACGCGTCCGATCATCTCGTCGCGCCTGACGTCGTGCAGAGGAGCCGTGAGCCCCCGCTCCTCGCGATCCGCTGGACCGCCGGCCGTCGGATTCGGCATGGTCGCCGCAGGATACGCCCAACGAGATCCGCCCCGTCAAGGTGCGCGGGATTCGACTCGAACCTCCCCGGCGACCTCACGTCTTCAGAGCGGCGGTGAGCTTGACCATCGTCTCCTTCGCGTCGCCGAAGAGCATGAGCGTCTTGTCTCCGTAGTAGAGCTCGTTGTCGATGCCCGCGAAACCCGCGGCCAGGCTCCGCTTGCAGACGATCACCACCCTCGCCCTTTCCACTTCCAGGATGGGCATCCCGTAGATCGGGCTTCCCCGCACCCTCTTCGCGGCGGGATTGACGACGTCGTTGGCTCCCACCACCACCGCCACGTCGGTCTCCGGGAAATAGGAGTTGATCTGATCCATGTCGTACAGCTCGTCGTAGGGCACGTTGGCTTCGGCTAGCAGCACGTTCATGTGCCCGGGCATTCGCCCGGCGACGGCGTGGATGCCGTAGCGGACGTCGACGCCCTTGCTCTTCAGCACGTCCGCCACTTCCCGGACGCGATACTGGGCCTGCGAGACCGCCATTCCGTATCCGGGAACGAAGACGACGGACCGGGCCGTTCCGAGGATCTCGGCCGCCTCCTCCATCGAGCATTGCCGGATGCCTTTCTTCCCCTCCAGGGCTCCTGCCGGCTGCTCCTGCACCTTGCCGAACGCTCCGAAGAGGACGTTGGTGATCGACCGGTTCATCGCCCGGCACATGAGGATGGAGAGGATGAATCCGGAGGAGCCGTCCAGCGAGCCGGTGATGATCTGGATCTTGTTGTCGAGCATGAACCCCATCGCCGCGTCCGTGAGGCCGGCATACGAGTTCAGCAGGGCGATGACCACCGGCATGTCGGCGGCCCCGATGGGAAGGACGAGCATGACGCCGAAGAAGAAGGCGAGCCCGACCAACGTGTAGAACGCCGGGGTGGAGGTGGGGACGAACATGAGGAACGGGATGAGCCCCAGCATCGCAGCGAGGAGCAGGAGATTGGAGAAGTTCTGACCCCGGTAGGTGATGGGGTAACCGCGGATGAGCCCCTGGAGCTTGCCCGCGGCCATCAGGCTGCCGGTGAACGTCAACGACCCGAGCATCACCTCGAGCGCGATCACGCCCACCCGCAGCGAGCCGAGCGCGGCGCCGTGCCGGTAATATTCGGAGACCCCGATCAGCGCCGCCGCCAGCGCGCCGAACGAGTGCGAGAGCGCGGTCCGCTGCGGAACGGCGGTCATCGGGATCCAGATCGCCATCGGCGCGCCGATCACCGTCCCGAGGACCAGCCCGGCGGCGATCCAGCGGTAGTCGATGATCTCGTGGTGCAGCAGCGACCCGATGATGGCGAGCAACATCCCCAGCTCGGCGAGGAACATCCCGCGGCGGGCGGTCCGCGGATGGCTGAGGCCGCGCAATCCCATGACGAAGAGGATCGCCGAGGCGAGATAGAAGAACTGGAGCAGATCGCGGCGCATTTATTTGCGGGCGCGGAACATCTTCAGGATCCGGTCCGTGATGAGAAATCCGCCCACCACGTTGATGGTGGAGGCGGTGACGGCGATGAACCCCATCAGGGTGCTCACCCGGTTGTACCCGGCCCCCGCCACCACCAGCGATCCGACCAGCGAGATCCCCGAGATCGCGTTGGTCGCCGACATCAGCGGCGTATGCAGCAGCGGCGAGACGCGCGAGATGACCTGGTAACCGAGGAATCCCGCCAGCACGAACACGTACAGATCGCCGATCACCCCGAGGTCGATCATGGTCCCCTCTCTAGAACTGCAGCATCTCCCCTGCGTGCGCGATCAGACAGCCCTTGACGATCTGGTCGGCAGGGTCGAGCGAGATCTTCCTCGCCTGCCGGTCGTAGAGGTGCATGAGGAAATTGAGGACGTTGCGTGAATAGAGCTGCGAGGCCTGGAAGGCCATCGCGCTGGGAAGGTTCAGGGGCCCCACGACGGTCACGCCCTGGTGCACGATCTCCTTGCCCGGATCGGTCAGTTCGCAGTTGCCACCCTGCTCGGCCGCGATGTCGACGATCACCGAGCCGGGTCTCATCGCTTCGACCATCTGCGCGGTGACGAGGACGGGCGCGCGCTTGCCGGGCACCAGCGCGGTGGTGATGCACGCGTCCGTCGACTTCAATTCTTGTAGCAAAAGCTCCCTCTCCTTGCGGGCCGTCTCGACGGTCACCTCGGTGGCATAGCCCTTGGCGTCCTCGGCGTGCTCGGCGAGGTCGACGGCGACGAATCGCGCCCCGAGGCTTTCCACCTGCTCCTTGACCGCCGGGCGGATGTCGAAGGCGCTCACCACCGCTCCCAACCGCCGCGCCGTCGCGACCGCCTGGAGTCCCGCGACGCCGGCCCCGAGGACGAAGACCTTGGCCGGCAGGACGGTGCCCGCGGCGGTCATCAGCATGGGGAAGAACTTGCCCAGGGCGTTTGCGGCGATGAGCACGCTCTTGTAGCCCGCGATGTTGGCCATCGAGCTG
>Ga0137407_10001237_pt1 | contig 16671 bp, 15 predicted proteins | sample CZOMad2_2_16fung_FD_108410 | JGI IMG/M metagenome (GOLD analysis project Ga0137407, IMG submission 108410) | Vadose zone soil fungal communities from Angelo Coast Range Reserve, California, USA - CZOMad2_2_16fungal (Illumina Assembly) | ecosystem: Environmental > Terrestrial > Soil > Vadose... | reverse complement strand
TGCGCGATCTGTAACAATGAATTGCCAAGCGGCGTGCGCGGATATTGCGCGCCATTCTGCGGTTGATACTGCCCCGGATTAGCTTTCTTCAAGTAGTTAACTGCCTCGAAGGTTTCCTTCCCTGTTCCGCCCAGCACGTCGTTTACCGTCTGGTCGTAAATTGCTTCAAATCCACCTTGCAGACTGGCAGAGCTCTGCCCGGCGCGGATCGTGAAGTCCGCGAGGTTTGAGATCGCCAGCGTCGGGGCCTTGCCTTGCAGAACGCGCGGCATAGTTTGTGTCATTGAAACGGCGCGGAACAGGCTGCGCTCGGGATCGGCCTTGCTTTGCAGGTAGCGATTCAGCCAACCGTCGGCGGTCGACTTCACTCCTGGCGTTGCTGACTCCATGTAATCCTGCGCATCGAAGTGGGAACGTGTGTTGTCCGGCGAACCCGCCGCGTGAACTATCGCCAGACGCTTCGAATCCCATAAAGGCTTAAACGGCGCCAGCGAAGGATGCAGGCCAAAGAATCCATCGAGATTGACTGCCGACTCAGTAATCCCTGATGCGGGCTTCGCGATGGCGATCGAGGGCCGCAAATCGTAGTAGGCGCGCTCGCCGTAAGGCACGACCATGTTCAAACCGTCGACTGCACCTCGTTGAAAAATCGCGATGAGTGTTTTGCGACGGCCACCGGTTATCCGCTCGCGATCCTGGCCCAGCACCACGCGCTGGAGAAATGAAGGCGCAACGTTCATCAAACCAAAGCTGGCAAGCGCGACGCCCCCGGACCTGATAAAAAATCTTCGATTCATATTCGTGAAACCTCGTGATTCGTGAATCGTAAATCGTAAACAGAAGGAATGGCTACTATTTCCTATTCACGATTTACTATTTACGAGTTACTGCCTTTGAAACTCCGGCGAACCTAGTATCAATCCCACGATCCTGGTTACCGGATCCGTGATGTTGGCATCGGCGCGAGCCAACTGCTGACGCGGTTGACGCGGCGGTTGCGCATCCATCGTCTCGTCTGCCACACGATCGCTAACCCTCGTTGTTTCGGGCGTCATTGCGGGAACGACCAGCGCGGTCTGTTCATTCAGTTGCTTCAGCAGGGCTTCTTTTGTTTTAGGCGTAACGTCTCCGGCGACGATCAAGTTTAAGAACCGATCCATGACTTGCGTTTTGTTTAGAGACTGTTCCGCCGTCGCATTTCCGAGAAAGCGTTTGAGGTCCACGCGTGTTCCGGGTATGCGATTGCTGGCCAATGTCAGTCCAAAATTCAATCGCTCCAGCAGTCCCCCGGTGTTGATCCAGCTTTCCGCAGTGTCGGAATAACCATTCGGTGTCTGAAATCCATAGAGAGGCTCACCCATGCGCGCAATCCACTGGTGCAGTTGTGGCCCGCCCGTAGTGTCGGCGCCCAGCGTCCGAATTGCGCTAATTGCCAGCTCGAAAGGACGTTTCACTTTGGCGCGATAAGCCTCGGACGAATTGAACTCCGGCGAGAGAAAGATGGCGCGCAGTGTTTCACGAATATCGCCACCATTCCTGGCGAACGTAGCCGCGATGCGATCGACAAGTGCGGGTGGAGGATCATCCGAGACGAAGTGGCGCACGAGCTTGGTGGCTACAAACTTCGCCGTTGTCGAACTGTGCGCCAGAATGTCCAGCACCATCAGGCCATCTTTGAATCCGCCCCCCGCAGGAATCTTGTGGCCCAAAACAACTTTCTCGCCATCATCATGAGCACGCGGATTGAAGAAAAACTTGCCTGCGTTCTCGCGCAACCCGTCGGCGCGCGGTCCGTTCGACATCGCCTGGGTAGCTGCTCCGGCGCCACGCGGCGCGAAAATCGTCCAACCCGTAAAGCAGCGCGCAACTTCCTGGACATCTTTCTGGGTATAGCCGCCGTCAACTCCGAGAGTATGCAGCTCCATCAACTCACGCGCGTAGTTTTCATTAATGCCGCGCCGCGCCTGCTGCTGTGGTCGCTGTTGTTCCGGGTTGTTCGTCATCCTGACTTGTGGCGGCTTGTTACCACGGTCACCCATTAGCAGTTGGGCCAGTGGACCGCGCCGCACACCATTCCCGCCTCCCAGTTGAGCGTTCGGGTTGACGCTCTGAAAATTGTCGAGGTAGAAGAGCATCGCCGGACTTTGAGCCGTGGCCAGCAGAAGATCGGAAAACTTGCCCATCGCGTTGGGACGGATCGTGTCGCGATCGTAAGAGACCAGCAGCCAGCGATCAGCACCCTTCCCCGCAAACACGTTGAAGTGGTTAGTCCAGAAATCAACCATTACCTCCTGCAACTGACGCTCGCTGTAAACGGCTCGCAGGATTCGTGAGGCTTGCAGCTCGGCGGTAATTCGCTGCGGCAGTTGCAAACCATTTTGCTGGTAGTATTCACGAATGACGCGTCGATATTGTTCGTTATCCTGAGCCGCAGCGCCGGGAGCCATCTTCGTATTGCTTTCATTCTTCGCAACGTCTTCATTCTTCCCCGTGGCGTCGGGCGGCAGCATTGCTCCGTTAGCAGGTTGCGAAGCGCCTGGCGGAACGCCTGGCACCGGATCTTTGGTTCTGTTCTTTTGGGCTTCGGCTAAATCAGCAGGCAGGTCGCCGCGCCGTTGAAGCTGACGCAGAAGCTGACCGGGCTGCGGATATTTTTCATACAACTCCGCCGTCGTCATTGAAAGGGTAGGAAGGTTCTTGACCTTCGCCTCAGCTAGCGCATCGTTAATTTTTTCCGGATTGAGTTGCTGATTGATGTAATTGTTCAGGCCCATCGCTTTCACGCGTTCAAGGTCTCCGGGCCTGGCGCCAAAACCCAGCCGATTTAGAACGTGCAGTATCCGCTGGTTCTCGGTTAGAAGGTTCTTTTGTTTGGCGATCTTTTGCTGTGCGCTTACGCCGAGCGAAAGCGTGCCAGCGAGAAGGGCGAAGGTTGAAACAAGCGTTACTGCGCGGCTTGCGATTCCGTTCTGACGAGATATCAGAATGTAATTTAGGCTTTTCATATCTACAGGGTTCCAATTCATTAACTTCAATGACTTCTTCCATGTCGGAGCTGAGACTCAACCAAATCAAAAATATCATATGTCAAGCTTTAGACGCGTTTCTGGCTAATAAGGTTGAAAAAGATGCCTGGTGTTACTTTCACGACAATGCAAGGAACTCTTTATGCCGACTGTATAATGCGCTGCTGCCACCCATTGCCGGACTAGTGGCTTCCTATTAAGCTTTTTCTGTGGATTTTGAATGGGACGAGGACAAGAATCAGGAGAACATCCGTAAACACGGCTTTGACTTTGGCGACGCTTGGGAGATATTTGAAGCTCCATTATTGACAGCTCTTGATACCCGAACCCACTATGGCGAAGATCGTTGGACTGGTATCGGCTTGATGGGCAACCGAATAGTCGTCGTCACCTTCACGCCGCGCGGCACGCATAACATACGTATTATCTCCCTGCGAAAGGCATTGAAACATGAGCGTAAGAAATTTGAAGAAGCCATCAGCGACGAACTGGGCGCGCATCGACCAAATGACGGATGAGGAAATTGATACTTCCGATATTCCCCCGTTGGACGATGCGTTTTTTAAGTCAGCACAATGGCGACTGCCCCGTTTATATATCTATCTGAGCGATTTCCGCGAAGCTCGAAAATTTGCTGCCTACATTCTCAAACATCGCTTGCATGACAAAAAGACTGAGTTACGACAATTAGAACATCTAGCATTTAACACTTCGTTGATTATCTCGTACTCGCGTCCGTTCCGCTGCAATAAGAATTTCGAAGGACAGCCTAAATCGTCACTGAGGGAACACACTCGTGAGGTACTGAATGAAGCTGAATTTGAGATACATGGTCGGGTCTTAGCTATGCGCGACGAGGCTTACGCGCACTCAGATGCGCGTTCACACCTATTTGAAGGTTTTGATTACAGTAAATATGTGGCACTTATGCAACCGATCGAAACCTTGAATAAATCCGCAACACGCACCTTGAAAATCATGACTGAGAAATGGATCAGTTACCTTGAAATAGAAAAATCTAAATTGAAAGAATCGCTAAGGCAGCGCACCTAATCGCATTTCAGCGAGCAAGAGCACGCCTGATTTGTTTACGATCGACAATATTCGATCGTTAAGATCTTACGCTCATTAACATCTTAACGGGCGCCGGGATCAGACCCCTCTCTGTAGGCCGGGCTAAACGTGCGTGTCGTGTGTTCGGTTACGCTCGGCATTGGTTCAAGACGAGGCGGAAATTGTTGACGTGGCGCAGGTATTTGCATCGGCGGTTGAGGCTGATGCTGCGGCTGATAGGATTCTCGATTCAGAGAAAACACTTTCAACCAGAAGCGAAGGATGAGCGCAGTGCAACCAAACAACGTGGCCATGCTGAAAATCACCATCCAGGCGATCGCGGCAGGATGGACTTGCATTCGTGCCAACTCGGTCGCCCCGCCAAATATGATCCCGATCCCGCCCGTAACTGTTAATCCCAAAACGATGGCGGGAAAACCCAGCTTCATCGGCTTGACTGGCGCGGGGTAGCTTGGCGTGACCGCCATCAGATTAGCGCCGCAACGGTTGCAATATTTGAGTTCAACTGAGATCTCGTTGCCACAGGATGGACAATACATAACTCCTCCAGGGTAATCATTTTCGAGGTCTATAACACTGCCCGTAATGTACCACTACGCAATCGGGATAGAAATGGTGAGGCCGTCTTAGGTACGCAGGAACCGCGCCAGATGTTCGCAAAGCATTTGGCCGGTGGGTCAGGTATTTGGGCTGGAGATTTTTACGACCATTTGGAAGGCTCGCCTGGTCGGGCTGGCGGATTACTGAATTCGGTAGACTCGATTCTTCCAGACGACAATTACCACGCCATTTAACTGTTGGGCGATGGCGCCAAGGCCAGGTTCGTCTGCTACGAGCGCGCGAAACTGTTCCGAGCCCCGCGCGACATTAATGGTTGCTCGCGATGAGTCATAAGCGGTATCAACCCAGGTATTACCCTCGCGTGCGAAACGTCTGCCCGAGACTGTGCGAGTCTCAACTTCGCCAGCCTTGTCTATCTTGTTCTGGGTGTTCTGTCCACTACTGCCGGCTGTGAGCCCCCCCACTCGTCGGGCAGCGAGAGGAGCTTTGGCAGTGTTCGGCGCAGCAGAACGATTAGGTCCGTGCTCATCACTCGGTTGATTCCTGATTACGTCGTCTCGCTGGCGCTCCTGACCTTCGCGCTTTGCAGGCTGCTCTTTTGCAAATGCGATCGAATCACCTTCGCTCCGTGACGCTTGAGGAGGCGGAGGCGCCGCCGCTTTTGGCTCAGGAGCATAAGAGGGTCTCAAGTCCGACAGAGTGGCAGGCTCTTCAGGTTTCGCTGCATCTTTCGCTACCTGCGCCCGCCTCAACTCTTCATTATCGGCAGTTCCCGCCCCTGTTCCCGCCCGAAGTTTTTCGTCCTCAAGACTCTTCTTTTTGGTAACTGAGCCATCAGCCGCAGGCGCTTCAACTCCCTTTTGCATTGTGACGGGCGCTTCATTCGCTGTGCGACCAGTCGGCGATCCAGTTGGTTCAAGCTGACCCGGCGTAGTGGAAGAACCTGACGGTTGATTCAAGGCTATCAATTCATGTTGTCGTGGCTGCCACAGCGCCAGCAAGCTGATCCCGATAACCGCGGTCAGCACCAGCACTGGAACTGCGTAACGTATAACTGCAGGCGAGAAAAAGTTGGTGAGTTTACTCCAAAAACTTAGCCCCTTTGGTTCTGGAACTTCAATGCGAGTAGCAGCACCGGCCGCCTGCGTCAAACCGACGACTATGCCGCGACACGCGTCGCAATCAGCGAGATGTTCTGTATAGCGAGCGCGCGCTGCAGCCGGCGCCACCCCTTCCGCATAAGAGTTCATTTCATCTGCATCGAGGTGATCGGAGGCAGCTCGCTTCCCATCTCCAGACCACGATTCATCCTGCAGTGCCGACTTGCCTCGCCCCCTGGCGAGAGAGCGCAGCAGAAGATCGACCTCGTTGTTGTTAGTTTGTTTCATCTGACTAATCTGTGCCCTTTAGAGAACGCTCCGGGACTTGTTTGCTTGCGCAGGAAGCGTTAACGAAAGTACGTGCACATTTACGTTTTACCCAGCGATCTCGTTTTCTTTCTTCATTAACAGACCTTCAGTTGCCAGCAAGGGTTCGATATCCGCTTCGAGGTGAAGCGCCACCTCGGAAAAGGCCCGTTCGGTTTCGGGCTTAGTCCAGCCTTCTTCTTCAACCAGGATTCTTTCAACGTGTCCGCGCAATTCAGCATGAACGCGCGTGAGCCGGCGGCTTGCGGTCGCCTCGTGCACACCCAACACCGCCCCAGCCTCGCGCAACCGCAGACCGTCGAAGTAGTAAAGCTTCACCAGCAAGCGATCCTCAGCGGAAAGTTGTTTGATTGCCGCGGCTAACGCCTTTTGCATTTCAGCGCCGGCAAGTTTCCTGGAAATCTCCAGTTCCGGATTGACCGCTTCGCCGTGTCCGGACCACGTGTTTTCTTGCTGACCATGCTGAATGATGCGATCAAAATCCGCGTCTTCTTCAGTCTGCACCAGCCGCGATTGTTTCCGATGCTGATCGACCGCAAGTTGCGCGACCACTGCGCGAAGCCAACCCGCCAGTGAACCACGCCCGGAATAGTAGGCAAGTTTGCCTGCAGGCTTTCCGTCCTCGCGGACGCGCAGGCCGTGCAGTTCGGCCCAGATCGATTGTGCCAGGTCTTCGGCTCCCTCTTCATTTGAACTTGCCGACCGGGCCGCCGAGCGGACGGTTGTCGAAAAACGCTCAACCAGATCGCTCCAGGCTTTTTGAATGCCCTGTTCGCAGGCGACAATCAGGCAGAGGTCATCGGCCTGGAGTTTATCGATAAAATCTATGACGACCCCCGGCGAGGCTTGCGGGTCATCACGGAGGACATATTTGCCAACGGCTGACCTGATTCGCGGTTTCAGCGTTTCGCCGGTTAATGAATAATCGTCGACGGCGCGCGCGAGCAAACGGCTGGCGCCTGCAGCAAAGAGGTTTTCAATTTGCTCTGTTCGTTTACTCACTGGGGACTCACGGGAGTATCTCCTCGCAACGCCTGCGATCTTTAATGCTATCACGTCACGCGACCACTTGGTTCGCTCACTCGGAAGCTGGTAGTGCCCTAATTTCGTAGGGGCGTCCCTCTGTGGGCGCCCCTGTCTGGCGGAAGAAGGGGCGCCCACAGAGAAACGCCCCTACAATTTCGTCAAACTAGGTCACCGCCCGGAAGCTTGGATGTTCCGCACGATTTGGAGTTGCCGTAGCCTGAACTTTTTACCACTAACTTTGACACGCATAAGACTGTGGGCTAGATTCGAATTTCGATAACATAACGGTCGGCCATTCTCCCATAGTTCGCCGGATTTCCTGGATCGAGTCTGCAAAGGCTACCCTGGCAGCAGCAGGCTGGAATTGGTTTTTCATGCTGAGAGTTACAGAGATATTTCGATCGATTCAAGGTGAATCCACGCATGCGGGGCGGCCCTGCACGTTTGTACGCTTAACGGGTTGTCCCATGCGCTGCGTATGGTGCGATAGCGAATATACGTTTACCGGAGGCGAATACCATCCGCTCGACGACGTCATGAGCCAGGTGCGAGCGTTTGACTGTAAGCTGGTGGAGGTAACCGGTGGCGAGCCGCTGGCCCAGCGCGAGGCCTTTGCGTTGATCGAACGATTGTGTTCCGAAGGCTTTGAAGTGCTGGTGGAAACGGGAGGCTTCGTTTCAACCGAGGGTGTCGATTCGAGAGCGAGTATTATTCTTGACGTCAAGTGTCCGGCCTCTGGTGAAGAACCGCGTAACCATTGGCCAAATCTCGAACGCTTGCGTGCGGACAAAGACGAAGTGAAGTTTGTGATCACGAATTTCGCAGACTGGACATATGCGTTGGAAATCATCAAACGGTACGAGTTGAGTAAGCGCGCCAGGGCCGTTCTTATTTCACCCGCCTGGGATGCGGTGGATCTCAAAGACATGGCTCAGTGGGTGTCTGGCAGCGGTCTCGATCTACGAATGCAACTGCAACTTCATAAGTACATCTGGGGGCCGAAGGCAAGGGGGGTTTGATGGGTGGGCATGACGAAGAGGCCTACAAGGCTACTGAATTAGCCGAACCTGAGGAAGCTCAGTCAGGGCTGGCCGTTTGTCTTGTATCTGGTGGCATGGACTCGTGCGTAACCGCAGCCGTTGCCAACGAAGATGCTGACGGACTTGCTTTTCTTCACGTCTCTTATGGACAGCGAACAGAAGACCGTGAGCGTCGTGCCTTCGAGGAAATTGCCGACCATTACACAGTCAAACAACGCCTGGTTGTTTCGCTGGAACATTTGGCTCAGATTGGCGGTTCATCGTTAACTGATAAGGATATCGCAGTCACACCGGCAAACCTTTCAGGCCCTGGCATCCCCACAAGCTACGTGCCGTTTCGCAACGCCCACCTTCTTTCAGTCGCCGCGAGTTGGGCTGAGGTGGTCGGGGGTAGGTACATTTACATCGGCGCCGTCGCAGAAGATTCGTCTGGTTACCCGGATTGCCGTCCGGAGTTTTACGAGGCCTTTCAGCGTGCCATAAACCTGGGCACGAAACCGGAAACTCATATTGAGATCAGGACTCCGGTTATCGCGATGAGGAAGTCGGAAATAGTAGAACTGGGACAAAGACTCAATGCTCCTTTCGAACTTACGTGGTCGTGCTACACACAGTCGGAGGAGGCCTGCGGCGACTGCGATTCCTGCGCTCTCCGTCTCCGGGCCTTTCGCTCCGCGGGCGTGAGAGATCCAATTCCATATCTGCTTGACAGTAAGAGGTTTGCTTATTAACGTAAGGTCGACCCGAAGTAGCCAGTTACAACCAGAAGCGGAGCCAATGCATCTTATGGGCTCTCCCGTAATCCCAAGTACGTACTTATTCTCTTTGGAGGAATCTTAGATGTTTCGTAGATACTTTTTGCCGATCCTCGCCAGCGTCGCCTTCGTCTTCTCGATCAGCTTGCTGGTTTCCGCACAGAACGGCCAACTCCGCGGACACGTAACGCTGAAGCAGGCAGACGGGACAATCGTTCCGGCCGCCGATGCTGTCATCGATGTCTTCCGCTCGGATTTGCCGGGCGATTTCAATCTGAAGACTAATAAGAAAGGCGAATTTGTTCATGCCGGTTTGCCTCTTCAAGGCACTTACATAATCGCGGTGAGTATGCCCGGCGCTCAGGCTTACTACCTGCCCGGCGTAAGAGTCGGAAGAGATGAGGATGTCAAAATTGAGTTGTCAACCGGCGACGGCAGGCGGCTTACGCGAGCCGACATAAAAACGCTAATGGCAAAGACTCCCGGTTCTACGCCGAGTGGAGCGAAGGAGACCTCGGAAGACAAGGCCAAGCTTGAGGAACTCAAAAGGAAGAATGCGGAAATAGAGGCGGCCAACAAAAAGGCCGAGACGTCCAATGCAATCATCGATCGCACCTTCAAAGCCGGTAATGATGCTCTACGGGTCAAGAACTATGACGCGGCGATCGCTCAATATGATGAAGGCTTAAGCGCCGACCCGGAACATCCCGGCGCGCCCGCATTGTTGACCAATAAGACAATGGCCTTAAACGCTCGCGCGGTGGATAAATATAACGCGGCAGTAAAGGCTACGGATGATGCAGCAAAAACCGCCGGCATAGAATCCGCGAAAAAAGACTGGACAGAAGCTAGCCAATCAGGAGCCAAGGCCGTCGCTATGTTAAAAGCAATGACGGCGCCAGCCGATGCGGCCTCGGCAAACACTGCTAAGGTGAATCTGTATTTCGCGCTCATGGCCAGGGCCGAGGCCATGCGTCTCTTTGTCACAAAAGTAGACCAGACCCAGGCCGATGCCGGAGTGGCGGCATTTCAGGAATACATTGCAGTTGAAACTGACCCGGTGAAGAAATCGAAGGCCGAACACGATCTTGCCCAGATGCTTTTTGACGCCAACGTCTTCGACCGGGCGCTAACAGAGTATCAGAAGATCCTCAGTGCCAATCCCGACGACCTGAACGCCTTACTCCGCGCGGGCCAGGCACTCTTCAATATCGGTGCTATTAATAGTGATAAGACTAAATATCAGGAGGCGGCTAACTATCTCGCCCAATTTGTGGAGAAGGCTCCGGATACTGACCCGCTTAAGTCAGACGCCAAGGCAATTCTCGACACTTTAAAGGACCAGGCGAACGTGAAGCCGGAGAAGACGGCAACTCCCGCCCGCCGGACACGACGCCCATAGAGACCGGTAAGAACAGCCAAACTAAATGGCCGCACTGGGGTACAATCCCCGAGTGCGGCCTTCGAGTTTTCGCGGTCCATTGGCCCTCGAGGCTGCCCCGGTTTACCTTCCTTTTTGGTTGACTGTAGCCGCGCCTAAATTGTGTAAAAGAAGCCTTTTCCGCCCATTCTTGCTAAAAATTGACCTTGACACTCCTATCGATCAACCTGTACTATGTTTGCCCAACGGTGTTTTTCGCACCGTTCCGCCGTTGTCCTAACTCCCAACCTGCATAGGTTTTCTCGCAGGATTGCAGGCCCATCTCGTGGATCAATTCTCAGATATCGCAACATCGGGGTATAAATGTCGGCAAAATTAGGCGAAATTCTCGTTCGGGAGAATCTCATCAGCCCACAACACCTCCGTGAGGCATTGGATTACCAGCGCGAACACGGTGGTCGGTTGGGGTTTAATCTCGTAAAGTTAGGCTTGGTTTCTGATGACATGATCACTGCCGTCCTCTCACGGCAGTACGGCATTCCTTCAGTTAATTTGGATCTTTTCCAGATCGATGCCCAGGTCCTCCATCTCATTCCTCAGGAAGTGGCGCAGAAGTATTTCGTCCTTCCCCTCTCTCGCGTCGGCGCCAGTCTCACGCTCGCCATGGTCGATCCGACGAACGTCTTTGCCATGGACGACGTCAAGTTTATGACTGGTCTCAACGTCGAGCCGGTAGTGGTGGCCGAAGCAAGTATTCAACAAGCCATCTCCAAGTACTACGGCACATCCAGGGAGATTGAGTTGGCCTCAATAGCCGTGGACGACTTGGTTTTGGATGCCGCAATGTCCAAGAATTCCAACGGCGGCATTACCCACGCAGATCTTATCTCGCTTGACACCATTGACTTCGACACGGACCGCACAGAAGACGTTGAGGTACTAGAAGACAACGAGGAGATTGACCTCACCACTCTCTCGAGAATCAGCGAAGACGCACCGGTCGTCAGACTGGTGAATGTGCTTTTGGTGGATGCGCTAAGGCGTGGGGCTTCTGATATTCACGTTGAACCTTACGAGAAAGAGCTTCGCATTCGTTTCCGCATCGACGGTGTTCTATATGACGTGATGCGCCCGCCACTCAAAATGCGCGATGCCTTAATTTCGCGCGTCAAGATAATGTCGAAGCTGGACATTTCCGAGAAGCGCCTGCCACAGGATGGGCGAATAAAGATCAAAGTCAAGGTTGACGCTCGCTCGCGCGAACTGGATTTTCGTGTTTCTACGTTGCCGACTCTATTTGGAGAGAAGGTTGTGCTTCGTCTGCTGGATAAAGAGAACCTGATGCTTGACATGACGAAGCTCGGTTTCGAACCGCAATCGCTGGTTAAGTTTCAGCGAAACATTTCAAAGCCTTATGGAATGGTTCTGGTTACAGGTCCTACTGGAAGCGGAAAAACTAACACTCTTTATTCGGCGCTCCAGTCTCTCAATACAATTCAGACCAACATCATGACCGCAGAGGATCCGGTTGAGTTTAACCTTATGGGTATCAACCAGGTTCAAATGAAGGAGCAGATCGGCTTGAACTTTGCTGCTGCCTTGCGCGCGTTTCTCCGGCAGGATCCCAATATCATTCTGGTCGGTGAGATTCGAGACTTCGAAACCGCGGAGATAGCGATTAAAGCGGCGTTAACGGGCCACCTCGTACTCTCGACTCTGCACACGAACGATGCCCCATCCACAATTTCGCGACTAATGAACATGGGTATAGAGCCTTTCCTGGTGGCCACGAGCGTCAATCTTATTCAGGCGCAACGACTCATTCGCCGCGTCTGCAAGGACTGCAAGCGCGAGCACCCAATGCCTCCGGAAGCGCTCATGGAAGTCGGCTTCACCGCGGAGGAGGCCAAGGCGCTAAAGACCTACAAAGGAGGTGGCTGTTCGACCTGTAACAACACGGGCTACAAAGGACGAATCGGCCTTTACGAAGTGATGGAAGTCAACGATGACATTCGGGAACTGATCTTGATCGGCGCTTCATCCCTGGAATTGAGAAAGAAAGCGATTGAAGACGGCATGATCACACTACGCGAATCCGGGCTACACAAGGTTCGCGCGGGATTAACCACCCTCGAGGAAGTTGTCCGCGAGACGGTGGCCTAACGAAAGAGGAATACTATGTTGCGCACAATCACACTGTCACTCTTGATGTTGATTTCAGTATTAGTGATGCTCCCTTTCGCCAGTTCTACGGCGCATGGCATCCGTCAGAGTTCCGCAGCTCAGCAAACGCGACGCCATCGGCGTCATTCGCGCGCCTGGTGGCGACGCCACCGTGCTCGGATAAGACTACGGCGTACGGCAGCCCTGGCGCATCGCAATGCCCCGCTTGGGCCAGTTCTAGCCGACTCGAAGAACACGAACGTAATAACGGCCGTGCTTCCCAAACTGCCCGCGGGCTGGGACAAACCCACGCTCGCGAATGGCGGTGAAGTCAGATTTCGGACTGAGAGCAGTGCCAGCGTGCCGAGTCAGGGTACTCTTTCAGTGATTGCCCGAAGCCGTCCGAATCCAGCTTACCTGACGCAACGAGAGCAACGTACCATGCTCGCCGGGGTGTCCTTTTCAGATCTGCGCCGCATCGCGATCGACAAGATGATCAATGCCGGTGGCTGGGTAATAAACGATTACGAACGCCAGGTTAATGGCGCGCGTGTCTTCGTTGTAATTGCCCAAACTCCCAGCGATGGCCGTTCACCGGAGAAGTCATGGAACTTTTACTTCGCAGAAGTAGACGGAAAAATCTATAGCTTGACGCTGAATACGCCGTTGCAATACTCCGACGGGTTAGCCGGCGAAGGGGAGAAGTTCTTATCCTCGTTAAGCGTCAAAGCTGACTCTAACGCACAGCCGGCAAATCGATAAAACGAAATAGCCGACGCCCTCTATTCGCAGCACATAAACCGCCAGGTAACAACCTTCATCCTCAGGAGCAGGCCCGAATGTCACAAATTGATGCGGCACCACAAATTTCCCTCTCCGACCTTTTGCGAAAGCTTTCCGAGCTTGGCGGTTCCGACCTTCATATCACTACCGGCTCTCCGCCACAGGTTCGTGTCGATGGACATCTGCAGCAGCTTGAAGGCTATCGCCAGATGACCGCCGCTGATACTAAGCAACTCGCTTACTCCGTTTTGACGGACGCGCAGAAGCATCGGTTCGAAGAAAACCTCGAACTGGATTTTTCTTTTGGTGTCAAAGGTCTGTCGCGTTTTCGCGCCAACCTCTTCAATCAAAGAGGCGCGGTGGGTTGTGTTTTTCGCGCCATCCCCTATGAGATCAAGGCCTTCGAAGATCTTGGACTCCCGGATGTGGTCAAACAACTGTGCGACAAACCCCGCGGGTTAATTCTCGTGACCGGGCCTACTGGCTCCGGTAAGTCAACCACACTCGCCGCGATGGTTGATAAGATCAACCGTGATCGCCGTGAGCACATTCTGACCATCGAAGACCCAATCGAGTTTCTGCATAACCACAAGAGTTGTCTGGTAAACCAGAGAGAGGTCAGCGCGGACACGCATGGATTCGCTGCGGCCCTAAGAACAGCTTTGCGCCAGGATCCCGATATCGTGCTGGTTGGCGAGATGCGTGATCTGGAAACCATTGAATCGGCCTTACGAATTGCTGAAACAGGTCACCTCACGCTGGCGACCCTCCATACAAATTCCGCTGCCTCAACCATCAACCGCGTCATTGACGTCTTCCCGTCCGATCAGCAATCACAGATTCGGGCGCAGCTTTCGCTCGTGCTTGAGGGCATTCTGTGTCAGGCATTGCTCCCGCGTGCCGGACAGGCCGGACGCGCCATGGCACTCGAGATCCTGATTCCCAACGGCGCCATCAGAAACTTGATTCGCGAGGATAAGGTCCACCAGATCTATTCGATGATGCAGACGGGGCAGGACAAATATGGAATGCAGACTTTCAATCAATCGCTGGCAACGCTTTATCACAAACGTCAGATAACACTCGAGACCGCATTACAGCGATCCTCCAATGTTGATGAATTAAAGGAACAGATAGACCGAGGCGCCGGCCTAAACACCGGGAACGGCAACAAACCCCACGCGAGCCCGTACGCCCAGGGACGGCCAATCGGATCTCGACCAACAGCCAAATAGACAAACCGGGAATCTGGAGAGCTAATCAGCTATGCCTACTTACGTATTTAAAGGCCGCAACAGGCTAAACGAAATTGTCGTCGGCGAACGTGTGGCCGATAATCGCGACGCCCTGCGACAGATTCTTCGTCGCGAACAAGTGACCCTCACCTCCATCAAGGAAAAGGGGCGCGAGATAGGAATTCCGAAAATTGGTGGCCGGAAGAAGGTAAAGGCCAAGGACCTTTCAGTGTTCACGCGACAGTTTTCGGTAATGATTGATGCGGGCCTACCTTTGGTCCAGTGCCTGGAGATTCTGGCACAACAGCAGGATAACAAATACTTTCAGCAGGTACTGCTACAGGTTCGTCAGGACGTTGAAGAGGGCTCAACTCTGGCGGCAGCGATGGCGCGCCATCCGCGCGTGTTTGACCAGCTTTACGCCAACATGGTCGAAGCGGGCGAAACGGGCGGTATCCTGGATCTAATTCTCCAACGTCTATCAACCTTCATCGAGAAGCTCGTCAAGTTGAAGCGGGACGTGATCTCAGCAATGATCTATCCAGCAGCGGTGATTGTGCTGGCCGTGGTCGCGGTCGCAGTCATCATGGTGGTCGTGATTCCCCAGTTCGAAAACATCTTTCTTGGCCTGCTTGGACCGGGTGAGCAACTACCGTTGCCCACGCGAATTGTCACCGGAATCAGCGGTTTCCTGGCCGGATGGGGGGGCTTGGTCATTCTGGTTGTCATCATTGCTTCAGTCGTTGCCATTCGCTTCTACTATAAAACGGCCGGCGGCAGAAGGGTCATCGACCGGCTCCTTTTGAAGCTGCCGATTCTGGGCGGAATACTTCAGAAGATTGCGGTGGCGCGGTTTTCCCGCACTCTGTCCACTCTGCTCTCTTCCGGCGTGCCAATCCTTCAGTCGCTCGACATCACCGCTCGCACCGCCGGCAATGTGATTATCGAGGAAGCGATCATCAAAGTACGCACCGGAGTTGAACGCGGCGAAAGCTTCGTCGAACCTCTAAAGGCCACTGAAGTTTTCCCGCACATGGTGGCGCAGATGGTCGGCATCGGCGAACAAACCGGCGCGCTGGATGCGATGCTCGGCAAGATCGCTGATTTCTATGAACAGGAAGTAGATGCCGCCATTTCCAACCTGCTCACGCTGATGGAGCCTCTTATGATTGGATTTCTCGGCGTGACGATCGGCTCGATCGTGATTGCCATGTACCTGCCGCTGTTCACGCTGATTGGAAAACTGGCCAGCACCGGCCACTAGGCCAGGATTCATCTAGCTGATTACCTATGGGAGAAAATTAGGCGCAAAGCGCATAAAGGTTGCGCCTTAGAAGTCAAAACGCGTTAAGAAAAGTTGAAGCCAGACCACGGTCTAAACCGGGTCTGGCTTTTTCGATTTAAGTTGCCGTGTGAAATAAATAATCAGGCGTCGCCTGAAAGGGAAACTGTACCGTCGCCGTCAGCGACCTGCGCCGGTTCATTAATCGCTTCTGAAAGAGGCTCAGCCATCGCGTTCTGACCAGGGGCCAATTTCGCAATCGCTTCAGTCAGGCATCGCGGACACAAACAGTCTTCGTCCTTAGCAGCAACTGCAGGAACGTGTGGAAGGTCATTGCACCAGCAGGCTTCGTTTCCAACCGACACTCCACAGGTAAAACTTGCGCCGCAATTAGAACAACCCTTTCGCTTTGCCTGGCCGAAACCTGCTTTTTGGATCATGCGATCGCTCTTCTCTTCACTCTCAGGAAACCTGAGCGCTGGACCTGCTGAAGTGAGTAGCGCTGGAAAGCGCGATTTTTCGGAATGCTGATGGTGATCCTTCCCACTCGAATAGATCAGGGTGAAAAAGATGGGCCAGCAGTTCTGTTCCTTCAACTACTCGCGGGCCGGGTCGTGCGAAATATGAGTTGGCATCCACTGCATAAACTCTGTGATCACGTACTGCCGGCAGATCCACCCACCCTGGATAATTCATGAGCTGCGGCGTTTGTTCAATAACCTTCTCCAGGTTGAAACCGCACGGCGTAACGATCAAAACCTCGGGCGCCCACTCCACAACATCGCTCCAGGAAATGCGAACAGAGTCTGTGCCCTTGCGAGCGAGAGCATCCACTCCGCCTGCGATCTCCACCATTTCCGGCATCCAGTGACCACTGCAATAGATCGGATCCAGCCATTCTATGCAGAACACTCGCGG
>Ga0137407_10001233_pt1 | contig 16706 bp, 13 predicted proteins | sample CZOMad2_2_16fung_FD_108410 | JGI IMG/M metagenome (GOLD analysis project Ga0137407, IMG submission 108410) | Vadose zone soil fungal communities from Angelo Coast Range Reserve, California, USA - CZOMad2_2_16fungal (Illumina Assembly) | ecosystem: Environmental > Terrestrial > Soil > Vadose... | reverse complement strand
CTCGTGCCTGCGTTCTCCGCCCCACGCGGTTCGTGACTGACTGCGGCTCCCGTTTGCACTCCCGCCTCCTCAATCCTCTGCGGAGTGTGCCGACTGATGTACTCTCGAAAAGCTGTGATCAATAGAAGACCGCCACGGTTTCCTCTGCGACATTGACGGAGTCCACATTGCAGGTCGCGTTGATCTCTCGGTGCCCAGAAAGCCTCATCGGAAAGTCACCGGCGCACTCCCACGGCAGGCCAAGGAAGTCCGGGCGCTGCTGGAGAACCTCACGCATCGTTTCACCAGCTTTCCGTCATAGCCGCCGGTCCCGTGGCCAAAACGCTTCGGCCATGCGCGCGCGGATGGCCCGAGCACTTGCAGCGGGAGCACGCGTCCGTCCGCTTCGGCCGCCTCACGAGCCTCCCATGCGCCCGAGGATTTCCCGGAGCGCTAGAGCCAGGCGATGGTCCCGGGAATTCATGGGGTGGGCAGCCACGCGTTCTAGCCAGAACTGCACCGCCTCGTGTCTATCGCAACGGGCTACCGGCCGGTACCCCAAAGCCGTCCAAGTGGCCCGATAGAAGACCTCGTCCGCCCCCACCGGGGCCCATCCGGCGTTCTCCCAGTCGATCAGAACGAGCGATCCCCCCCGCACCTGCCGCAAGTTCCAAGGGCTGAAGTCCCCGTGCATCGGGCACCAATGGTCGGGAGTTCCCGGGGGCCGCGGAAGCCCCGCCAGAGCCGCCTGGATCTCCTCTAGAATCGGTCTCAGCGGAGGATTACGGGGTGGACGGTGTAGACCGGCTGGCAGCGGAGCGGAGAGCAGGTAGTCCCAACGGCCTGCGGAGCCGGATAGGAGCGGCTCCGGGACCTGGAAGGCTCGCGGGCGATAACTCCAGACTGCGTCCAGAGCGCGCCTCTCGTTCGAGAGGCTCCCGCAATTACCCTGTCGGAGTTTCGCGAAGGCGATGGATGCGCCTTCTCGGAGCAGTAGAAGTGCCAAACCAGTCGGGGAGGTCTGGAGGCGAATGTAACCTGCCATGCCGTCGAACGACCCCAATTCTCGACGCCACGCATCCGACAGCTCCAGCCACTCCATTCCGCTCAGCGGTATCCACGGGAAACTCCGCCCCGGGAGCGCCTCCGGCCCGAAGATCGCGACAAATGCGCTTGCCGCCCGCTGAGCCCACAGCGCTCGACGTCGGCACGCACTGTAGAGTCCCAACCCGGCGAGTGCGGCCCGCCGCGAGGACATAGGAACCTTAATGTGCCCCCAGCCAGGCGGAAAATCCTTGTACCGTTGGGTTGAGTTCGCCAGTGGAATCGGAGTCGTGTCGATGTTCTCACCCCTTCCCGCGGTCCGATTGGGCATGTAGGCCGTCCGAAAGCGGAGCACTGAAGCTGCTATCGGGAGGCCGCACCCCAGACCGGAGCGGCCGGATGATTCGGCGAGCTTCGCCGCCTGGGGTTGAGTCGGAATCGGCTGCCTCCATCGGCGTGCGCTGCGCGAAGGAGCACCCATCGAGTACCCCGTGGTAGATATCAAGCAGCAGCCGGTAATTCCGTTCTGCGGTATACTTGGCTTCGAACTCCTCCCGGGCGCGCCGTCCCATATCCGCTAGCTCCTTCGGATGGGCGAGTGCCCAGTCCACCTTATCTGCCAAGTCGATGGCATCCCCTGGAGCGAAGAGGAGTCCAGTTCCACGGTGTTCCACGACTTCGGCCATCGCCCCTAGGTGACTGGCCACAACTGGCAGACCCGTCGCGAAGGCCTCCGCCAGAGTCGTCGGGAACCCCTCATAGCACTCAGACGGGAAAACGAGGACTGAGGCCTGCTTCATCAGTGCGACCACTTTCGCACGGGGCTGTCGGCCCAGCCATTCGATCTCCGGTCGCGAGCCGCTCGCGAGAGTCTGCAAGGGTCCCTCGCCCGCGATCTTGAGGGGGATCCGGCGGCCTACGCGCTCCCAGGCCCGTAAGAGGGTTTGAAGCCCCTTCTCCGGAGAGAGCCGCCCCACGAACAGCGCATACCGACCGCAATGATCTCCCACGCCTGGATCCGCCGGCACGAAGTTTGGCTTGACTACGATCTGCTTCGCCGAAAAGCCACCCGTAATGAACTTCTGCCGCATGAATTCCGTGAGCGCAATGTACCTGTTCACCTGCCTACTCCAGGTACCCAGGAGCTGGTGCACGCTCAGCATCACTGCCACCGCACTCGTCGCGGCCCGGCTCTGCCGGTAGCATGCATGGAGAATTCCTGGCCACGGCACCCGCCGGCCAACGCAGTCTTCACAGATGCGCTGCTCCCGAAGTAGCACGGCCTTAGGGCACAGGAGGCGATAGTTGTGCAGGGTCTGCACTACCGGCACTCCCGCTGCTCTGGCAGCGTAGTAGACGGCGGGCGAGAGGAGGGGTAGCGTGTTGTGGACGTGGACAATCTGCGGTCGTTCGCGCTGGAGAAGTGCTCGCATTTCCTGGTAGGTCGTCCGGCTCCAGCTCGTCCTGAACGCCAAGCTCACCTTACTCAGGTGCCTCACCGCGTCATTGTGTGCGGTATAGCACAATACCTCGTGACCATGTGACGACAAGAGGTCTAGTTCGGACGCAACAACCTGGTCCTCACCGCCCGGCTGTTGGTAGCTGTTGTGGACGAGCAGGAGCTTCATAGTCGCCTCGAATCCCAGGGGGCGACTCCCCAGCTCAGGCGGCCTTCCTGCTGCATTTGGAGCACGGCAATCCCGAGTCCGAACAAGCTCCAAAACCAGATCCCGCCTTGCGGGCCCTCCAAGACGACGTCGAACGCCATGTTCGTCAGGGAGGCGAGCCAATACGCAAGGACCCACAGGTTCACTCGTGCCCAGAACTCCTGCCCGGTGCGCCGGGCTCGGACGTATGCACGTATCATGGCCAGCGCGAACGTGCCCTGCAGGAGTACCCACAGGGCGGCGCCAGGCACGCCTTCGCGTGCAAGGATGGTGAGGTGAGCGTTGTGTGGGCTTCGGAGCGTCCCATCACCGACCTGAAAGCCGTCGTCGTCGGCCAGATTCACCCCGAACCCCTTCCCGGTCCAGAACCGGTCGCCGAAAACCGTGTAGTCCACGATCGTCGTCCACCAATCGACTCTCCACCGTCGACTCCCCTCTAAACTCTCTTCCTGCACTGATGCGACGACACTGCCGAGATTGGCGGAGATCTGATGCAACGATATGGCGCGGTCCCCTTCGGGCCCGCTGAGCAGCGGCCGATCGAGGCTCCGAGAGGTCAGGAGCAAACCGGCTGACAGAGCGGCCGTCGCCGCGACCACCACGAACTTGCGGCCGGCCGCCGCCGGCCGAAGGGCCAGGACCGCCAGCAGGGCGACAAGGATCGCGAGCAGTCCCCCGCGGCTCAGAGCCGCAACGAACATGACGGCGATCAGCCAGGCGCTCCAAAGCATCCATTCCGAGCGGCCGACGCCGGCTCGCTCCTGTTCATGAGCACCCCGGTAGAGGCCGACCAGCAGGTACGCTGCGATCCCGGCGAGATGGACCCCCGCGTCCCCAGATTTGAAACTTGGGATGGGAACGTCGCTGCCGGGTGCACGCGGCACGACGTCGGAGGCAAACCGAGAAATCCCCCAGAGGACCGGCACCGAGATCAGAAAAAACGGGAACCAGCGTCGATACTGGTCCAGCACCCGCGGCAGCCACCCGGAGCTCAGCAGGCACGCCGCAATCAAGATACTGAAGATGCTGTAACTCCAGATCACGGCATCGCGAAGTGCGTCCGTACCATAGGTCTGAAGGTACGGAATGGTCCGCCCCGCGCCCCACAGGTCAAAGATGACAAGGAGCCAGACTAGCGGCGCTCGAAACCCGAGTCGAATGATGCCACTCACTGTTGTGGCCAGCAGGCCAAAGCCGAGGGCGATCTCGCCGATATAGATCGGTGGCACGCCGAGGTAGGCGAACCCGCGCCCAAGGAACGCATACCCCACTAGGAGAGTCCCGACGAATCCGAGAAACAGCGGTGGCAATCGCGCCGCAAAGAGCGCTGCGGTGATGACGAGGCATATTCCGGCCAGAGCCCCGGCAGCTGGGAGCGGACTTCGAGGAAGCAGCGCACCTGCAGCTACTGCAAACGCCAAAATGGCTGCAGACAGCCAGCTATCCCTAAATCGTCGCAGCCCCTTACCTGGCATAGCCCGGGGTCCTCAGCAAGAGACGGTGCGCGGCGTTTGTCCTGCCGTGCGCACCGGCTCATGTTCCGCTAAACGGCACGCGGTTCGTGATGTCAAGAATCCAAGGACGACGGTACCTACCGCGGTGACAACTCGATCGAGTGGCTGTGCGGCGTCCACGACATGCCCGTTCGGGAGCATCTCCACGAGCTCCCGGTACGCGTGCCGCTGGCGCTCCGTCTCGCGGAGCGAGACTTCCAGCTTTCGGGCGCGCAGCACCTCCGTCGGAGCGTCGAGCAGGATCACCAGGTCCGGCTTCGGAATCAGTGACCAGACGAGATGCAGCACCCAGCGCGGGCCGCCGTACCGGTAGCGCTTCGGATCAACCAGCGCATCGACCAGGTACCGATCGAAGAGGACCAACGTCGACCGCGCCAGGGCGGGACGAATCTTGAAATAGTAGCCCAGGGTGTAGTCGAGGGCCCAATAGACCGCCTTGGCCAGCGATCCGACCAGGGAACGGGGCGGACGAGTGTGCGGGGCCGTCACCGGGGGGGTCGCGCGAGCAGCACGGAACAGCGCGGGCGCCAGGTGTTTCGATGTGACGCGCCGGAATGCGGGCGTGAGCGCATCGCCGAGGGCGGAGAGGGTGCTGCTCTTGCCCGATCCATCGGGTCCGAGGAGGACGACGTGGACCCCCGTGGGCATTCGCCAACGCCGGAGCCGCCGCAATGCATCCGCCGCCCAATATCGGACAGAAGACCGCAGCTCCCCTACGGTGCCCGGCCGCACAAGCTCCCTCCGGAGGGAGGGGAGGAGCTCCGGGACGGCATCCCACTCTCCTGACGCCGCCAGGCTGCCGATCAGGCGGACGCTCCCACCCCGCCAGAACCGCGCGATCTCCCGGTCACAGCCTGTGGGATCCTGATTGTAGAGCTCCGTGAGCCGGTGGCCGTGCTCCTCACTCAACCACTGCTTTGCGACTTTCTTAACTAAGTAGCACCCGAACTCGAGCGCCGGCGAGGGTACCCAGAATCCCCGATCTCGACGTCGAGAGGCCAATATCTCCTCACCCTGGTAGAAGACACGCCCATTCCGGCGGTAGTCAGAGGAGACATCAACGAGGAGGAATTCCCATGGGGCGCCGAGCCCATCGGCAGCGAGGACAAAATAGTGCGCCGTGGACTCGTGCTGTATCCATTGCACGACCGCAGCGCCGAGCCGATCTCGGTTCGCCCGCAGGAGCCTCGCGAGCTGGCACGGCAGGAACTCAGCCGGCACGATGCAGTCTACATCGGAGACCACTCGCGCCGGGTACTCCTTGTAGCCGTGCAGGATGCAGTACGGTATGCCGTTCGCACCGAATACCTCAACGACCGATTGGAGCAGTCTCCCCCGAGGGTTTTCCACCTCGGGATTGCACGCCTGCTGACCACTCCGCGAAGCGTCCGTCTTAGTGGAGTTCGCTATCAGCGCAGAGCTCATATCGCGCGACCCCGGCGGCTTGGAGCAATACTCGCCAGATGAATTCCGGGTTATTCCTCAAATACCGGCGCCAGAGGCGCCGCGGCTCCATCCCCAAACGGAAGAGCCACTCGAGCCCGCTCCGCTGCATCCAGCGGGGAGCTTGCTTCTTGGTTCCCGCGTGAAAGTCGAACGCTGCCCCGACACCAATCAGCACGGAGCGCACACGCCCTACGTGAGCATCCATCCAGCGCTCTTGTTTGGGCGTACTGAGTCCGACCCAGACGATATCCGGAGCGGCATCGTTGATCTCCCTGACGATCGCCCGATCTTCCGCCGCGCTGAGCGAGTGGAACGGCGGGGTACAGGTGCCTGCGACGATCAGCCCGGGGTATTGGCGACAAAGCCGGTCCGCCAATCGCTGTGCGACGCCCTCTCCTCCGCCGTAGAAGAAGTGCCGATAGCCCTTCACCACCCACCGCTCGCAGCATGCCAACAGCAGGTCCGGTCCGTACACCCTTTCGACGTGATGCTGACCGTGCAGCCGGCTAAGCCAGACCAGTGGCATACCATCAGGAGTCACGAGCCCAGCCCGATTGTGAATCCGCCGGAGAGCCTCATCCCGCTGGCTCTCCATGATCCCGTGCACCCCCGTGATGCAGACGTAGCGCGGCTCCCGCCGGGCGAGCCAGCCCTCGACGATCTCGAGCGCCTGAGACATGTCGATGGCGCTCACCCCGACGCCCAGAATGTTGACCCTCTTAATGCCGCGCCGGAGTCCCGTCGATCCCAACGAAGCGGCGTCTACTACACCGCGATGCGTAGCGATCCCTCCCCATACTTGGCCACATACTGGTCGTAGATCCAGGCGTAGGTCTTTCGGAGCCCCTCTGCCAGGGGAATGCTCGGCTCCCAGCCCAAGAGCTCCCGGATCCGCGTGTTGTCCGAGTTCCGGCCGTTGACTCCCTTTGGCGCGCTGAGGTCGTAATCCCGCTTGAGCTTTACGCCGGCTATCTCCTCCACGATGTCCACGAGCTGGTTAATGGTTACCAGCTCGCTGGACCCCAGGTTGATGGGGTCCTCGATGTCGCTTTCCATGATCGCCTGGGTTCCCCGGATGCAATCACCGATGTACATGAACGAGCGGGTCTGCTGACCGCTCCCCCAGATCATGATTGCGTTCGACCCGCTGAGCTTGGCTTCGATCACCTTACGGCAGATGGCCGCGGGAGCCTTCTCGCGCCCGCCTTCCCAGGTGCCGTACGGACCGTAAACGTTGTGAAAGCGGGCAACGCGGGTGACGAGTCCAAAATCCTCGCGGAAATGGCGGCACATGCGCTCGGAGAAGAGCTTCTCCCAGCCATATCCGTCTTCCGGCATGGCCGGATAGGCGTCCTCTTCCCTGAGCGGGATCACGTCCGGGCTGCGCTGCTTGTCGGCGTTGTAAACACAAGCGGAGGACGAGTAGAAGAACCGCTGAACACCGGATTTCAATGCGGCCTGCAGCATATGGGTGCTCGTCAGGACGGAGAGCATGCAGAGGGCCTTGTTTTGCTCGATGAAGCCCATGCCTCCCATGTCCGCCGCGAGCTGGTAGACGACATCGGCACCCCGGCAGACCGCGACGCATGCCTCCCTCAGTGTGAGGTCGGCTACAATGTTCTCGACATCATCGAAGGTCTGATACCACTCCGATAGCGGCTTGGCATCTACGGCTCGCACCGCATGGCCCTGCCTGCGCAGATCGGCCACCAGATGGCCCCCGATGAAGCCGGCAGCCCCTGTCACCCCTATGAGCTGCTCACCCATAGATGCGCTCCCCTTTCAGGCTTCCTGTGCAGCCGGAGCACGATGCCTGTGCGTTCGCCCCAGCTTCCGGCTTCAACGGCCGATGACGAACACTGCCAGACGGCACCGATGCCGCTCAGTTGGTGGGCTGGGCATAGGCGTCCCCACGCGCGTAATAACGGTAGGCCTCGTCGTAGATAGCATCTCGTCGGAAGTCGATGTCATTGAGAACGGCACCCAGCACCGGCGCACGCACGTGCTCCAGCTGGTCCATGGCGAACGCCAGCGCCTGCGCTTCAGTGACCCCAGCCCGAGCGACGACGATGACACCATCGCTCTGGACTCCAATCACAGAGGCATCCGCGACCACGTTGGCCGGTGGTGTATCGATGATGACCGAGTCATACTCCTCCCGCACCGACGCCAGCAGCTCGTGGACTTGGGTCGAGCCGAGGAGGTGTGCCGGGTTGGCGGACGGTCCCCCACGCCCGATGACATACAGGTGTCCGGTCCCACCAACCGGCATCCGATGCGCTGCCCGCCGGAACTGCACCCGGCCGAGCAGCACGTCTGAGAGGCCCGGCTCCTGGGCGATCCCGAACACGGTGGCGATGACGCCACACCGCAGGTCCGCATCCACGAGCAGCACTCGCGCGCCGCGCTGAGCGAGCGTGAGCGCGAGGTTTACCGCCACCGTGGTCTTTCCTTCACCAGGCAGCGGACTGGTTACCGTCAGCACCTTGGTTGGTGCGCCGGTTCTTACAAAAGTGAGATTGGTATCGAGCAGGTTATACGCCTCGACGAGAGTGAGAGCGCTGTTTCCGCGAATCAGACCAGCCGATGCGGCGGACTGCCCATTCGGGCCGCCCCTACCGACGCCGGGCCCGATGGCGCGCTGACGCTTGGCGCCAGCGCTTCCGAGGCGGAACGATGTCCTCCACCAACCCGGGCCGCGAGCTCGAGGGAGCAGGCCGAGAATGGGAACGCCGGTGGCGATGAGCATGTCGTGGCGGCTCCGTACCGTCCTGTCCATGTACTCTCGCACGAACGCGCCTGAGGTCCCGAGCACGATTCCGAGAACGAAGGCCAGGCTGAGGTTCAGGACCGGCTTGGGACTCACCGGCTTTCTGGGCAGGGCGGCAGCGTCCACCAGCCGAACGCTCGGGTCCTCTACGGCCTCAGCGATCTCAGCCTCCTTCAGCCGGGACTGCAGCTGGGTGACAATCTCCTCAAGCCCCTTCGCCTCACGCTGGAGCCGAGCAAACCGAAGCTCTTTCTCGGGGATCCGATCGAGCTGTCGACGGGACTGGGCGAGCGCCGTATCAAGGGCGGCCACCTGGTTCGTCAGGCCCTGGAGGTAGGTGAGCGCCATCGTGTGAACTTCGTCGCGGAGCTCGTTCGCGCGCGCGCTAAGGTTCTGTACGTCCGGATCTTGGGGGGATCGGCGGGAGAGGAGCTCGCTCCGGCGGTCCTCGACCGCGGACATGGAGCTGAGCAGCCCAGTCATCGCGTCGTCGTGGAGCAGGGTCGGGAAGGCGATAAGATTCTGGTATGCCAGCGCGGTATCAGCCGGGTCTGGGGGGCCTGAGGCTTGGATTGCTTGTATCAGCTTGGCCAGAGCCACGCGCTCCGCGTCGATCGAGCTGCGCTTCGCCTGGAGCTCCGCTGCTCCGGTCACCCCCGAGCTAGCCTCATCGGGCAGGCTCACAAGCCCCGTGCGCTCGCGATACGCGCGCAGGGCGTTCTCGGAGTTTGTCAGCTTCGCTGAGAGCTTGTCGATTTGCCCTCGGAGGAACTTCGCCGTGCTGCGGGCTTGGGCGTGACGCTCGCTCTTCCGCCCCGTGATGAACCGCATGGCGAGCGCGTTGGGGACGTCTCGGACCAGTTTAGGATCAGTGCCCTTGTACGTCACGTCTATGATGTTCGCTTCGCGCCTCCGTCGCCCGATCGCCAGAGCGCTCTGCATGACGTCAACCGCATCAGCGAAAGAGTGGACGTCGAAGTCAATGGACTGGTACTGCGTCGCTGCCGGGGCAAGCTTCAACTCCACTCCCCGCACCTCGGTAAGTGTACCCGGGGTCACCCGACCAAGGTTCACACCTGTCGAGCGATCTCGGAGGCCAAAGTGCCCCTCAGGCCGAAGCACCAGTCGGTATTTCCTCGGCGAGGCATCTCGCGATCCACTGATGAGCGAAAAGACCACCTCGCGCAACACGTTCGCAGGTGCCTTGAGCTCGACCTGAAGCCCCAACGAATCGGCTACGGTCTCGGCCAAAGCGCGGCTCTGGAGTACTTCGATCTCGGTCGGGAGCTCGTTCGGAGTTGTTGCCCTCGGCATCCCGAAGTCCCCCAGCCGGGAGTCATCCTGCTCGATGCGGATGGAGGCAGACGCCTCATACTTGGGCGTGACCCGCGAGGTGAAATACGCAGTCGCTCCAACCAGAGCAGCCGTGCAACTCGCTATCAGAAGGCGGTGACGTCGCAAGGTTGGCCAGAGCCGCCAAGGAGCAAGCGAGTCGTTCGGTGCGTGTCGCCCATCGACCAGCGTGTAAGCATGCTCTCGGCGGCGAACTACTGTGTCACTCATCTGCGGCTCTCAGCGAACCACCAAATACAGCACTGCGGTTACCGCCGAGACCCCTCCCAGGATCAGGCCAGGGTTGCGGCTGACCCAACTGCGCTCCGGCACGTACAGTTGATCTCCCGAGCGGACCGGGGAATGACTGATGACCACCCGGCCGGAAAGCGTGCCCGGCAACTTTCCCCCCTCCCGAATGATCTCCACCTTGTCCGGGCGCCCTCCGGGCAGAACTCCGCCGGCTAAGGCCAGGGCGTCTCCCACTGTCATTATGGGATCGACGTGATAGAGGCCGGGCTTCTGCACCGCTCCCACGATCTGCACCCGCCGGAGAAACACGACGTCGATGGAGGAATGGTTCAGGAATGTCCGATACTCCCGTACCAGCTTCGCTTTGAGCGACTCGGGCGGCTCGGAAGTCACATCGAGAGCCCCCAGCCTAGGGAGCATGACGACTCCCGCTTCGTCCACCGGGAACTCGCCTGAGAAGTCCGGCTCCCGCCAGATGCGCAGGCGGATCAGATCGCCCGGCCGCAGTGCGGCGGGCGTCTCGGCCCCTTGAGTCGTCACGGGAGTGGCCAGCTGGGCAGGCGCAGGAGGCGGTCCAAGCACGCTGCCGAGACCGAGGCAGAGCATGAGAGAAAGCATGCGGGTGCACGCCGGTGAGCTGCTCTCATCCGAAGCGGGCTTCGCGGATCGCACGTGCATTGGTCCCCCTGGCGGCGTAGCCGAACTTCCCGGCAGGCGCGTCCACCGGTTCATGTGGCCCCGACCCCCCGGAGTACGGCGGGTACTGTCCTCACCAGGATGAGGAAGTCGAGAGCAAGTGACCATTGGTCGATATACCTGAGGTCCAGCCGCATCCATTCCTCAAAACTGAGCTCACTCCGACCCTGGATTTGCCAGAGGCAGGTGAGCCCTGGACGCATGCCGAAGCGACGCATGCCGGTGGCCTCCGTGAACTTCGCCACATCGCGCAGGGGCAGCGGACGGGGACCGACGAGCGACATTTCCCCTCGGAGGACATTGAAAAACTGGGGCAGCTCGTCGATCGAGCTTCTCCGAAGGAACTTCCCGAGGCGGGTGATCCGGGGATCATTCGTGATCTTGAACACGGGCCCCTTGGCCTCGTTCCGGTACTCGAGCTTTGCCTGGCACGCCTCCGCATCGGCGATCATCGTCCGGAACTTGTACATCCGGAACCGCCGCTTGTTGAGCCCGACCCGCTCCTGCGCGAAGGTGGCCGGCCCGGGGCTCGTCAGCTTGATCGCTACAGCGACGATCAACATGACTGGGGCCAGCACGACGAGCGCAACTATGCCGCCGCTGATGTCTAGGAGCCGCTTTACGATCAGCCGACCATCCTCGGGAGCAATCGCCATCGCCACCGCGGGAAATTCCCGGGACTCCTCGAAGCGTGGCGTCGCCAGCGAAGCGGGGAACACGTCCGCCAAGTACTTCGCTCGCACGCCGACCCGTTCGCAAACTTGAATGACGTTGTGGATGTCGCTGTAACAGGACCGCATCGGGAGCGCGATCACTACCTCGTCCAGCGCTTGCCGCATGAGGATCGACTCGAGCTGGTCCAGCCTGCCGAGGAGCCGGTGACTAATCTCTTCACTGGAGATGGCCTCGTTGGAGTCCACGAAGCCGAGGACGTTGTACCCGGCCCGGCGATCACCCGAAAGCTGGCGATAGAGGCTGAACGCTCGGGGCCCGCTGCCCACGATGATGACATCCTGCGTCTCTGAGGTCGGCGAATTAAAGGCGAGCGTTCGCAGCATGCTCCGTATCAGCAGGACGAGGCCGGTCACTGCCAGCCAGAAGTAGAGCACGACTGCAGCATCGAACGCTCCGCTTTTGCTGCTCAGCACAAAGATCAGCGTGAAGCTGCTGCCGACCGTGGTGGCGGCAACTACCGAGGAGAGCTCCTCGGATCTGGTGAGGATTCGATTCCATTCATACAGCCCCCACATACCGAAGTTGCTTCTCCAAATCAGCAGGAACAGGCCAACGAGCAGGAACTTTTCCAACGTGATCCGCATTGCAAGGAAGCCTGCCAAGCCGGTGGGCATGCGGCCCAGGTTCAACAGGAGGAAGGCCGCGATAAGGCTCACCAGAGCGACAGCGGTGTCCGTGACCTGGCACAGGGTGATGTAAAGCCTACGATTCGGGGGCCCGCCGGCCGAGAATGTGGGAAGGTCCTGTGCTGGGCGGCGACCAAGCCAATCTCCAGCGGGCAGCTTGGCTCCCTGCCGCACCTCCCGTTTAGGCAAAACGGCGGTCATGTTTTCTTAGCTCCGCCTCATGGCACATTGTTCATTTGTTACACGGATCGCGGCGGGTACTTTGCGCGGTGGTAGGCTCTTGCGAGACCCTGGTGCGGTGGGGCTTGGCCGGGCCCCCGCTCTAACCTGACCGCGTCACCCGAGGTGATGGGGTTCGGGACCTAGACCTGGCCGCCGCAGCAACCGTCTGACTTCGAGCACTTCGGCCAGGCACGCCTGGCAGTCCACCAAGTGGCTTTCCACCTGCGTCCGCATACCCTCGGTAAGTGCCTGGTCGATGTAGCTAACAATCTCCTCAGGACTGAGATGCGTTTGGCGTTTATGTGTGTCGCTTTGGCTCATGCACGCCCGAGTCCATGGGCTTCATTTCATCTGTACACGGACTCGCTTGAATAGTTTTCCCGGCGCATGGTCAAGGAATGGCTTCCAGATACTCCCGCGAGAGGCACTTGCCGACCATCGCCAGAACAACGCTGAGTCTCCGGTACACATGGAACTGGGTCGGGAAGCCCATGAGGTCGGCGATTTCACGGGCTGGGAGCTCTTTGTCAAATCGGAGGGTGAGCAACAACTTGTCGCGGGGCTCGAGGGAGCTCACTGCGGCTCGCAGAGCCTCAGTGCGCTCGCCCTCGTATGTCGCGAGTTCCGGACCTGGTATCGAGCCATCCTCAATGGCGGATAGCGGTAGCTCGTCTCCGACCATTTCGGCGAGATGCCACCGCATAGCCGATGACGTCCTGGTCCCGTCGCGATTGTTTGCCGTAGCCGGCCTAATCCGCCCATAGCGTTGCCGGTGATAGTCCAGAATCAGCCGGCGCGCGACCACGACCAGCCAGGTGCTGAACCTTCCGGGGCCGATTGCCGCAAACGCGCGAAGCCGGCGGAAGTCGTTGCGATATAGGTGCTCCAGAAGGTACGTATAGCGGTCCATCGCCGCATCGTAGGTATGCCCGAAACGATAGGCCGTATGCAGGAGGAGGGGGGTGTAGGCCTCCACGAACGCTGCCCACGCCGTTTCCTTGGCTTCTCGGTCGGTCGCAGCGAGGAGCCTGGCCAGCACCGGCGGTAAGACGCCGATCTCGTCCAGCGCGCGAGCCGGCGTCCCGAGCGATCTTCTAGCCCCCTCACGCCACTGCATTGCTGGGCCGAGCATGGGAGGAAGCGCCCTCTCGCTTGGATGCAGCCGCAATCCCCTACACGGGACTGCTGTTCATTGCGCAACTTGGGATTCTTGGCGGTAGGTATATGTAGACTCGGAGGGGGTAGACCAGGGTTACGTGCGGGTTATGCGAGCTGAGCTCCAGTGGTGGCCCAAGATGAGTCTCGGGGTCTCGATAGACTGCTTCAGCCTGCAATGGGCCTGGTGCGAGACCACCTGCGCACGCCCGCTTCCGGATGCTGACGTAGCCACTGGGCGTAGGCCGTTACCGCTGCGTCGGGCGGTGCGCCGAGCTCTCTGCGAACCAGGCTTTCGTGCACGCGGGCGTACTCCAGCGCGTGGGTCCGATCCCCTGTCGCGGTCAGCGCCCGCATGAAACCCACTGCGACCCTCGAGCTCAGTGGGTCGAGGGTCGCAAGTTGGCGCCACCACTCGACCGCGGCGCTGCAATCGCCGGCGTCGTACGCCGCGTTGGCCAGTCCTTCGAGCGAGGCCTGGTACCGCCGCGCCAGCCGGACGCGCTCGTCTTCGATCCAGTGCCCGAGTTCGAGGAGGTCGGGGATGTGGAAGCCGTCAAGGAACGGCCCCCGGTACAGGGCGACTGCATCGCCGTGCGCCCGGCGAGCCGAAGCGGCTTCGAACTCCAGCACGTCAGTCGTGATGACGGCTGGATTGAGTCGCAGGAACCAGCTGCCCCCTTGGAAGAGGTCGTCGTGAAGGTCCCGCCGCAGGGTAAAGAGGGTCTGCTTGAGACAATTCCTGGCATGCTCGGTGTCGCTCTCAGGCCAGAAATAGGCGAGCAACCTGTCGCGACTTATCCCCTGCACCCGCGCCAACGCGACAACCACCAGCAGCGCGAGTGATCGTGGTCGAGCAGCCGCACCGGTGAACGGCCGGTCGGTTCGCTCGACCTCGAGGCACCCGAAAGTTCTCAACCCAAGCATGGCTCGCCCCATGTAGTTCCGCCACGCAAGTCCGCTGGCCAAGCCCGGGTGGTCGGATCACCAGCGCGGGGCTAGCGTCGCGCGCCACCGGCGCAGCAGGAAGGGCTCGCAATTTTTGGAGATGCTATATCCGGCAACCGGTGCCTGCGACGAGCGCGAGATCGGTCCCAGGGAGCCCCCTGGAAGCCTCCGCACCCAAAAGGGCGGCCATCGACATCGTCGCGGTCCCCGCGGGCATCCGGACTAATCCTGCAGAAGGTCCAACGGTAGAGCCGTTCTTTATGACGGGACAGCGCGGTCAGTCACCTGACCGGGCGCTGGCGAGTTTCGGGAGTTGTTTAATTCCTCTGCAGTGAAATGCAAAGATCTTGCCCAGTGAAGGGAACTGCACCTGAAGCACCGCGAACAAGCGAATAGCTCTCCGACGACCGCGAGGCATGTTATAGCGGCATCGGGCGTTGTGCTGCGTCAGCTCAACCGATCTTCGAGGTCCCTGCCTAGGCGAGGCAGCGGCACCAGTGTTGCACTGACGCAGCGAGCGCGTGCAGGCCATCCGCCGCGACTTCATTCCCCACGATCTTGCCGGTGACACGACTTGCGCCTGAGGCACCTCGCAGGGGGCCAATACTATAGCCGAAGACGGCGACGCATGTCGTTTCCGCGCCAGGTGTTGTGCGGCGTCAGCTCAGCCGATCTTCGAGGCTCCCAGCAGCCGAGATCCCTCGTGCCTTGCCCCCCGCGCGAGGGTTGCGGTGACGCATCGAGCCCTCGCCCACGGTCCGCGGCGACGTCACACCCCCTCGGCCGGTAGCCTCCCCAGGTCGCCCAACTCGTCCGCCACGAGCCCCATGAGCACCTCGTCGCGGCGGCCAGCGCGCCCCTGCAACTCAGATCCGGCTGGCATCACGACCGACGGGCTCGAGTTCGGGACCGCTGGAGCTCGCAGTGGCCCTGTTACTGAGGGCCGTTCCTCGTCGGCTTTTCACATCGCGACCTCCTCGCCGCGGTCGAGTGGTGGCGCCACGTAACGGCCCTCGACCCAGTGGGCTCGCGGGTCGCACTGGGCTTCATGCGCGTGCTGGTCGCGACGGGGCTCAGACCCAAGCGCTGCAGTACGCCTGCGTTTATCACGCTCTGCCGACGCGCGGTCCCGCGTGCATCGGATCTGGGCGCGAACTGTGAAGCCGACGTGATCCGCCCATCCAATCCTTTGTCCCCGCGCGGCACCGACGAAGGGCGCAAGGCGCTCAGTGGAGCCATCCCTAAGCGGAGCGGTTAGCCAGGTTAGCAACCAGTTACGCCGAGTTAGAACACAGTTAGCCCAAGGTTAGAAACCAGTTAGTCACCGAAGGCTGTCTCCACCTGTGGCCCGAGCGCGACATGCTGCGCGATGCTCGTGGCGCAGACCACAGTGAATTGCCGGTCAGACGAGCAGGTTGAGCCATGCTTCGGTTGAGGACTTTGGGGAGCCTTGAGGTCGAGGGAATCGACCGACTGCTCAGCGGTGCCGGGAGTCGACCCCGACCGCTCGCGCTCCTGGCGCTGCTCGCGTCAGGGCGCGAGCAGGGTGTAAATCGCGACGGGCTGCTCGCCTATTTCTGGCCCGAAAGCGACACCGAGCACGCCCGGAACTGTCTCAAGCAGACGATCTTCGCGCTGCGGAGGGATCTCCACGACGACCTCTTCGTAGCGCGCAGCGGATTGGTGCGACTCAATCCGGCCATCATCACGACCGACGCGCTACAGTTCGAGGCGGCTCGGGCTCGCGGCGCGCACGCCGACGCAGTCGCCCTGTACCGGGGACCATTCCTCGACGGGTTCCACATCCCCGACCTCCTCGAACTCGAGCGCTGGATGGAAGGCGAGCGCCGCCGGCTGGCGCAGCGGTACCAGACCTCGCTCGAAGCGCTGGCCAACGCGGCGTACGAAGCCGGCGATTGGCGCGCCGCGGTCGAGTGGTGGCGCCGACTCACGGCCCTCGACCCACTGAGCTCGCGAGTCGCGCTGCGCTTGATGCGGGCGTTGGTCGCGACGGGGGCTCGGACCGAAGCGATGGAGTACGCCCGCGTCTATCACGACCTGGTTCGCAGCGAACTCGGCACACTGCCGGATGCAGCAGTAACGGCCTACGCCGATTGGCTGCGGCATCATCCGGAAGCCAGGTTGCGCCGGTGGTCTCATACCAGACCGCCGGCGCGGGGCTGAAGCAGCCCACGGCGTATCCGGATCCGGCGCGGTAACGTCGGGTGACTGAGACAGCGTGAACAGTGAACAGTGAACAGTGAGCAGGGAGTCGCGTCCGGCACCGGAGCCGCCTGTTCACTGTTCACTGTTCACTGTT
>Ga0137407_10001232_pt1 | contig 16710 bp, 9 predicted proteins | sample CZOMad2_2_16fung_FD_108410 | JGI IMG/M metagenome (GOLD analysis project Ga0137407, IMG submission 108410) | Vadose zone soil fungal communities from Angelo Coast Range Reserve, California, USA - CZOMad2_2_16fungal (Illumina Assembly) | ecosystem: Environmental > Terrestrial > Soil > Vadose zone... | reverse complement strand
TATATAGGCGATACACATTTCGGCAAATTCCTGGTACATATCCGTACGCAACTGGTTATCCGCGGATGTTGGGTTTGGATTATATGACGGCGCTGCATTCTGGTTGGTGCCATTCGTAAGATTATTATTGGTCTTCATCCATGGCATAGGGCTCCATACCGACATGATGAGTTTACTCAGGCCTGCCGCTTTCATATCTTTCAAATACTGGATATGCGTGCTCAATGGCTGGCCATATCCCGTTGTTTGTCCGTCGATATGATATTTCGTTACATCCGTAACATAGGGATCACCGTTATCGTTGGTAATTTCAAAATCCAATGGAAGGTTGTCGCGGAGAATCGTCAGGCCCAGATCATTGACCAGGTCATTCACAAAACGTGCACTTGTAAAAGGACCTGCGCCCCAATATACATCCTGCGCGCCGAATCCGCCAAATCCTTCAATGGTTTGAAAAGTTTTGGCTGGATCAACATTGATCATTTCAATATGCGTATCGAGATCAACGCTTGCCGAAGCTGGCAGAGAATTGAGATTGGTAACGGTAACCGCTACATGAAATGTATTATTGTCTGCATAAGTAAATGTTTCCTGATCCGAACCATCTTTGATTGTTCCTTCACCGAAATTCCATTTATATTTCAGCCCGCTCAAATTACCATCATGTGTTACGGTGAACTGATAAGTAAATGGACCTGTTTTTACTAATTGTGCAGACAAAGATATAACCGGCGTTGCAGCAGGCAATTCATTTTTGTTTCCTTTAGTGCATGCAATAACTGCAATGAAAATAAAAAGAATAAACAAGGTCCTGTTCCACATCATTCATTTCTTTGATTGTGTTAAAAGCAGCCCCCGGGAAATGATCCCGGGGGAAGAAACTACCTGCTTGTTTATACCGAGTTAGAGGGTGAAGGGTATAGGGCATAGGGTATGTCATACCCTAAACCCTAAACCTCACGCCTTCCTAATATCCGTCATTCTGTTTCACATTCGGATTCACATCAATTTCACTATTAGGAATCGGGAAATAAATATGTTTAGCCTGGAATGATACAGTTTGAATTGAACTGAAAAATGCATTGTCAAGCGTAACGAGTCCTTCCTTACTCCATCTCCTGACATCAAACCAACGCTGACCTTCACCAGCGAGTTCAATCAATCTTTCATTCATGATCCATTGCATGATCAGATTTTTATCTGTTTCTGCAGTGGAATAATCAGCGGGAGAAGTTCCTGCCGGAACCATATCTCTTGCTCTTTTTCTCACCCTGTTTATAAAACCGATGGCTTCTGCAGTTGATCCGCCTCCCTGTAAAGTGGCTTCAGCCTGGAGCAAGAGTACATCCGCATAACGGAGAAGTCGTGGATTATTCACAGAACCTGTAGCAGGCTGATCCAATTTATCCCTGCTCACATATTTTACAATATTATCAACGCTATCCAGCGTAAGAGATCTGCGCGGATCAGCAATATCAAAAGCTGCTGCCAGTTTAGCCGTTCCTACAAATCTTGCCTGTCCGTAATTAACAGTGCCGGGACCGGAATAAAATCCCCAGTAAACGGACAAATTACCGACTGCATTATCAAAATCGTTTGGCAGCCACACATTATCAAATCCGAATGCCTGTGTTGCCTGGAACTCAAACAATGACTCATTGTTGTTTTCCGTGTCGAAAGCAAAATTATCATCGAATTTGCTAACGAGATCTACTCCGGTAATATTATTGAACGCGCTGTTTGCAGCAGCATAATCAGTACCGGTGTTTGTGAATGAAGCTCTGAATACAAGTGATTTTCCAAGCATACCATATGCGCCATTTTTTGTTACGCGACCCCTGTTTGCATCATCCCAGGTTGCGGGCAATAAACCTGCTGCTTCTGTAAAATCACTGATTGCCTGATCGAGCAATTGAGTTCCGGTTGTGCCGGGCGGCGTGAATTGACCTGTTGTAGTAACCCGAACAGTATCCAATGGTGAGGTGCCATAAAAATTCCACAGATAATAATATGCAAACCCTCTCAGGAATAATGCTTCACCCTTGTGATAATCCTTCAGGTTGGGTGTTGTATATATACCATCCTTTACTTCTGCAACTTTTTCCAGCACCACATTGGCACGGGCAACTATTTGGTAAGCGGTTTTATAAAAATAATTAACGAGATAATTGCTGGGTTCAATCGGTCCGAATATTTCAAATGGATTCTGGTCCCCACAGGTAATATCATCACCCGGTAATAGAATCATATTGAGACCGGATGCACCTCCTCCGTAAGACGCGGCTCCATTGTACCAAAACCAATCATCTAGTTTTGCGTACACACCAAGCACCGCTTTGGTAAAATCAGATTCCTGGGAAAAATAGGAAGCCTCTGTAGGCCCATGAGGTAAGAGATCAAGGTCAGATTTTTTGCAACCATTATATATAAATCCTCCGGCTATGAACAGAAGAATCAGTAATATTTTTGGCAATAACGATTTCATATATTGAAGCGTTTATTGATTAATTAAAATGTTGCTTTGATACCAAAAAGGAATTGTTGTGTTGTTGGTATCACATTATTACCATTCACACCGGAACCCTGGTCGGCTTCAGGATCATATCCTGTCCATTTTGTAATGGTAAAAAGATTAAGACCGCTGACATAGATCCGGAAATTCTGAACAAAAGCCAGCTTGGTTAAAATTTGTTTTGGAAGAGAATATCCGATGGTAAGATTCTTCAACCTGAAGTATCCTGCATTTTCCACAAAGCGATTGGAAAGACTGCCCGAACGGCCATTATTAGCGGGATCATTATAAACCGCTCTTGGAATCGATGAAGAAGGATGATCGGGCGTCCATCTGCCCAATACCTTTGTATCCTGGTTAGCCAAACCACCCATGGATTCGAGTCCTGCTCTGAGGCCGTTCACTCTTTGCACATCGCCTACTCCCTGGAACAAAACATTTATATCAAAACCTTTATATGCTGCACCGACAGATAACCCATATGTATAACCGGGAATTGTTTTACCAAGATATGTACGATCGTTTGAACTGATGACGCTATCCGGTTTGGGACTATGCTGTTCCTTGGTACCCTGTCGCGGACTGCCATAGAGATCCTGGAAATACATATCTCCCGGCTGATATTTATATCCTGCAGTTGGGTCATTGATATCCTGACCGATTGTTACATCGGCATGAGATTGCCTCCAAGTATCAATCTGTGATTGATTTTGAAAAATACCTGCAGATTTATATCCCCATAAATAGAACATGGAATATCCTTCTTCCACTCTTCCGTATTCATCACCAAACGGAGTACCGCCGGATAATTTGAGAACTTTATTATTGATCGTGGTGAAATTACCCGCAACATTAAAGTCAACGGCCCCGAACCTGCTATTATATCCTAACTGCAATTCAATACCTCTGTTCCTGACTGTTGCCACATTCAGATCTGCAGGAACTTCAATGCCTGTATTGGGAGGAGGCGCCACGGCTTGTATAATGCCATAAGTAATTTTAGTATAGTATTCGGCAGTAAGAGAAATGTGGCTATTAAACAGCAATGCATCAAATCCAACACTGGTGGTTTTTACTTTTTCCCAGGTGAGTGTAATATTCGCAAAATTTGGAAGAGATGCAGCCTGTAACTGCTGGCCAAGACCATCTCCATTTCCTGATCCCAGCGGATAATCCGGGGTTAACGATACACCGGAAAGAAATGCATAGAAACTTGCCGATTGGAAATTACCCAATCTTCCCCAACCACCTCTTAATTTCAGGTCATTGATAAAATTTGTTTTGGGGAAAAATTCTTCTGAACTAACACGCCATGCAACAGCGAAAGAAGGGAAATTATCCCATTTATGACCGGGAGCAAGCCTCGACGAACCATCACGGCGAATAGTTCCATCCAGGTAATATTTATCCTTGTATTTATAACTCACCCTGCCGAGATAACCAATCAAAGCATCTTCCTGCAATATGCCGGCAAATCCCTGTGTGTACGGAGGCTGGTTTGAAATGCTGCGGTATTGTGGGTCACTGTAATTTACATTTCCACTTAAATCCGTGGCTACCCAGCGCGCAAATTGATTTGATGCACTTAACAGAACATCTATGCTATGGTCTTTGTGAAAAGTATGCGTATAATTCAATGTGAGTTCTTTGTTCAGGTTGGTTGTTCGTCCCTGTCTTTCTCCATAACTTCCTTTTGCATTGCCATCCTGATTCGCATAAGGATTACCGGGAGTTTGTGAAAAACGCCAGGAATCGAAATCTCCCCATGTCTTTCTGAGATTGAAATAATATTGGCCGCCGATGGTACCTTTCAGCCTGAGACCGGGAATTGGTTCGATTTGTACATAAGCATTTCCCAAGGCATTGTATAATTCATAAGTAGTATTATTCAAAAGCTGGAAAGCATACACATTGTACCTGGTTTGCTTTCCATAGATCAAAGTAGGACCAGTATCAAAAATCTGGGAAGCGCCGGGAGTCGCCAGGCTTGGATCATAATCCGGATTGGGAATGAATGTGCCCTTCGTCACCGGTGCAAAACCGGTTGGATCATTCTTATCAAAAATAGGTTGGAAAGGAATGCTTGCCAGCATCGTATTCTGATCAGCCTGTGTGTTTGTGAATGCATTCTCTTTATTCAATCTCAAGGTAAGTCCCGCAGATACAAATTTTGAGATCTTAGAATCAATATTCGCAGCTATGGAATAACGTTCAAGGTTATTCGCTTTCAGCGGGCTTTCCGTTTTCGTATAGCCCACAGAAACATAATACGTGGTATTTTCACTGCCACCGGATACCCTGATCGAATAATCCTGTAAAGGTGCATTTTTATGCAGGAGTTGGTTGGTCCAGTCGAAAGTAGGATTATTTCCCAGGTATTCAGGACTCGAAGGATCATATATCGGACCATAGTTACCGTTTGCTCCGATCGGAATAACAGCTCCGGTATTGTCCTTATCCGGATTCGCATTATAAGCTTCAGTTACCAGGCTAAAATATTGTTGCGTATTTAATACTGAAATCTTTTTAGGAATATTTTGAATACCGTAATAGGTCGACACTTCAACCCGTGGCCGTCCGGATTTTCCTTTTTTTGTTGTTATCAATACCACACCATTGGAAGCCCTCACACCATAAATCGCAGCGGCAGAAGCATCTTTCAGCACGGAAATGGACTCGATATCATCGGGGTTGATTAAGGTCAGGATATTTATCGGAGAACGAATATCTCCGATACCACCACTGGTGATTCCCGCACCGCCTTCATAAATAGGTACTCCATCAACCACGTATAACGGGTCGGCAAAACCGAAAGTATTTACGCCGCGGATGCGGATGGTGGGTCTTGCGTTAGGTTCGCCACCGCCTGACTGAACGAGTACGCCTGATGCTGTACCCTGCAAAGCAAGTTCCGGCGACATGGAAGTGCTCTTTTCAATATCTTTTGAACTAATAGTGGAAACGGCGCCGGTAATATCTTTTTTCTTTCTTTCACCATAACCAATAACCACTACATCATTCAGGCTCGATCCCGTTTCTTCCATTGAAATATTAAAATCACGCGTATTGTTTACACTTATTTCAACACGGCGAAACCCTACATAACTAAAAATCAAAACAGCATTGTTATTGATTACATCCAACGAAAAAGTACCGTCATCTTTCGTAACAGTTCCATTATTGGTTCCTTTTTCCTGAACACTCACTCCTCCGATAGGCTCAGCTTTGGAATTTGTAACTTTTCCTTTCACGCTAATTGCATATACGGAAAGGGTACTGGCAGCTCCTTCCGCCGATCCGCTGGTAATAACAACCAGGTTACTATTGATCATTTTGTAAGTAAGCGGAGTGTTCTCCAATATTTTTTTCATGACATCTTCGAGGGAAGCGTCGCTCACATTGATGCTGATGCGCTTGTCTTTAGGCAAAATCTCTTCCCGGTATACAAACCTGAAAATGCCCTGCTCCTCTATGACTTTGAGTACTTTTTTTAACTGGACCCTGTCCAATTTAAGATTAATACCCTGCCCATAACTACGGGCGAAGCTTTGAGTAGAAATAGCAAAAACTAATAAAATGGCAAGTTTCATCATCAGCAGGTATTTGATGATTGAGCGTGTCGTATTTGATGTTACGCCACATTCTTTTTTTTTCATAATTTAGCTTTGATTTTATGATAGAAATGGCTCAGCACATGAGCATTTTTTATTCTTATTTTCAATGGGGGATGCTGAAATCATTCCCCATTTCAATTGGTAAAGCTTCAGGTAATTATTTTCATATATTAAGCAATTTTGGTTTTGATGATCATAAAGGTTTTATAATTACTTCTTTTCTGTTGATCGTATACTTAAAACTGTTGGTGCTTGTACTCAAAGCTTCCAATACCTGCTGAAGGCTCTCATCATCAAAAGTACCATGGTATTGTACTTTCTTCAGTTTGTCATCGGTGATGATCACCTTCACATCATACCAGCGTTCAATTTTCAAAGCGGCATTCTCCAGGCTTTCTTCGTCGAATGCCAGTTTGTTTTTCACCCAAAGCGTTTCTGTTGCCACGCTGTCTTTTTCCTGGAAATGAACCTTGCTTAAAATCATCATCGGCACTTCCTCGTCTTTTTTCCTGGCGCTGCTCTCATGTGGAACCAGTGAAAAGTCATCATTGTGGACCAGCAGTTTTTCATTTGGTTTGAGAACAATTTTTTTATCCGGGTTATTCTTCAGGGTAACCTCAATAGATCCGCGAATCAGTGATGTTTCCGTATTTTTTTCATTTTCATAAGAGCGCACATTAAAAGCAGTACCCAGCACTTTTAAATCGATGGAATGGGTATGGATGATGAAAGGACGGGATTTATCTTTCACCACATCAAAATAAGCTTCGCCTGTTAGTTGCACTTCCCTGACATTGCCCAGGAAATTTTCATTATAAATAATTTTGCTGTCAGCGTTTAACCATACCTGTGTGCCATCTGGTAATTGGATTTTTGATTTTGAACCGGGCTTGGTGCTAACCGTATTCTGCGCTGTTTCATGATCTGTTTTCTTTGTATCGGCAGTTCCTTTGTAAAAAAATACAAAAAGGCTGATGACTGCTGCGGCAGCGGCGGCAGATAATATCCACCATCCATATTTTTTTCGTGGACCGCTTATATCATCTACCGGTTTAATACCCGCCGTTGAATCATCTGTTTCATATTGCAATACAGGATCTGAAAGATGATTGCTCAATCTTTGAAAATGCCTGTCGAATGCATCTCCTTTTCCTTCTAAAAAACCGGCATGTTTTTCCTTCCAGATATTTTCAAGAATATCCAGCTTGAGCCCGATATCAGGATGATCCTGCAAAAGATTGTGCAGTTCGTCCATCTCCTCTGCCGAAGCTTCTCCTGAAAGTTTCAGGCTTATCAATAACCATAATTTTTCTTCCTGCATATGTGTAGCTAATACAATAAAGACAATGATCTCAATAAAAATGTACCAATGTGATGTGCTAAAGTGAAAAATAAACTGGAAGGCGTAACGCACAACGCGTAAGGCGTAACGCACAACGCGTAACGCGTAACGCATAACGCATAACGCATTGTGCGTTGTGCCTTATGCGTTGTGCGTTATGCCTTATGCCCCAAACCCTTTTTCCCGCACTGCTTCGGGTCGCAAATAGGCAGGCAATATCTCACCGATTTTTTTTGTTGCGATGGCTACCTGGTTACGTACGGTGAATACTGAAATATTAAGAATAGCAGCTACTTCTTTATATTTCAGGTTTTCCTCTTTTACTAATTGAAAGATGATCCTGCATTTGGGAGAAAGTTCCTGTATGGTCTGTTTTATCTTTTTTATGAGATCTGCGGAAATGCATAAATCTTCCGGGCTCCTTATTTCTATCACCGCTTCGATATCGATATCATCAAGTGAAACAACAGGATTACGGTAATTTTTGGCAATATAATTCAGTGAAAAATTCTTTGTAACGATATATAGATACTCCTTGAGATTTTCAACTTCAATCAGCCTGTTTCTGATCTGCCATAGTTTTACGAATACATCCGATACAATTTCTTCCGCGGCTTCATTGGATTCTACAAAAGCATAAGAAAATCTATGCAGGCTATCCGAAAGAATATCATACAATGCACGATAAGCTTTCATATTTTCATAGAGCGCAATCTCTCTTTGCAGATCCTGTATGGAAGCAGTTTGATTCACCGGCAGCTAGTGTTATTGTAATCGTTAGAAAATTCTTTGTGGTTGATGGTTCATAGTTCATGGTTCATGGTTCATGGCTTGAGCTCCAAACTATGAACCATGAACCATCAACCATCAACCACAGCTAACACCAAATTAAAGACAAATAATTATTAAACTATGCTGTTCTGTACTGAAAAAATTACTGATTGCAATGCAATTTTATAATGATCAGGAGCAGTGAATAAATAAAAAATATTTTTTTATGAAGAGGAATCTAAATTTACCTGCTAGCTCCGCCCTTTAGGCGGAGAAAAAATAAAACCCGGATTCATACAATTAGCATCCGCACATTCGTAATTCTTTTTTCTCCGCCCTAAAGGGCGGAGCTAGTGGGCCAGTCCGCACAACTGCACATTCGCACATCCGCACATTCATTAGTGAGCTGGCAAAAATAAATCATACCTGCTTGGTGCATTTCTCCCCAAACTCCTGTCTTTAATATGGGCCATGACTGGTGGAGCGGTTGCTTAAGTTATGGATAGGTTATTTGCGTGGAATTGAGGTATAATCACTAATTTGTTTATTCAATACTTAACGCTCTGCATTAACTGTTTTTTATGTTTGAATATCCAAAACAGCAAACGATTTTCGAAATAGATTGCGATAAAAAAACGCCCAAATATCTTCAGATTGTTACGTCCATTACCAATTCCATCAAATCCGGGAAATTAAAAAAGGGCGACCGGGTCATCTCGATCAATGAGCTGAGCAACGAATTCTTTTTATCACGAGATACAGTGCAAAAAGCTTATGAAATCCTTGAAAAGAAAGGAATTTTGTCTCCTATAAGGGGAAAAGGATTTTATATCAACAGAACGGATATCACAACTCCTTACAGGATATTGCTGCTTTTTAACCGGATCAGTAACTATAAAAAACAAGTGTACGATTCCTTTGTGAAAACGATGGGTGATAAGGCATTTGTCGATCTGAAAATTTATCATTGTAATACCCGGGTTTTTGAGAACTTACTGAATGATCACCTGCACGACTACGATTATTATGTGATCATGCCACATTTTTATGAAGATACCAAACAGGCATACGATACAATTGAAAAAATTCCCAAGGAAAAACTGGTTATCCTTGATAAGAACCTGCCCGGTCATTCACAGGCAAATTATGCGGCGGTTTACCAGGATTTTCAGAATGATATTACCGACGCGCTTGAATCCGGATTGAGTCTTTTAAAAAAATACCGCCGCCTGATACTGGTATTCCCTTCTATTACGCGCTATCCGAGCGAGATCGTGACCGGATTCAGAAATTTCTGCATGCAATACAATTTTGCTTATAAAATAATCAGTGAGATTAGTCTGAGTACTTCAGTGAATGCCAACGAAGCTTATATTGTTATTGAAGAAAACGACCTGGTGAATCTTATCAAAGTGGGCATGTCGAAAAAGTTAAAAATCGGCAAAAACCTGGGTATTATCTCCTTTAATGAAACCCCGCTCAAAGAAATTTTATTGAATGGTATCACGGTAATCTCTACCGATCATTCACAAATGGGAGTAGAAGCTGCAAGGCTGATACTTGAAAACCGGAAAGAAAAAATTAAAAACCCATTTGTACTCATCAAAAGAAAATCCTTATAACGATACGCCTAATTCGCAAAAATTCGTGTAATTCGTGTCATGAAATATTTTTCCCTGCCGTTATTAGCTTTTGTTTTTATTTCCTGCAACCTGTCAAACACATTATTCCGGCAAATCCCATCCAGTGAGTCCGGAATTACATTCAGCAATATTGTAACTGAAAATGATTCCATCAATCCGCTCGATATGGAATTCCTGTATAACGGAGGTGGCGTTGCTGTTGGTGATTTCAACAGGGATGGCCTGCCTGATCTTTATTTTACCGCAAGCCAGCTGCCAAATAAATTGTATTTAAATAAAGGCAATTTCAATTTTAAGGATATAACGGAAGAGGCACATGTTGGAGGCGAAAACCGCTGGTGCAATGCTGCTTCCGTGGTGGATATCAACAATGATGGCTGGCCGGATATTTATGTATGTGCTTCCATAAAAAAAGACGCGTCCCTGCGTGCAAACCTTTTTTATATCAACCAGGGCAACGATAAAAACGGAGTTCCTGTTTTTAAAGAAATGGCGAAGGAATATAATCTCGCCGATACCGGTTTTTCCGTGCATGCTGCTTTTTTTGATTATGATAATGATGGCGACCTCGATATGTATCTCGTCAATACCAAATTAGCACAAAGGAACAGTACCAGGTTTGATGGCGGGAAAATTGAGAACAAAGAAATGCTGAGTGATAAATTATATCGCAATGAATGGAGCGATTCACTCGGCCATCCTTTTTTCAGAGATGTTTCAAAACAGGCCGGGATACATGATGATGGTTATGGTTTGGGAATTGCCATTGCTGATTTTAATAATGATGGCTGGAAGGATATCTATGTCACCAATGATTTTTTTACCAGCGATTTATTTTATATCAATAACGGCGATGGAACTTTTACCAATGAAATAAAAAGATCTTTCAAACATACTTCTCAAAATGCGATGGGCAATGATGTAGCTGATATAAATAATGACGGTCTGCCCGATATTGTTGCGGTAGATATGAACCCGGAAGATAATTATCGCAAGAAAAAAAATATGGGCAACAATAATTATTATATCTATCAAAGTATGCTGAGTGGCGGACTAATGCTTCAATATGTTCGCAATACCCTGCAGTTGAACAATGGCACGATTCAACCCGACAGCGGCAAAAAATCGATACCGATATTCAGCGATATTGCATTTTATGCAGGTGTTGCTGAAACGGACTGGAGCTGGACACCGTCGCTGGCTGATTTCGATAACGACGGGTTTAAAGATCTGCTCATCACCAATGGATACCCGAGAGATGTAACGGATCATGATTTTGGTGTTTACCGAAACCACGCTTCGCAAATCGCATCGAAGAGCCAGATGCTTGAGCAGATACCAAAAATTAAAATTCCGGATTATGCTTTCCGCAATAATGGATCAATGCGTTTTGAAGACGTAACGGAAAAATGGGGGATGAATATTCCTTCGTTTTCAAGTGGCGCGGTATATGTAGACCTTGACAATGATGGGGATCTTGATTATGTAGTTAATAATATCAATGAAGAAGCATTTGTTTTTAAAAATCAATCGGAAAAATTCGGTAAGAAGCATTACCTCAATATCCGTTTCTCAGGCGACAGCCTGAACAAAAACGGGTTGGGAGCCATTGCAGAATTACATTATAGCGGTGGTTTGATTCAGACCTGCGAAAATTCTCCCTACCGGGGTTATCTTTCTACCGTAGATGCATCAGTGCATTTCGGATTGGATACGCTTACGACGATTGATTCCGTAATGATCAAATGGCCCGGAGGTAAACAGCAATTGCTGCAACATATAAGAACAGATCAGTCAATCACGGTAAATATCAAAGACGCCACTGTAAAAAAAGACAGCATAAATCATCCCCCACTTCTTTTTGAAAATATCACTACCAAAAGCAATATCCATTTACGACACGAAGAATATGATTATATCGATTTCAATATTCAAAAATTATTGCCACACAAACTATCGCAATACGGTCCCGGAATTGCCGCAGGTGATGTTGATGGAAACGGGTTAGACGATATTTTTGTCGGCGCCTCGGCTTCAGGCCAGTCATGGTTCCTGCTACAGCAACCTGATGGAAAATTTATCCAGAAAGAACTACCTTCTGTAACGGGGAAGGATGCACGCAGACCGGAAATGATGGGGGTATTGCTTTTTGATGCGGATGGTGACGGTGATCTTGATTTATATGCAGCGAGCGGCAGCGATGAATTTCCCACCGGCACAAAAAATTACCAGGACAGGATATATATCAATGATGGCAAAGGAAATTTCAGGTATGATTCCATGGCACTCGAAAAAAATTATGCCAGTAAAAGTTGTGTAAAGGCCGTGGATTTTGACCATGACGGTGATCTTGACCTGTTTATCGGCGGAAGAGTGAATCCTGAAAAATATCCCGATCCTGTCAGCAGTTTTATTTTACGCAATGATTCCAAAGATGATGTTATAAAATTCACGGATGTTACCAGCGAAGTCGCACCGATGCTTAAAAATATCGGGCTCGTATGTGACGCAGTGTGGACTGATTTTGATAATGATGGATGGACCGATCTCATTCTTGCGGGAGAATGGATGCCGGTTAGTTTTCTAAGAAATAATCACGGAAAATTTGAGAATATAACCGCATCAACCGGTATCAATGATAAAATAGGTTGGTGGAACAGTATTGTGGCCGGAGATTTTGATAATGACGGCAACATAGATTATATCGTTGGTAATTTTGGCTTGAATTCTTTTTACAGGGCAAGCGAAAAAGAACCCGTCAGTATTTATGCGGGCGATTTCGATAAGGACGAAACCTATGATGCCATACCGACCATATTTTTAAAAGATGAAACAGGAAAAAGAAAAGAATTCCCTGCTAATGGAAGAGATGATGTAGTGCGGCAGATGGTGAGTATCCGAAAAAGATTTCCGACTTATAAAATTTTTGCAGTTGCCGATATCGATGCAATTCTCCCGGATAGCATAAAGAAAAACGGGATCGTACTAAGAGCCAATTATTTTTCGAGCTGCTTTATAAAAAATAATGGAACCGGGAAGTTCACTATGCAACCATTGCCTGATATGGCACAATTGGCACCATTAAATGGAATGGTTGCTGATGATATCAACCATGATGGCAACCTCGATCTGGTGATTTGCGGAAATGATTATGGAGCTGAAGTCGGCAACGGAAGAGATGATGCGATGAATGGGTTGGTATTATTGGGTAATGGAAATGGAACATTCTATTCGCTTTTATTTCCGCAAAGTGGTTTCTTTGTTCCTGGCGACGCGAAAGGGCTGGCGAAATTATTGATCGGGAAAGATCAATACGCACTCGCGGCTACACAGAACCGGGATTTTTTAAAACTGTTTGCACTTGCACCAGCAAAAAAAATCATTAGATTCAACAATGATGATGCAATTGCATATATCCATTTAAAAACCGGGAAAACAAGAAAGATGGAATTATATTATGGAACATCTTTTTTATCACAGTCTTCCAGATTCATGATGTGGGATGATACGATGCAACAAGTAGAAATTGTAAATAATAAAGGAGAGAAAAGAGTTGTACAGTAGAATTTTATTTAACTTCCAAAAAAAATCGCGCAAAGCCGCAGAGCCGCAAAGGAGTTGAACAGTTGATAGGTTGGTAAGTTGAATCAGCCCCGACCATTTCAACCTATCAACCATTCAACTCCTCTGCGGCTTTGCCCGAACTTTTATCTTCTTCACCTGTTACACTATCGTATGGAAAACACAAAGCTCAAATTAAGCGTGCTGGATCAAACGCCGATCCGTAAAGGAAGCAATGCTGTTGAGGCTTTGCAGGAATCGGTGCAATTGGCAAGGCTTACGGACAGGTTGGGTTATAACCGTTATTGGCTTTCTGAACATCACAATACAAATACACTTGCGGGCGCATCACCTGAATTGCTGATTGCGCGACTGGCGGCTGAGACAAAAAATATTCGCGTGGGGTCAGGCGGCATCATGCTTCCTAATCACAGCGCTTTAAAAGTAGCTGAAAATTTTCGATTGCTTGAAGGTTTATATCCCAATCGCATCGATCTCGGTATTGGCCGTGCACCTGGTGGCGACCGGCTCACGGCGCAATTACTCAATCCTTCAAATGGTTTTGATCCACAGGAATATATTCAACAAATCACTGACCTGGAAGCTTTCCTTACCGATGGCATCGGGCCCGGCAATGCACAGGGAAAAGTAAAGGCAATTCCGAATATTGAAACCGTTCCGGCTTTATGGATGCTGACTTCGAGCGGTGAAAGCGCCTACCTGGCAGCGCATTTCGGTTTCGCACTTTCGTTTGCGCAGTTCATCAATCCGATAGGCGGACCAGAAGCCATCAAAATATATAAGGACCGGTTCCGCCCTTCTGCACAGCTTGCGGCACCAGAAGCGAATCTGGGTATTTTCGCTTTTTGCTCGGAAAGCAATGAAAAAGTGACAGAAGCACAAGCGGTTATGGATTACCGTTTGTTAAGCTTCGAAAAAGGGAGGATCAATGAAATGCCTTCTTATGATTCGATCAAAAATCACGAATACTCACCTGCCGAATGGCAACGCGTATTGTTTAACAGGAACCGCATGGTCATCGGGACACCCGAAACCGTCAAAGAAAAATTCATAACACTCGCCAATGAATTTGATGTGGATGAAATAGTAATCGCCACTTTTGCTGACGAAGCCGGTGACCGGCTCCACTCCTATGAGTTATTGGCAGATATTTTTGAACTAACACCGCAGAAAAATCTCTACCAGTTGTATAAAAATTGAGACCTGCTTTCGGAACATTTTTCGCGTAAAGACGCAAAGCTGCAAAGAATAATCCTTCCTTTGCGTATTTGCGCGAGATAAATGGCCGAATTACTGAATGCAAAGATTCAGCAATGCAAATTGCTTTAAAGAATTCGCACATTCGCACATCAGCACATCTGCACATTCGCTTTATACTTTTGAAATAATCATAAAACTATGTTGAGCTCCTTTGTAATTATTATAAACGAGTATCTTTCCATACTCTTTTTGAGAAGACTGTTTTTTTATCATATGCGATGGTAAATCCGGATGCTGAACAAAGCGGCAAGCGAGCCAAAGTGAAAATGCCGATGCCGTTGGAAATTCTCCGCACATATGTTTAAACCGCGCTATTGCAATATCGTTGTTCATGATTTGCTCACAGCTTTCATAATACTTTTGCATCCTGGTATCACCATTTTCACCGGTAATAAACAAGTCTATTTTTTCACCCTGTGATAAATTCTTTTTCAGGAAATTTCTCAATAGTTCCTGAACCATTTTATCATCATTGGTATGAATGGTATAAATATCCTGCAATGCAACTAAGGCATTTTTTTTGGCGGCACTTACCAGGATCATTACTGCAGCTTCACCCGCGATACTTGCAGGAGTGCGGGATGCGTAAAGTTCCGTGTTGGAAACCGGGTCTTTTTTATACCACCCATCCAGGTAATCGATATTATAATTATAGGTGGAAATTTCATCCACGGCTCCAAGTAAATATGTTTGTGCAGGATTTTCACGGGTAAGCATATCCGCATCGATGATGGCGTTTTCAAAAGCCAGCCCGCGATGCACGTGCGTAATATTATAATGTTTATCAGCGGTTAATAAACTCACCTGCGAAGCGATTGCATTTGGTGTACTCTGCACAAAATTGCCCGGTGTAAGCATTCCTTCTTCATATTCTATGATTTGGTTCAGGAATTTAATACAGTCTTCCATGCCACCATTCGCGGTGCCGATAATAATTCCATCCGGTGCAATTCCCTGTTTTAATAATGATAAAGCAGCGCCGACGCCAATCCTAACGGCCTTGCCCATGCGCCTTAATAAACCGGGTGGTATATCCGGGTAAAGAGGTTCTATTGCGTGTAATTTATTATTTACAGATGCATTCAGGTTTTCAATATTCACTTCTCCGAAAGTATGCTGTGGCGAAATACAGGTAATGTGGTGAATATATAGCATAGCATCAGGCTTTTGAGAAGATCAAAGAAGTACAATTACCACCAAAGCCGAAAGAATTCGTCATGGCATGGTTTATCCGCATTGTTTTATATGTTATAACAGGTTCCAGTGAAGTTGATTGAATAGGTTCTTTAAAATGAAGGGAAGAATATATTTCCTGGTGATGCAGGTTAAGTATAGTATATACTGCTTCAATGGCACCTGCTGCGCCCAACGTATGACCGATATAAGATTTGGTAGATGCAAAAGCCGGTGGTTTCGCAAATAGCCGAAGCATTGCCCTGCTCTCCGTTTCATCATTATTTTCGGTTCCTGTGCCATGTGCATTGATACAGTCGATATTATCAGCATTCAGTTTCGCTGAAGCCAATGCCTGTTGCATGGCGAGATAAGGCCCATCGCCCTGCTCAGAAATTGAAGAAGGATGAAAAGCGTCATTGGCGTTGCCATATCCCGTTAACTCCGCATATACTTTCCTGTTATGTATATCTTCTTCTTTTTCCAGTACAAGAAATGCAGCGCCTTCGCCGAGATTAAGCCCTTTGCGATCCTTATCGAAAGGTGTGCAGATATCCGGCGAAAGAATATGGAGGGCATTGAATCCGTTGATGGTGAATTTAGCAAGACTATCGGTTCCTCCAACGATTGCTCTCCTTGCTAAACCGTGACGGATGAGCCTTGCTCCATACATAATTGCATTGGCCGATGAAGAACAAGCGGTGTTGATGGTATTAACGATACCTTTTATTTTGTATCGCCGCTGAATATATAATGCTACCGATCCGCAATCATAGGCAGCGAGAAATGCGGAACCCTCCGTATCCTTATTTG
>Ga0137407_10001231_pt1 | contig 16720 bp, 14 predicted proteins | sample CZOMad2_2_16fung_FD_108410 | JGI IMG/M metagenome (GOLD analysis project Ga0137407, IMG submission 108410) | Vadose zone soil fungal communities from Angelo Coast Range Reserve, California, USA - CZOMad2_2_16fungal (Illumina Assembly) | ecosystem: Environmental > Terrestrial > Soil > Vadose... | reverse complement strand
TGAAAGGAGCAGGAACCGGCCCGCATGGCAGCAACAAATGGCTTTGTATTTTTGAATTCTGGATAAAAGTTAAATATGGCATCCATGTTTTTGCCGATTCCGGGATTTTCAAATGTTGTTTTCTTGTGTGATCCCGGTATAAAATAAAGACAACCGTTTTCGGTAGTTGCATCATCCAGCGCAACCCAGATTGATAAAGGCCTTTTATCACTCATTGACCAATAGGGTGTATCCAGATGCCATGATGTGGGATTTGCCCATGGCTTTTTAATCAGTGCCTGGTCATGCCATACCCTTATACTATCCACCTGCGAAAGTTCAGCAGCCATTTTACCTATCCGCTCATCTAAAATCAATTTTTTCACGCCTGCATTATCCTGCCAGAGATTTAATAGCTGATCAAACACTTTATCATAATAATCTTTGTCCTTGTCATCACCTTTTCCATAAACCGATTCTTTACCGGGAAGCTTGAAACCATTTCTTTTGGAAACAGCTACCGCAACTACCTCGCGCCATTCTTCCAATTCATCTTTCGACAAAAAATCTTCAATCAGGATAAAGCCATTTTCCTGGTAAGTGTCTATATCTTTTTGTGAAATCGTACTTTTCATTTGTCTTTATTTATTATTCTCAAATAAATGATGGGTTTGATAAAGTTACAGTTCAATATTGTTAAAAACCACGATTATTTTATCTGTCAAATATTATTGTGCTTCAAAAGAATTACATTGTTTGCCTGAGAAACAAAGCTGTTCGCTTTTCGAATTATTATTAAAAAATTTTCAACGCTATTTCTTTCCTACATTCGCAAAAATAAATCATGGGTATTGCAGATAAATTATTTCAAATGAAAAACGAAAAGGCCTCAGCCAACTTAAAAGCCGGCCAGGATTTTTTAGAAGCCAACAAGCAAAAGCCTGGCGTCATCACATTGCCAAGTGGTTTACAATACGAAATGATTACTGAAGGCAATGGAATAAAACCGCTGACAAGCAATAAAGTTACTTGTCATTATCATGGTACATTGATTGATGGCACCGTGTTCGATAGTTCAGTCAAGCGCGGACAGCCGGCGACATTTCCGTTGAACATGGTTATTAAAGGCTGGACCGAAGGCCTTCAACTGATGGCCGTCGGCAGCAAATGGCGTTTCTTTATCCCACCTCAACTGGCTTATGGTGAAAGACAAACCGGCGCTCATATCGGTCCAAACAGCACATTGGTTTTTGAAGTGGAACTGCTGGGAGTGAGCTGACCGGGGATTATTTTTTCCAAGGCTAAGTCCGATAAAAAAATAGTTGGTCCTCCAAGTAATAGTGTGGGATATGCGAAGATAAGACGCGAACATTTATTTGATCAAAAACCCTCGCTCTGTCATTCAAAACGCGGGCCGTATTCACAAATTTTACTCAACAATCTTTGGTCCGGTCATTAATGAATTATTCGTAGTCAAGGTGAGTCCCCGCAGCAATTGCATGCAATTGAAAATCCAAGAGGGGCAGACTCGCCCGGGAACTAATTTTTTGGTATGCTAAGCCACGATGCAGTAAATCCCATCTCAAACGTGATAAATTATTTAGACTTACTGAAGAGCGGAACTGGCCTTTCGCTGACTGAAACATTTCAATAAATTAATTTGCTCACAAATGTCCGGATTTCAACACAGAGATTGTCTGTAATCACGAACGTGTTACTATTCGATCTTAATCAAATCTTGAAATATGAATATCACAACCAAAATTTCAAAAAACTGCAGTAGGACATTATTGCTCGCTTTTTTCATGTTTATTTCTACACAGAATTTTGCGCAGGCGACAGCTGGTTGGGAACTTGAAAAAATGCCGGTTGACCTGGAAACTGACTTCGCATTGAGTGCCCTTCCGCCGCACCTGCGCAATGATGCAACTGTTTATTTACTCGATCCCAAAAAAGGTTTTTATATGGCCCGTCATGGATCAAACGGCTTCATATGTTTCGTGTCACGGACAGAATGGGAATGGGCCGAATTCAGGAACGATCTTGCTACGCCTATTAGTTATGATGCCGAAGGTGCAAAATCAATTTTTCCAGCTTACCTGGATGTGGCAGCAATGAGAGCGTCCGGAAAATTCCAGGCTGCACAGATTAAAGATTCTATAGTGAGCAGAATCATTAAAGGAATATATAAAGCTCCTTCAAAACCGGGTATTTCATATATGCTTGCTCCTGTTATGCGGGTATATCCCGGGGCGCCCGATAATAACGAAATAATCACGGTAAGCGGTCCTCATTATATGTTGTATGCTCCGTATTTGACCAATGAAGATGCCCGGTTCAAACCGGGTACCGGGGGATTATTCCTGAATAACGCAGGTCAATGGATTTTGGGAGAAGGAAAGGGTCCGTTTGGATACATCATTGTGACCTCAAGCGAAAAAGAAAAAGCAATAATAGTTGAAGATGGTAAAGATCTGTTGAGAAGGCTCACTGAATACAAGGCTTACTTTAAGGTTGAGCCGGATAGCGGGCATCATGGAGCAGGAACAAAAAATTAGTAAATATTATATTTCAAATTAATTAACGTTATCACCAAATATAATTTCAAAAGAAAATATTTGCGGGAAAATAGCGCGCAGTAACGGAGTTCAATACACGAAGATAAGTCCGGAATATTTCTCTAATTAACGACCCTTCACAAATTTTACTCAACAATCTTTGGCCGCCGGTTGCCGATGTTGGTGGCCTGCTCAAAAGCATATCCCATTTGTAATACGCTCAGGTCGGCATTCTGCCTGCCTACTATTTGAATACCAATTGGCAAACCATTTTTTGAAAATGAACAGGGCACAGATAATGCAGGGTTGCCCACTACAGAAATATAATAGGCTGATCTCATCCAATCAATGTAGGTCAGCATTTGTGTTCCTTCTATTTGCGTTGGATAATGTGTGTTGACATCAAATGGTAAGACCTGGCTAACAGGCAGGATAAGGAATTCATAGTTTTCTAAAAACTGTTGAAAACGTCTATATAATGCAGACCGTTTTATTTCGAGTCGTGAAAGATAAGGGCCCGTCAATTTTTGACCTTCTGCCAAATGCCATTTGGTATACGCATTCATTTTATCACTGTTTGCTGCATGCAAATCGCCGTATTGGGCCTCATATTGCCAATGACGAAAATTAACAAAGCACTCATTGGCATCTGTCATGTCGGGTTCATTTTCTTCTACGATACAACCCAATGATTCAAATACTTTTTTTTGTGAATCGATGGCATTCCTGACTTCCTTTTCCCAGGGCAGTCCAAGATCTTTGATGAACGCGACTTTTACATTTTTAAAATCACGCGCAAGTGGTTGTGTAAATTGTTGGGAACTTTCCATTATGGAAATCGGTGAGCGGCTATCAGGTCCGGCCTGTACGCTGAGCAAAAATGCACAATCTGAAACCGTACGTGCCATTGGCCCCTGCACGCTCAATCCCTGCCATGCAAGTTTCGAAGTAATCATAGGCACTCTTCCTGGTGAGGTTCGTAATCCAACTACATTGCAAAAACTTCCGGGGTTGCGCAGTGATCCACCCATATCGCTGCCATCAGCAAGAGGTATCATTCCGCAGGCCAATGCTGTAGCACCACCACCTGTACTACCGCCGCATGTTTTTGAAACATCATAAGGATTAAAAGTAGGGCCAAACAACGGATTAAAAGTCTGCGAACCCATTCCCAACTCTGGTACATTTGTTTTCCCGATAATGATCGCACCTGCTTTTTTCTGACGCTGAACCAGCAAGGCATCCGAAGACGGAATATTATCTTTCCATATCGGAGAGCCATAAGTAGTTTTGATACCCTTTGTTTCTGTGAGATCCTTGACAGCAATCGGCAAACCATGCAGTGAACCGGTTAATTTTCCTTTCGCAAGCAATTCATCTGCAGCCAATGCCTGGGCCATCAATTCATCTTCGGGTACAAACGTTATGATCGCATTTACTTTTGCATTCACCCTTGCTATTTGTTTGAGGTGCGCCTGCATTACTTCACGCGCAGATATTTTTTTGTTGCGTAAAAGTGTTGCCAGATCTACGGCCTTCATATAACAGATTTCATCAGCCGCACCAGTAAACGCTATTTTGTTTTCTTTGATATGCGCAGAAGAACTTTTAGCAGAAACCAGAGATGGTGAAACCAAAGTCGATAAAGCAGCAATAGAGCTTATCTTAATCATCTGTCTGCGTCCGAAATTATTTTGATTCATAAAATTATATTTTAAAAATACCGGTACAGATATTCAGTGACCTTTAATTTCATACCGCGATTATTTTTTTATCTCCACACAAATCACTTTTAAAACTTTATCGCCAATATTTTTTAATGAATGTAATGCCAGTGGCTCGCTCCATATTGCCGTTGATGGCAAAAATGTTTTATCCAGCTTGCGCGAATCCAGCATCACATTTCCATCGGCATCATACCTGATGAAATCGCTCCAGCTGACGATATACAAAGAAGCCGGCCACTGATGTGTATGCGCCGCTGTCATTTCACCTGCTGGTATACAGGCATCGATCACCCGTACAAAATCATTTTCAAATAATAGCTTGTGGTGTTGAGGTGCCGCATGCATGGCATCCAATTTCTCAGGCCACAGCGATCTGACGTTATTATTATTATGCATGAAACTTAATTTTATTTACTATTGAATAAATTACTCAAGCTAATATTGTTCTTTTATCAAACGTCCGTAACAGTTAGGTGAATAATAAAAGTAGTGCCTTCCGACTCTCTTGTTTCTACTTTTATCTCGCCGCCATGTGCTTTAATGATGTCATAGCTTAACGACAAACCCAGCCCCGTTCCCTGCCCTGTTGGTTTGGTGGTGAAGAAAGGCTGAAAGATTTTGTTCAATACTTTTGGAGAAATCCCGTTACCGTTATCTTTTATCCTGATCAAAACCTTATCATCGATTTTTTTTGTGATGATTGAAACAGTTGGTTCATATCCCGAGACATTTAATTTCTTTTTTTCATTGACTGCATAAAATGCATTGGTAAGCAAATTCAATATTACTCTTCCAATATCCTGCGGGACGATATTTATTTTTTTAATAGCAGGATCAAATTCAGTTTTTATAGCAGCGGTAAAAGATTTTTCCTTAGCTCTCAAACCATGATAACAGAGACGGACGTACTCGTCGGTCAATGAATTTATATCAGTCAATTCTTTTTGACCAGTGCTGCTCCGGCTGTGTTGTAACATTCCTTTTACAATGGCATCGGCTCTTTTGCCGTGATGATTTATTTTTTCTAAATTTTGTTTTACGTCCGCAGCAATTGCAATTGCATCTTCATTATTTCCCTTTGCCAGTTCATCCTGCATTTCATCAATTAACTCATTGCTCAATTCAGAAAAGTTATTTACGAAGTTTAAGGGGTTTTGAATTTCGTGTGCAATACCTGCAGTAAGTTCTCCCAATGAAGCCATTTTTTCCGCCTGTATCAATTGTGTTTGCGTGGCACGCAATTCAGTCAATGCATCTTCGGCTTCTCTTGCCTGCGCTTCTGCCTTTTCAATATCGAGGTAGCGACGATATGCTAATTCAAATACCTTATAAAAACGTTTAAATAAAATGATTTCTTGTTCATTCAGCGGAACATAGGTAGAAATACCCAATGCAACCGGGCCCATCGAATACCAGTAATAATTTAATGAAGGTGCAATGGCAAGATGGGAATCAGCAAACTGGTTGGTGGTTTGTTGAAATGCATACCAGTTTTTCAGCTCTTTTCCTTCGAGGCTGCGGGTGAAAAATCCTCCGGATCCGCTGAGCATCTGGTCAGCAAATTCCGCTGACATCGGATGATTTTTATACTCTACTTCTGTAACCAGCGATTTATTATGGAGACTGTAAAATTCAAAGTTGAAATAAGTGCCTTTTGATTCATAAAATATAGCTGTCTGTATATTTCGAATCTCCTTTACATTGAGCAATTCCAGCTGATCGGAAATAACGTGGCAGATATCAACCATATCTGCCGGTTCTTTCATAGCCAACGCAGCGGTACGAACCCTTTCCAATGCCGATTCAATTTCCAGCTCATGTGTTTTATCTTCTAATCCTTTATTCGCTTCTTCCAAAGACTTTGAGATCGATTTTTTTTCTTCGTCACTAAGATGTTTCGATTGCTGAAGGATATTTAATATGGACTGCAGGTCCTTATTCATTTAGTTTTGGTTTGAAGAAAAAATTTTGGTGATAAATGATCTGCTTTCATCTTCTGGATATCCAGCCTCCCTGAAAAACGACCGGAATTTAGTTATTTTCCGCACAACAAATTTATTCACTATAGTAATAGCTGAGATAGGAAACCCGGATGGGGCAGCTCTTAAATATAACCATCGTAATCCACTCCGGCAAATAACATGGTTGATTATAGATAAAAATCGATGTAGAAGTGCTTACCTCCCATTTTAAAATTAACACGATTTAAAAGGATCATTTAGTAAATTGCAGTATGCAAAAAAGAATTAACCTGATCATCATGGCTTTCCTGAAATGTGTACTCACTAAGCCATACAGGAAGCATATAATGTTTGGGATACTTGCATCATTATCTTACCTGTCACCCAAAGCTCAAATGCATTTACCAGTCTACAATATGAATTTTATCCAATGGACGCCTTTCCCTGATTATAATCAAATAAGTAATAAGGATCATTTAAATCATAAATGGTATTTCAGTAAATATGCTGGTGTTTCCGCCGGCGTTGGTTTTTTCAATGGAGGCAGCGCCACCGTTTTATCCGCGCCGATCGGATTGCAACTGAACCGGCAATTGAATAATAACCTGGTTGCTTTCGCAGGCGTGTATGCGGCGCCTACGCTTTTTAGATTCAGCCGTTCATTCACAGATCCTCTCTTCAATAAATCCTATCCGGGCAGTAATTTCTCAAACCCATACGGATTTGGTATCAATCCGGGAATACAGATGGGTTTGATGTATGTCAACGATGCGAAAACATTTTCTATCTCTGGTAGTATCGGAGTTGAAAGAAGCAGTTACCCGGTTTATCCAACTGAAAGGACAAATACGAAAAAACAATAAGCGGCACTACGTGCCAGTGAAAAATTGTTTATGATTCAGGCGATACAGTATAGTAACAGAGATGGATATACGAAGTGGCTTCAATATTTCCCCGGCTAAAGATTCCTGACCTGCAATTCAAAAATAAAAAATCACTTAGGGGTCGCCGATACGCCATTACGCTTTATCCAAAGGGCAATTGGAAAATAAATGTTGTGCCTTCACCCACTTTTGTCTCAACGTTTATTTCCCCGTGATGGGCCTTGATGATATCATAGCTTACGCTCAAACCTAAACCGGTTCCTTGTCCTGTAGGTTTTGTTGTAAAGAAAGGCTGGAAGATTTTATGTAGCGTTTTTTCGGGAATTCCATTGCCGTTGTCTGTGACCCGGATTTCAACTTTATCATTTTTCCTTTTTGTATTTACAGAAACAGTTGGTTCATACCCATCCGGCAACTGCTTTTTCCTTTCCGAAACCGCATAAAAGGCATTGTTATAAAGGTTGAGCAATATTCGTGCAATATCCTGCGGCACAATATTTATTTTTCCAATACTTTGATCAAGATCCGTTTGCAAAATTGAAGTGAAGGATATATCCCTTGTCCTAAAACCCTGATAACTCAATTTCAGATATTCATCCGCCTGGGCATTGATATCTGTGGATTCCTTTTGGCCTGTACCGGCGCGTGAGTGCTGCAGCATTCCTTTGACAATTGCGTCGGCCCGCTTACCATGATTTGTAATTTTTTCGGTGTTCCTTTGAAGATCAGCAGCAATATCTTTTATCGCTGGAATATTTGCAGCATCTATTTCACGTCTCATTTCTTCGATGAGTTCTGTATTCACTTCAGAAAAGTTATTTACAAAATTTAATGGATTCTGTATTTCGTGTGCGATACCTGCTGTAAGTTCACCAAGTGAGGCCATTTTTTCCGATTGGATCAGTTGGGCCTGGGTAGCTTTAAGCAAAGTGAGTGTATTTTCAATTTCTTCTTTTTGTTTTTTGAGCAACGCATTTGCTTTCTGTTTATTCCTAAAACCAATGAAAGCGCCAACTGCAAGCACCAATGTTAATCCCAGGCCCACAATCAGCGCCAGTTGCCTGGCAGAAGCTACTTCATCTTTTGCTATTTGCTGTGCCCTTTGTACCTGCTGTTTTTTATCAAATTCATAATTCATGTTAAGCTCCGTAGCCTTTTGTATATTTTGTTTACTGCGGGCGGAATCGTTCATTTTCCTGGATGTCTTATAATATTCCAAAGCTTTACTGTAGTTTCCTGTTTTTTCGTAGCACGCAGATAATTCATTGTATACATCACCATTGTCTATGCTGAACATATCTGAGCCTTTCATCGCTGCAAGACCTTTTTCAAAATAAAGAATTGCTGCTGCATAATTTCCTTTCAGGTTCAATACGCTGCCCATGCTGGAATTTGCCTGGTAAATATTAAAAGGCTGGGCCGATGAATCGGCTATGGCTATCGCTTTTTTTGCCAATACCTCAGCTTCTGCGAATTTATTGGTATAGGCCAAAGCGGTCGCGGCTTTAGCCATACTAGCTGCCTGTATTCCCTGGTCGCCCATAGAACCGCCAAGTGTCGCAGCCTTCATGCCAAATTTATACATCTGCTCCCATTTATTTTGCTGTTCATATAAAGAAGCAAGATTGCTGTAACCATATAGTTCAACATTCAAAATGGCATGCTTTTTTGCGAGATCAATTGCTTTCAGGATAATTTGTTCAGCCCTTACCGAATCGCCCATGTTTTCATAAGTATTGCCCATGTTCATTAAAGTGTAAGCCATCTGGGATTCATCCTTATTTTTTTCGGATATTTTCAAGGATTTTTGCTGATAGAATAAGGCCTGCGCAAAATTTGACTGCTGCTGATAAGCAATGGCAATATTTGAATACATGCCGGACAAAGATTGTGTCCTGTTTGCACGTTCACATATGCCAATTGATTTTTCAAAAAAATAAATAGAAGAATCGTACTTGGCCTGCATGCCGAATAGCATTCCCCAATTTGCATACACATCTGCCAAATCAAAAGAGTCTTTTGAAGGCTTAATGAAATGTTCTAAAAATTTTAGAGTTTTTGCTGCCGGCGCATATTCACCCTTAAAACAATAATTTGATGCCAGTTTTTGCCTTAGGTCGATCTCGCCCCTGTAGTACTTGATTTTCTGTGCAACTTCAAGGGTTTGTTTGCTTAAGGTGATTGCTGAGTCCAGGTTGATATTACTGAGTATATTTATTTTTTTTAAGACCAGCTGAATTCTTCCCGTATCAGTGGTGGCTTTACTAATCAGGCGGTTGAGGCTATCAATCTTATTATTTTGTGCGTTGATAGATTCCGCGAAAAGAAAACAGTATATTATCAGGATAAAAATCTTCATACCATGTGACAGCATTTCAGTAATAGCAGCAAATATTCATTAAAAATTTCATTTTATGTTTTCTTTCTCAGAACATTTGAAATATTGAGCATGCAACCATATGGGCTGAGCTTCCATTGTTGCTTCAAAATTGTATCGTTCAACAAACAGGAAAGAGGGAACAGCTTGCTCGCTGTACAGTTAATTTAAATTCTTAAAAAAAATATTTTTTGCGATAAAAATAATAGCCTGCTCAAAAATAGTATATGAACAAACAAATGCTGCCTTTATTCATTTTGCTCTATGCATTTTCTTTTTCGTCAAATAGCCAGAATAAACAATTTAAAGTTGGCAACGACAGGCTGATTGCAAAAATTGACAGCATCCTTCAAAGCCAGGTGGAGGCAGATAAAATCCCGGGTGCTGTTATTCAAATTAAGAAAGGCGGAAAGGTTATTTATAAAAACGCTTATGGCTATGCGCAAAAATATGATGACGGCCATCAATTGATAAAGCCCCTGGAGAAAATGACAGTTGAGCATCTTTTTGATATTGCCTCCCTCACAAAGGTGGTTGGCACCACTACATCCATTATGCTGCTGGCAGACAGGGGCCTTTTAAAAATAGATGACCCTGTTGGAAAGTATATTCAAAATTTCAACAGTCCCGATAAAAGCGCAATTAGTATTCGTCATTTACTTACGCATACTGCAGGACTTTATGAATGGTACCCATTGTATTACCGTTGCAGGAATAAGGAAGAGACCTACAAATTTATTGGAGAATTGCCACTTAAGTTCCCGGTTGGAGAACAGCGCCATTACAGCGATCTGGGCTTTGTTATCCTCGGTGAAATTGTGGAGCATATTTCTGGTTTGTCATTGCAACAATTTATGCAAGAAAATATTTTTATCCCGCTGGCGATGCATAGTACAACGTACAACCCACTCCAATCGGGAAAGTTTACCAAAATAGCCGCTACCTCACACGGCAATCCTTATGAAAAACGAATGGTGTACGATTCCACACTTGGTTTCAAAGTAAAAGAAATTGATCCCGGCCAATGGAATGGCTGGCGCACTTACACCCTGAGAGGAGAAGTAAATGATGGCAATGCATGGTATGCCAATGGAGGAATTTCCGGAGCCGCAGGATTGTTCTCGACGGTTGACGATTTACAGAAGCTGGTAGATATGCTGATGAACAAGGGAAGGATTGGCTCCGCGCAGTTTATTTTAGAAAAAACGATTCAAACATTTTTGACAAAAGACAAATTCAACAACGGGCTTGGCTGGATGATGGACACCATGAATTCATTCATGAAGAATGCTCCCGAAGGAAGTTTTGGTCATACAGGATTTACAGGCACAAGCATTACAGTGATTCCACAATCGGGGGTTTCAATTATTCTACTGATCAACCGGCAGAATACAGGGCTATTGAAAAACGGTGAGTATTATAATGTGGGTCCGGTGAGGCAAGAGGTATGGGAAGCGGTAGAAAATGATTAGTCCTTGGGAATATTTGTTGAGATATGTTTGAACCGGTTTCGCTTCAGGGTTTTTATTACTTCATCGTAGGTTCCGACTTTCGGTTTTCCCGTTACAACGACCCAGGAATCCCTCAGGCTTTTGACATTGCTCTGAACATAATCATTGAACTCCGAAATAGACGATGCCGAAACTGGTTTATCATTAAAAAATGCTTTTATTTCAGTTCCCGCAGAAATAATAAAGTAAGTATGTACGGTATTATCTTTTGCCGGCTTAGCAGTATCGGTCTTCTGCGCGTAGCAATGATTAATTAGCCCCAGGCAAATTACCAAGCATATCATTGATTGAAGTATCTTATTCATCATGCGGATTAACAACAAATATCCGGATAATGCCGTGAACTATCAAAATCATATTATGAGAAGATAAATCCCTCACCGAATAGTCCCGCTGAAACTTTGCGAATGCACTGGCAAGCTACATCTTCCATTTCGTGTGTCCATCGCAGTTATGTGAAGCGGATAAAAAAATATTTTGTTGTAAAATAATAGAAAGAAGTACCAAAAAAAATTCAGGTAACTTCTTTCTATTATTTGCAGGTTATTTTTCCAATTCTGGAAATTGCGCCAGAATATTTACAATATTTTTTCCGATTATTCTTCCCTGTTGCAGACCAGCATCGATCGAAGGCTGATAGTGAATCCCACCATAAAACCTTGAATTACCTGCATCCACTCCAATGGCGCGGAATGTATTGAAAGTTCGTGTTGGAAATCCGAGATAGTCCCAAGTATGATCCGTGAAAGGTCCAATATTACCGTATATAGCAGCCAGCGCCTCTGCGGCTGCTGCAGAAACAACGGAATGCGCCGATGGATATTCCGGATGTGCCGGAGTTGTAATATAAGAAAGCCAGGTGGCATCTCCGATTACTTTTCTTATGTAGGTTACCGGCCTTAGCAGATTATATGTGTATTTGGTTTTAAAGACGCTGATCACTCCATCATTCAGGCAAATGCCCACCATGGCAAAAGTCAAAGCAGCTTTGTCAAGATGACTATGCGTTTGCCTGATCACCTGCTGAATGATACTCATCCAATGACCCGGGGTTGTAACGCCAGGTATATCTCGCCAGAATAATGCCCAATTCTGCTGATCGGTCGTCAAGGTTTTTGATGCACTATATAAATCGTTTACCATTTTATAAAATGGAGATGTTGGATCTTCAGAATACGGAATAGGAGGCGGTGGTTGAGCATTGTCTCCGCTGCGCGCAATGATGGGCCGGTCGTTACTCCAAAACGGACCCTGTGGTTTGGCAAGAGCAGGTGGTGTGGGTTCCCACAGACCCGGACCAATTGGCGGGGTATAAGGCAGCGCATTGTTTATATCATAATCATCTGTCCTGGACCATGCAAAAATAGCGTCTGCAATAGATTTCCCAAAGCCGCCTGAGCGGTTTAGTTCTTCGGAACTAACTGTGTTGAAACCTGCATTGATTGCATTTTCGAGAGAATCAATAGCAGCAATATCAGCCGCTTTTGAATTGGCAGAAGTAAAAAAAAGTCTGTTGAATTCGGCCAACGAAGCGTTTACGCTGGCAGGCCAGTGATATTTTTTGAATTTTTCAGTTTCAGGCAATCCTGACAGACCATTGTATTTCCTCTTCCAGGACGCGAATCCGGGATCAATAGATTCATACGCGCATATGCCGGAATAGGCAAAAGGTCGCGCAATACCCCCATTTAAAATGCCCGTTACATTTGTAAATAAACGTATTTCTAAAGTCATCCATTTATCTATCACATCGGATGAATAGGAAGATGGGGGGCGCTCGTCACGGAAACCCGGATCTTTCCTGCAACCTGTAAAACCGGCCATTGCAATAACCAGGAATAAAAGAATTTTTTTTACTGGCTGACTGAGCAGCCGAAGTAAATTTTGTTTCATAAAATTTTTGTTGGGTTTAATGAATAAGAATAATGAAATCTATCTCAAGGGAAACCGAAGGATAAAACCTTCCGGCGCATTCGCACAGTCTGAACCATTAGTTTACACAGGGCATGTAACCTCAGACCAATATAGTTTCCGGAAATTCTTATTAAATGTAACTTTGTTTTGTTCCTAAGGAAATACCGATTTATAGGTAGTCCCCTTTTTACAGAATTTTCATACTCCGAATTGCCTGCAGAAAGAAAGATTGACGGATCATCCGGCTGAATTCATTTTGTTGTTTCTATTATCAGCATTCCTACGTCTATCCAATGCATGAAGTATTAATTAATCATTTATGAAAAAAGAACCTTTCACTCTTGAGTTCAATAGATTAATTCAAGGGTTTATCAATAAATCCGCGCCCAGCCTGGTAACAGTTGAACAGGACTTTTACAAAAGAATTTTGAATTTTTTTGTAATTGGGGATTCTTATTATTTTGTCATCAACCATCAAAATTTTACAATTGAATTTGTGAGTAAGGAAGTGGAAAATGTTTTGGGCTATCCTCCGGGTGATTACAATATGCAGTTATTAAATGAGACCATTCATCCTGATGACAGATCCTGGTTTTTGGCTTTTGGTAATTACCTGATAGATTTTTTCTCACAGCTACCAGTAAAAAAGTTGACAAAATATAAAGTGAGATATGATATTCGTGTAAGGAAAAAAAATGGTGATTTTACACGGATGCTTTACCAGGGAATATTAATTGAACACGATGACAATGGCGGATTCCTAAGAACCCTGAGTGTTCTCACGGATATATCATACCTGAAACAGGAGGGTGTGCCCGTGTTATCCTTTATCGGGATAGATGATGAGCCTTCGTATTATGACGTTGCTAAAAATAATATATATATTGAAAGCAAGGATGCGTTAACCAGCCGCGAAAAACAGGTTCTCAAACTTTTAATCGAAGGAAAATTAAGTAAGGAGATCAGCGGTATTTTAAAAATCAGTAAGCAGACGGTTGACACCCACCGAAAAAATATGTTGCATAAAAAGAAACTCAATAATACCGGTGAGCTGATTGGTAAAGCCATCAGGCATGGGTGGATTTAAAATCCCCAACCGGCGCGAATGTTTAGACGAGTGAAATTGAAGTAACCTGCACCATGATGTTGCAAAAAACTAGCGGTTATGTGTATACTAAAACATTCGCATGTGCCCTAAAAACAGGAGCAGATCAAAAAAACAAAAAACTCAAATTACGAATGGGCCTAAATTTGGGGGAGCTTACACCATGATTGACTAAAACCAATAACGGATGAAAATGAAAACCTGGGTATTGATTGCCCGTTGCCTGCTGGGGTTTATTTATCTGGTATTCGGGCTCGATTATTTTTTGCATTTCATACCTTATCAACCCCTACATACGGGTAAACCGGGAGCACTTGTTGCCGGACTCAAAGGCACGGGTTATATCTATCCCATGATGAAAATTATCCAGATCCTGGGCGGTTTGTCCTTACTCTTCGATCGGTATGCTCCATTCTCGGCGGTTGTACTTTTTCCGATCAGCCTGAATGTATTGTTATTTCATACCATCCTCGTGCCATCGGGCTGGCTGATGGGCGTTACCTTGATAGTCCCTAATGTCTTTTTGGGATGGGCTTACCGAAAATATTACCGCGGCATGTTTACGGACAAACCAGTATTATAACTTCATGACAGACCAGCGAAGTGAATTTGGACGGGAAATAATTCTAACGCTGGCGCAAACGACGATGCTACATGTTTTTGTATTGTTGAAGCCCGGATTCAAATGCAGCAATTTCCTTTGCAGAAAAATTTTTTTTGTTTTTCAGAGCTTCAATAGCCTTTTGTTCGGCCTCTATCGCTTTTAATTTATTGTTTGCATGCCAATAGAATCCAGCCATTTCGTGATAATGTTTGGGAACATCAACAGTTTCCGGATATTGATCAATTATTGCCTGGTGTGCTTCGGCACCTAATTCGTAAATTTCTGCAGGAAGATTTAATTTGTTTGAATACTCCTTGATATTACCAAAAATGATATGATAGTTAGGATCATCATAGGTAGATGTTACCAGCATTACTTTGCCATATTCATAGGCCTTGTGCGGGTTCGTTTTGAGTAACGAAGAAAAGGTAATAGCAGAAATGGTTGATGCGTATTTCAGCTTTGGTTCCTTTCTAACCATTTCATTAATCAATAAAAGGGCTGAATCCGGTTTCCCAAGATCATCCGGCTTTTCAGAATTGCCCATATACCTGAGCAATTCGTAATATGCTTCCTTGTCCAGCTCATCTAAATGCCTGTACAAATTCCGTTTGGCCAATGCTTCTTTTATATCCCAGTCATTGTTCACTATTTTGGGCAAAACTTCAGCAAGGTATTTAGGGTGCCCGACCCAGGCCAACTTTCCTTCTGCATTTATTACAAAAGTTCTGGGGATTCCATTGTCTTTCACTCGCGAAGCTTCGAGCCAGTCCGCTACCATAAAATTACTATCCTGTGTTGCTACATGATAATCCATCCGACTTCCCATGCTGTCAACAAAGGCTTTTACTTTCTCTAAAGAAGTGTTTTTGTTTTCATAGATATCAATACCTATAATGGTGACTTTATTTTTGTACTCATTTGCCAATGCAGAAAGGTGAGGCATTGCTGCCTTACATGGTTTACACCAGGTTGCCCAAAACTCCACTACATACACATTGCCCTTTTCGAATTTTTGAATCGGAGCACCTTTTAACCACTCACGAACACGCAGTGGCGGAGCGGGATCACCAATGTTTAGCGAAGGGGATTGGGCCTCTTGTCCATTTGTGATTGTTGTAATAAACAATAGCAGTAATAGTAGAAAATTGGGTCGCATACTATGTTGAATGTTTTGTTCGATTTTCAATCTTGCTCCGCTTATCTTTTCTGCCTATGAGTTTTTCAAATATTGATCGTGTTTGTTTCGCTCAAAAACAATCATTACAAAGAAAGTTAGTCAAAGAATTAACAATAACTATAAAATTAGTTAAAGAATATTGTTAAAAATTTTTTTAGACAGATCAGTGTTATCAAATTTCATTGTTCACTACCGGAACCGAATATCTTTTTGACTGCATTTTATATTCCTGTAAATTCAAAGAACCAGAGAACGAAGAAAATGATTAGAAGAAATGGAAAATTACTTCATGTGAAATCATATTATGAACTGGACACAGGTTATTGATCCGTTTAACAATATTGGTTTGTCAGCGTTGATAGCCGTAGTACCTATTCTTTTTATTTTTTGGGCATTGATCATTAAAAAAATGAAAGGATATAAGGCAAGCCTGATTGCTACTTTATTAGCTATCCTCATTGCAATTTTTGTGTACGGTATGCCGCTAAAACTGGCATTACTTTCTACGGGATATGGTGCCTTGTATGGATTGTTTCCCATTTGCTGGATAGTAATTACCGCCGTTTTTTTATTTAATATCACGGTTAAAAGTGGACAGTTTGAAATAATTAAACATTTCATGGCTTCCATTACGTCTGACAGAAGATTGCAGGCACTTCTGATTGCATTTTCTTTTGGTTCTTTTTTAGAAGGTACTGCAGGTTTTGGCGCACCCGTAGCTATAACAGCGGCAATGCTGGTTGGCTTAGGATTTAATCCGCTGTATGCAGCAGGCATATGTCTTATTGCTAACACGGCACCTGTTGCATTCGGGGCTGTTGGTATTCCTATTACAGTTGCTTCGCAGGTAACATCCATTCCGGAAATGGCTATCTCACAAATGGTAGGAAGAACGCTTCCTTTTTTATCAGTGATGCTTC
>Ga0137407_10001230_pt1 | contig 16720 bp, 11 predicted proteins | sample CZOMad2_2_16fung_FD_108410 | JGI IMG/M metagenome (GOLD analysis project Ga0137407, IMG submission 108410) | Vadose zone soil fungal communities from Angelo Coast Range Reserve, California, USA - CZOMad2_2_16fungal (Illumina Assembly) | ecosystem: Environmental > Terrestrial > Soil > Vadose... | reverse complement strand
TGGATGTTGGAATTTTCGCGGGCGTAAAAATGGCTGAGGCGGTCGATGACGCTTTGAGGCTTTTGCGTGGTGGCGGCGTTGTCGAGCCAGATGAGGGGCTTGCCGTGGACGCGCTCTTGAAGGATCGGAAAGTCGCGCCGGATGGCTTCGACTTGAAAGGGCTGCGAAGACAGATTCAAACCGGGCAGAGTTTGCGTCGGAGCGCGGAAGGGGTCGTCCTTCGCAGGAATTGTGGTTGCCGGTGCGAGCTGGCGAATTTCGTCGAGAAACGGATACCGCGACAATGCGCTCGGAGAGCGTTGCTGCGCGACGCTGCCCGGGACTTGTGGCGTTGCGAGGTGCAGGGCCGACTCTGGGACTTGCGGCGTAACGATGGACGAAAAACTGTTTGCGATCGCGCGTAATTCGGTTTCGCTGGGGATGCTGACGTTGGGCAGGGGTGCAGCGACTGGCAATGGGGATGCGGCGGGATAGGCAAAAAGTGGGCGGATTTCGTCGAGGAAGCCGAAGGAAGGGAGACTCGAGAAGTCAGTGGCGCTGACTACACCGGGAATTCCGGGGAACGAAAATTCCGGGGCCGAAGGAACTTGGGACTGCGCCGCGTTGCCCGACAGCGCCCCGGGGAGTGCGCGCAGACCGGCTTCGGTGGGTAGCGATGCAACCGGGAGTGACGTTGACGGAAGCGACCCGGCACCGGGGAGCGAGACGAATGCCTTTGGATTCCTGGCGGCACCCAAAGCCTCGGGCACACCGGGAACTGCGGCGGTGCGCTGCGGGTCGGAGCCTACGGTTTCGGTCAGAGGCAAGGCGGTGAAAAATTCGTTGGCCATGCGCGCGAGAATCGCGGGATCGGGAAGTCCTGCCGGGACGAGTTGCGTTTCGCCCGGAAGAATCGTCCGGAAATCGTGTATCGTCCGAGAATCGCTGGTGGGCGAATTCGGCGCGGTCTTTCCAGATTCACTTGTACTCATGATATTGCCCGACTTCGACGTCTTCGAGCGCGGCGATGGCGTCGTCCACCAGGATGGCGGCCGAGCAATACAGCGAAATCAGGTAAGAGGCCAGCGCTTTACTGCTGATGCCCATGAATCGGACGGAGAGCCCCGGGGTTTGCTCGCCGGGAAGCCCGGGCTGGAACAGACCGATGACGCCTTGCTTTTTCTCGCCGACGCGGAGCAAGAGCATGCTGGTCTTACCGGTTGCCGTTTTGGATTTGACATTGCCGTCAACCAAGAGCTTGTCGCAAGGGACCAGCGGAACGCCGCGCCAAGTGATGAAGGGCGAACCGAATAGTGTGACGGTGGCTGGGGGAACTCCGCGGCGCGTGCACTCTCGGCCGAACGCGGCGATGGCGCGCGGGTGGGCCAAGAAGAAAGATGGCTCCTTCCAGACTTTGGTGAGGAGTTCGTCGAGATCGTCGGGAGTTGGGGCGCCTTTGCGCGTCGGAATGCGCTGAGTTGCCGGTACATTTTTGAGGAGGCCGTAGTCGCTGTTGTTGATGAGTTCGCTCTCCTGGCGCTCCTTGACGTTTTCGATCATGAGGCGAAGCTGTTCGCGGACTTGGTCGTAGGGATTGCTGTAGAGATCGGAGATGCGCGTTTGCACGTCGAGAACTGCGGAGATGGCGCTCAGCGTGTATTCGCGGGGCTTTTCTTCGTACTCGACGTAGGTTTCCGGCAGGGCCTTTTCGTCTTTCTGGCCGCAGACGACATCGATGGCTTTCTCATCCACTACGCGATTGACACGCAGCGTGCCGGCTTCCAGCGGTTTCCAATCGAGCAGCCGGACTAGCCAACGCGGCGTAATGGCGCCATACTGCGGCGGCGTCTTGGTGACGTTGGCAAGCTGAAATGCGGCGCGATCGCCGAGCGCGTGGTGCGTTGTAGTTTCCGGCACGAGAACTTCTCCTTTTACGAGACGACGGACGGGCTTACAAATTATTTAGCCAAATGCGACGTAACGATCACAGCGCCACCGCTGTCATCGCAAACTAACTCTGGCTGAAGATTGTAACGATCTCAGCGGAGGACGGAAAGAAAGAAATCTATTGCCGCAACGCAATCGGCCAGTGGCTGTGGATATTGGCGCCTGACTTGTGTATGTTGTGCTTGTGATGGAATTGCGTTCCCGCTTCCGCTGTTGTTCTTCCTGTTGTCGGTGCTAGCCGTCCAGGCTTCATTTCCATTCGAGGTTCACGGTTCGTGATTGTCCCCCCGATTTTTGGAGTTGATGTATTTCCAAGGAGAAATTCAGAAATGAGCAAGATACTGGCAGAAGTTCTGGAAGCGAATGCCGAATACAGGGCGAATTTTAAGAACAAGGAAAAGCTGGCCATACCCCCCGCACGTCGCTTCGCGATTCTTACCTGCATGGACGCGCGATTGGATCCGGCCAAGTTTGCCGGTTTGGCGGAGGGCGACGCGCACGTGATTCGAAATGCCGGCGGGCGGGCCAGTGATGATGCGATTCGTTCGCTGGTGATCAGCTACAAACTGCTGGGCACCCAGGAATTCTTCGTGATTCACCACACCGAATGCGGCATGTTGTTTTTTACGAATGACATCATGCGCGCGCTGTTAGCATCGAGCCTGGAAACGGCGCAGTTGACGCCGGAGGGATTTAAGGATATCGGCAAGGGTCCCGGGTCCAGAGAAGGCGAATATATCGATTGGCTTACCTTCAAGGACCAAAAGCAGGCGGTGCTCGACGATGTGGCTCGGATCAAGACGCATCCGCTGGTGCCGAAGACGATCCCCGTGCACGGATTTATTTTTGATGTGAAGACCGGGAAGCTGGTTGAAGTAGAAGAAGCCAAGGCGTCGGGAGCTGCGCGGTGAATTCCTGAACGCCGATTCGGCCGACTGGTGGAGGATGGAACGGCTGTCAATTTAGGCCCGAGCAAACTGGGGCGCAGCAGTGCTGAGGCCCTACAAGTTTATCTACACATTTACTGTGGGTAGGAAGGTTGGCGGCCTTCGGATTTTTGTAGCTTGCTCGAAAGCATAGGCCAAACGAATAAGCACCGGCTCGCTCCACGCCCGCCCAAAAAACGAGATGCCGACCGGCAGGCCGTGGATGAACCCCGCAGGCACGGTAACGTTCGGATAGCCCGCGACCGCTGCGGCACTGGAGCTGCCGCCGCTGAACGAATCGCCGTTGATGTGGTCGGTGATCCAAGCAGGACCCCCACTGGGACCGATCAGCGCGTCGAGATTATTTTTGTCCATCGTCGCATCGATGCCTTCTTTGCGGGCCAGTTGGTGATTTTTCGCAAGCGCATCCACATATTCCTGCGTGGTGAGCGGACCTTTTTCTTCCGCCTTCAAAAAGGTGTCCTGCCCGAAGTACGGCATTTCCTTTTCGCGATTGCGCTCATTGAAATCGATGATCTCCTTCAACGTTTTCACCGGCGCGTTGGGTCCGAGACGCGCTAGGTAGGCGTTCAGGTCCGCCTTCAGTTCATAAAGCAGCACGACGAACTCGGAGTCGCCGAATTTGCCGGCGGTCTCGATGGGAGCGGGATCGACGAGGACGGCGCCTTGCTTTTTCATGATTTCGAGGGCGTCTTCCAAGATTTTGTCGACGGCTTCATTGAAGCCAAACGTTTTGCGGACCACACCGATGCGCGCGCCACGCAATCCATCTTCTTTCAGAAATTGCGTGTAGTCCGTGTAGGAATGTTCGCGGCTGTCGGAAGTGGCAGCGTCCTGCTCGTCGATGCCGGTGAGCGCGCCGAGGACGATGGCGGCATCGCGAACCGTGCGGCACATGGGACCGGCGCCGTCCTGGCTGTGCGAGATCGGAACAATACCGGTACGGCTCACCAAGCCAACCGTTGGCTTGATGCCTACAAGGCCGTTGCTGGTGGAAGGGCAAACGATCGAACCGTCGGTTTCCGTACCGATGGCCGCGGCGCACAGATTGGCGGAGACACTGGCGCCGGAGCCCGAGCTTGAGCCGCACGGGTTGCGATCCAGCGCGTAGGGATTTTTGGTCTGGCCGCCGCGGCCGCTCCACCCGCTGGTGGAATGGTTGGAACGAATATTGGCCCACTCGCTGAGATTGGTTTTCCCCAGGATCACGGCACCTGCTTCGCGGAGCTTTTGTGCGACGGTGGAGTCTCTCAGCGGCCTGGAGCCTAGAAGCGCGAGCGACCCCGCCGTGGTCATCATTTTGTCGGCAGTGTCGAGATTGTCTTTGATCAGCATGGGAATGCCGTGCAGCGGGCCGCGCACACCTTTGTCTTTTCGCTCTTTGTCGAGAGCATCGGCGATGGCCAGCGCGTCAGGATTGAGTTCGATGATGCTGTTGATCGCGGGGCCTTGCTTGTCGATTTGCTCGATGCGCGCGAGATATTTTTCGGTGATGGAGCGAGCGGTGTGCTTGCCGGACTTCATGGCGTCTTGCAGGTCGGTGATCGTGGCTTCCTCGAGCTCAAAGGAGGGGACGTCGGGGGGCCTCGCGGCAGGAAAGTGCTCGCGGGCATGGATCGTCACAGCCTGGAGAGTGGTTGCGGCCGCGGTTGCCGCACCGCCAATCACGCTGGTGCGTAGAAACTTCCGTCGTGCAGGCGCTACGGGGTCTTGTCGCTTCGTGCGATCGCCTGCGCTCTCCGCCGCGCTTTCTGGCTGGTCAGCGACTTGCTCCGGATCTTGCTTCATCTTGAAGTTTCCACCCGTTCGTGAGAATGCCAAACTGTGCCGACCGATAGTAAGCCAAACACGACGTCAAAGGCACGATTTTGCACTCGGGGAATTCAGGCGGGTTGAGCGGCGCTGGTCGCAAGGTCGTGCCCGTGCCGGGCAGTGTTGCGGGTGGAGAGGAGCAACATCGCGGCAATCAGGCAGAGTCCACCGGAAAGCCAGAAGGCATCGCGATAGTCACCGAGGTAGGTGCGGATGGATCCGGCGGTAAGCGCTGCGAGCGACGCTCCCAGTTGATGCGATGCCCCGATCCATCCGTAGACTACGCCGACATTTTCTTTGCCGAAGGTGTTGGCGGTGAGGCGCACGGTGGGTGGAACGGTGGCGACCCAGTCCAAGCCGTAGAAGACAGCGAAGAGCGAGAGCCAGCTTGCCGGGTGGGACAAAGCATACGGCAAGAACAGCAGCGACAGGCCGCGCAGCACGTAATACCAGAATAAGAGGTAGCGGCTGTTGAAGCGATCGGTCAGCCAGCCAGAGAATGTCGTGCCCGCTAAATCGAAGACACCCATTACCGCGAGCAGGCCCGCGGCTCGGACTTCCGGGATGCCGTGGTCCATGCAAGCAGGAATGAGATGCGTACCGATGAGTCCGTTGGTGCTGGCGCCACACACGAAGAACGATCCGGCCAGAATCCAGAATTCGCGCGATTTTGCTGCCCAGGCGAGTCCTTGCAGCGGCCGGTGAGGGATGGGCGGAACCACGGACGCATCTTGCGGAACCGCGCCGTAAGGAAGAAGGCCGACGTCGGAGGGACTATCTTTCAACCAGAAGAACACCGCAAGAAACACCACGCCGCCAATCGCCGCGACGAAATAGACGGCGCTTCGCCAGCCGTGATTGGTCACCAGCCTGGCGAGAAACGGCAAGAAAACAAGTTGGCCGGTGGCATTTGCGGCGGTCAGCAGGCCCAGAACCAGGCCACGGCGCGCTTCAAACCAGCGATTTACGACTACGGCCGCGAGCACCAGAGCGGTGACCCCGGATCCAGCGCCGACGAGCACGCCCCAATACAGCATCAATTCCTATCGGTGGTGCATCGTGGACGAGAGAGCCACAGCGAAGGCGAGGAGCGCTAACGCCAGCAACACTATTTTGCGCAAGCCGTAGCGCGCCATGAAGGAAGCCGCGAAGGGACCGATGATTCCGAACAGCGCGATGTTTACGGCGATGGCGCCGGAGATGGCGGCGGTGGTCCAGCCAAATTCGTGCTCGAGCGGGACGATCAGAATGCTGGGCGTCGCGCGGACGCCCGCGGTTACCAGCAGGATCAGGAAGGTGACACCGGCGACGATCCAGGCGTAGTGTAGTTTTAGTTTTTCTGGCGTTACCGGCGGCAAGAGGACCTCCACGCTGCTCTTCTTGAGATGCGTGTTAGACTGGAGTGTGACAGACAGGTCTGTCTCATGTCAATCGATCCAATATGGCTCATAAATCGGTAAAAAAAACTCCTCCATCACGCGCCGCGGATTCGCTCGGTTCGGCACGTCAGCGCATCCTGGACGCCGCGATCCCGCTCTTCTATCAGCAGGGCGCACGCGCAGTCGGCATCGACGCCGTAATCGCGAAATCCGGTGTGGCGAAAATGAGCTTGTATCGAAGCTTTCGTTCCAAAGATGAATTGATCGCCGCTTGCTTGGACGAGCGCGACAAGAGCTACTGGCAATGGTTCGACGGTGTATTGGCGCAACATCCAGACGACCCACGCGAGCAGCTTCGAGGCGTGATTCGCGGTGTTGCCAAACGCACATCGAAACCGGGCTATCGTGGCTGCTTTTTTCTCAACACTGCGACCGACTACATGGACGCGTCGCATCCCGGCAGAAAGTTGGCGGTGCGTCACAAGGAGACGCTCGCCGCGCGGCTCTTGAAGATTTGCCGGCAATTGAATGCGCGCGATCCGGTGGGTCTCTCTCGACAGTTGGTTCTGCTTATCAACGGGGCGCAGGCGACGGCGGGCATGCTGGGCAAGAAAACACAGATGGAACTAGTTAGGGCGGCGGACCTGTTGATTGACGGCGGAAGCTGAAGAGTATCGCCCTTAAGCCAAATAGGCCGACGTAGCTGCTGACGTTCGGCTGCATCGCGCCTGCGCTTCCATCTCTTCCTGCAGCAGGTGGGCAGCTTCTTCCAACAGACAAATATTCATGGTCCCGTGGCAAACGAGGTGGCAATGTCCGCCGGGGCAGCGGAAAGCCTGAAAGAGCACGTTTTGATCGCGGCGAGGAACTTCGGCAGGTGCCGCGGACCACAGGCTCTTCAGCGCGATTCGTGCGCACTTCAGCTCGCAAGCCGTGAGGTGAATGGATAGGAACGGCAGCACCAAGTGAAAGCAGTTGGCGTCGCACCGCAATAAGATGAAGTCTTCGTTGTCTCTTAGAGGAGAGAGTCTAGGCTCACAGCATTCGCGCACGTGCCGAACTCCATTTCGAGGGTGAACTTTGGCGTCGCAATCCGTACGGCCGACGCGGGCCGGCTTCTGTTGCAACCTCGTTGCAACAAGAGAAATAAGACTAATTTAGTCCGATTACTCTGTCAAGCCGTGAGTTTCGATTTTCTGCCTCATTCGGTACTGGACCGAACCTCATCAATTCGGGCGACCCAACACACCCAGGAAACTCAGGTACACTTATCAAATCCCGGCGAAGGAAGGGACCGCTTGATTCACCGCAACGTCTTCCACAATGAAGGATTGACGCTCATTGAGACAGTGCGGCTTTCGCCTGGTCAAGCCGGGCTGATCTGCGGCTGGGGCATCTTCACCACCATGCGGATTGCAAGGGGCGAAGCGTTTGCCTACGAGCGCCATTGGCGGCGCCTGGAAAAAGACGCCGCGATTACCCACATCCCGATGCCCTATACGGCCGCCAAAGTACGCGTACACCTCCATGAAGTGATTCGCGCTAACAAAGTGACCGACGGCTGCGCGCGCATCTACCTGATCCACAACAACGTGGGGTTCTGGCAGAGCGACGAAGAGCGTCCGGAGACGGACTTGATTATTTATTCCGCGCCCCTACCGGAATATCGAGAGCCGATTCGGCTCGGGCTGCAAGAGCACGGGCGACACGCCGCTTCGCCGCTGGCCGGCGTAAAGAGCACTTCGTGGCTGCCCAATGTCTGGGCCGTCGGGGAAGCGCAACGCCAGGGTCTGGACGAGGTCGTGCTGCTAAATGAGCGCGGGGAAGTCGCGGAGTGCACTGCGGCGAATATTTTTGTGGTGAAAAACAGCAAGGTCTATACCCCGCCGCTTAACTCCGGATGCCTGGAGGGGGTTACGCGGGGCATTTTGTTTGAGATTGCCCCGGAAGCGGGCGTCGCGGTAATTCAGCAGACGTTGCGCCCGGAGGATTTGTACTCCGCCGACGAAGTTTTTATTTCATCGACCAATCGCAACCTACTCGCCGTGGGAGAAATTGCCGGCCATGCGATTGCCAAGGCGCCCGGGCCGGTCACGCGCCAATTGGACGAACTATTCGACACGCATGTGACCGATTACGTCACGCGGCGCCTCGCATCCGCACCGCGCTAGGGCGCCTGGTTGCCGGCGATCCGCTGCCTCACGGGTTATAGCGCTTCAGCCAGTCCTGTATTTCCTTGAAAACATCGCGGCGTTGCTCGGCGAGCCGGGGGAAATGCGGCGAGCCTGGATAGGTCACCATGCGCACGGTTTTTCCGCGCTCCGCCAGCAGCACGTAATATTCGCGACCTTGAAACGCCGGGACACGCACATCGGCCTCCCCGTGCAGGATCAAAAGCGGCGTAGTCACTTGGTCGACGTGCATCACCGCGGAGAATTGCAACATCGGTGTGGAATCTTTCTCCTGCAGTCGCGCGTCGTAATCCACCTGCCAGGTATCGCTCGTGGGGATGAAGCTCAGCCAATCCGTGATGCCCGCCCCTTCGACGGCGGCCTTGTAACGGTGCGTCTGCGTCACGGTCCAGGAAGTCATGAAGCCGCCTGCGCTCCAGCCGAAAATCGCCAGCCGGTTGGGATCCGCCCAGCCTTGGGCGATCGCGAAATCGGTGGCGCTATCCACATCGCTGTAAGCGCGATCGCCGAAATGTTGGTAGATGGCGGCAAGAAAGTCGGCGCCGTAGCCGGTTGAGCCGCGGTACTGCGGTTGCAACACGACGTAGCCCATGCCGGAAATCAGCCGCGAGAACCAGTCAAAGCGAAACTCGTCGTTGGCTTCCGGCCCTCCGTGCGGAAGGACCAGGAACGGATATTTCTTGCCGGCTACGTAGTCTGCGGGAAAGGTTGCGATGCCTTCGAGCTTGGTACCGTCCTTTGCGGTCCATTTCACCGCTTTGGCTTCTCCCATGCTCACGTTCGCCAGGGTGTTGTCACCCTCGTGCGTGATCAGTCGCAGGTCCGCGCCCCGAGTCACCGCGATATTCTCGGCGTGGTACGGATCGCTGACGTTGAACGCCAGAACTGCGGGCGAAGACGCCATCGCAGGAGAAACCGGAAGCCCCACGACAATGCCGTCCGGCCATCGATAAGCGGTCTCCAGTTTTCCGGCGCGATAGGTGTCCACTTCGGAGAAGACGCCTTTGTGCACCTCCACCCAAACTGTGCCGCGCGGGTCTCCTACAACGGTAACTGCAGTGCCCATCAGGCTAGGAGTGCGATCGACTGCCGGTCCGCCGCTGACAGGCACAGTCCAGATATGCTCTGGGGTCAGCACCGGCGTACTGGTGCTGGCGAAGACCAATTCCTTGCCATCTTGCGCCCAGGCGATGCCACTGGTTCCGTTCGGAATCTCGGCCAGGCGACGCGTGCCGCCAGCGCCGCAAACATCTACAAAGGAATGCAATTCGTGGTGGCCCATCTTTGGCCACTGGGTCACTACGGCGATTTGCGAGCCGTCCGGCGACCACACGATATCGGTAATGTCTTTCAGCGTAGGGCACCACCATCCGCCACCAGAGCCGTTAGCACCGACGATGTACAAACTCGTTTCGTCGTTCTCCACCACCGTGTGAACTTGAGAGAGGGGGTCTTTCTTCCGCGGATCGGCCAGCACCGCAAAGCGCGCTCCGTCCGGCGAAATCGCGGCCGAATGAATACCGGAGGGTAGCGCAAGGATTTGCGTCGGGCCGCCTTCGACTAGCGGAACGATGGCGAGTTGCGGCAGTTGGCCGACCGGCTGAATTCCGTAAAGCGCGCTCCCCTCTTTTGTGAAACCGGAAGGCTCGAAGTGTTCCGGAAGGTCAAGCTTTCGAGCATTCTCGCCTGAGGCGTCGATCAAGTGCCAGTCATGCTTATTCACTGGACCGTTCGCGCCGTCAAAGAGGACCTGATACAGAATGGCCTTTCCATCTGGCGAAACCGCGACGGCTCGGGCTCGATGCATGTTTGCATAGTCGTCGGTATTGAACGAGTGCTTGTCTGCGGCCACGCCTAGAGGGGCAATGTTAAAAACTGCGCACGCTAGCGCCAACAAGACACTCGAAACCCTTGCTATCGATGCTTTCATCGGATCTCCCGCAGCGTCATTGGACGACTGCGTCCTAGTGGAATTCGAGGTCAAACGCTATCACAGGGACGGCTCGAGAGACCAACCGGTATCGTTCGCTTGTGGGAGTCCGCCCTGCCCGACGCGGGAGATGTCGGGTGTCAGAATTACTTGGGGTTCAGGATGCAAATCCTCATTACGGCAGCATGCCATTTTCGATGGCGTCACGATTGGCGGCTACTCTTCGGCGGCCTGCCGCTTCTTCGGATTGCTCGGAAAAAGCAGCCTCAAGGAGTTTCCACTCTTTCCGCAGTTCGAGCTCAGATGTCTTGGCAGCTCGCCCGCCTCGCAGCTGCTCGCGAAGCCGGGCAACCAGGAGCTCCTGCATTATTTCTGGCGGCGCGTCGCTACGAAGCACATTCTCGCGCGTGATTCCAATCTCGATCAGTGCGTCACCCGATCGTACTTGCAAGACCGGCCGTCCACCTTCGTCCAAGTGTAACTGCGCGCCGTCCAGGAGATGATGCCAAGAGGCCTCCTCACGCCGAGGGTCGGCGTCGGCTCTGGATCGTGTCACTTCCGCGAGGCCTTTTTGGTACGCGCGGCGCTGCTGGGCGCTCAAGGGTGATTGCAACCCGTCATCCGCCGAGAACACCAGCGAGTTCTGCGGAGGACTGAAGCGCCCTCCCGCCACGTACGCTGCCGCGACCCCCCCGGCAACAACCGGCTGTAGCACCAACAGGGGCAATTCATATTTCTTGGCTTTAAAGATCGACTCGACCACCCCGCGCACCGGCCGGCTTCGCCGAATTGTCCCCGGCACCTGGGGAATCACGAAAGCCGTGAACTGCAACTCCACGTGCCGCTTGCTGAATTGCACCATCGATTTCGCCACGTGTTTTGGTGTGGAGACGCTCAGGTCCGCGATGAACGCGCGCCCCGCCGCCTTCGGGTAGTAGAAGTTGATGGCTTCGCGAACAAAGTCCGCGCAATTGCGGGAGACCAGCTTATACGACTGCCGGTTCGGCCGTGAGTTGTACTCCGTAATGAACTTGTCGTCCTGGAGCGCCGTAGTCTCGATTTGAAAGCCATACAAGGTGCGGTCATACGCCGAACCAACCAGCTCGTACCAATCGCCCCCCGGGGTTTCCCCAGAAGGTCCGTCCGGCGCAACCTGTTCCAAAAAAGTGCGTCGATAGCGATCTCGCAAGGCGGCTTCCAGCTTGTTGTCCGCTAAGAGCGGGATATTCTCCGGTTTGTCTACTGCATACAAATAGGGGTATAGAGGGACAGCTACCCAATCGTATCCGCCAATGCGGTGATAACGGCTGAGGACGACTCCAGGTTCGCCGGGCTGGCAGCGTCGCAGGACCGTCGGGGATGCGGCGCAGACGCGACTCAGATAAACGGCGGTATGACCGGTTCCGCCAAACGCACCGTCGTAGCTGTAAGGCTCTTCCAACAGGACCGCCACGTCGGCATGCGCTCGCGGTGCCGCCCAGAGCAGCAGCAGTGCCAACCCACAAGTGAGTCTCGCCAGTCTCATAGAGTAACGTTAGCAGCGGGGTTCGCCGCTGCAAGTTAGAACCCGGGCAGGCCCCGCGAAGTTGCAACCCTGTACTTAAGTACATGAAAACAAACGATAAAGTACGGGTTTTGGACAGGGTGGTTCAGGCATCGAAGCAGGAGGATTAGCGGAAATCCTGTACAGATACTAGTACGTGTTATACGCTGAATAGGGCTGCCCGTTTTTGGCTCGTGGTCATTGCAATCCGTTCAGGGAAGCCCACTTTGCGATCCCGGAACTTGTTGACGGATGCTCGGTCCCTGCGGACAACCACACAATTCGCTGTAAGCGGTTAGGTATAGTACTCATATTTAACGGTTTGCACAAATTGGCCCCAAGTTTGCTATTGCAAATGCGGCGGCTCGTTGGCATAAAGTACATCAAGCGTTGCTTCGCGGGCGGCAACGCGTCCCCAAGCCAGGGCCTCGCATGCGTGTCGTGTATCGATTGGGGTGTTATTAGTGCGACTCGGCTTCCGGAACAAGACGGGATTCCATGAGTGTCCGCAGTGTAGAAGCCGCTCCGTCTGGAAAGCCGATCCGTACGGTACCCTTGAAGAAACCCTCCATCGCCTCCTGAAACTCTCACCCTATCGCTGCGCTCGCTGCGACCGACGGTTCATGGACTCCAAAATTCCAACCGCCGACGCTCCGCCGGCTCTGATGCGCCGGTGGCTCTCTCGAGCTTCACGCCTGCTGCACCGCACTCCCCTGGACGAAGCACTCAAGCAGTATTCCATTCTCGGGCCACCGTCAGTGCCGAACCGACGCGCCACGCTGCAATGGACCGATCGGCAGCCGACCGCCATGGAACCCGGGACGCTCGGCGAAAAAAGCGGCTTGCGCGCCTGAGGCCGAGGACCGGAACGTTCCAATCCGCCGTCGCATGAATCGAAGCTCGCCGTTGACCGGCAGTGACGCCCAATATTGTTCCGAGTACCCCTCTTCTGCGCCGCCCGCATGCTACAATCCCGCGGTTCATAAGCGATGCCCGATACCGTTCCCAATTTGGCGGAAACCGTGCTGGAGGTCGTCTCTCCCGACGGCGCACGGCGTTACGTCCGCGTGACGCAGATGCCTTTTTTAATCGGGCGCGGCGCGGAAACAGGCAACCATCTGCAGCTTGCCGATCGACGAATCTCGCGCAACTGCGCGGCCATCGTTACGGAAGCGAGCAAGTACTACATCGAAGATCGCGGTCAACGCCGCGGATTGTTCGTTAACGGCGAGAAAGTGGAGAGTCGCGAATTGCAGGATGGCGATGCCATCACCTTTGGCCTCGATGATTCCTATGAAATCGTTTATCGTTCCGCTGCCAATGCGAGCACCGATTCCCTACCGCACCTGCTGACGCGCATCGAACACATCACCAGCTCCGAGCCCAGCGGCGGCGGCCTGCGCAAGCTTAACCTGCTTTTGGAAGCTACCACTCTGCTGCATTCGCAATTGCCGCTGGACACTGTCCTCGGCCACATGCTCGATCACGCCGTTTCGGTCACCGACGCCGACCGCGGATTGCTTCTGGAAGTGGATGACAAAGCCGTTCTGAAAGTTCGCCTCGCGCGCCGCAGTGGCGGCATGCGCTTGCCTCCCGAAAGCCTTTCGCCAAGCCAGACTGCAATTCAGCTCGCGCTCCGCCGGCAATCCGCGGTCATCACCGAAGATCTGGCGCAAGCCGACATGGACTTGCAAGCCGCGCAAAGCATCGTCGCGCAGCGATTGCGCGCGGTGGTGGTGATACCGCTTTACGCCATGTCGCGCGCCAACACCGATCAGTCCATGATCAACATCAAGCGCGGCGATTTTCTCGGCGTTCTCTACCTGGACTCGCGCCGCCCAGCGGCTTTCTCCAAGCTGGATCGCCAAATCCTCGACGCTCTGGCCGCCGACGCCGCCAGCATTCTCGACAACGCCCGCCTAGTCGAACGCGAGCGCGAACGCCAGCGCTTGGAGCAGGAAATCGGCATCGCCCGCGACATTCAGCAAGCGCTGCTGCCGAAAAATTTTCGTGATTATCCGCACCTTTCCGTTTCCGGCATCAATTTCCCCTGTCTGGCGGTAGGCGGCGACTACTTTGACGTCTTTTCGCTGGGCGACACCCGCACTGCGTTTTTGCTTGCCGACGTTTCCGGCAAGGGACTCGGTGCCGCGCTTTGCACCAATTTGCTGCAAGGCGCGCTTTCCGGCATGACCCTGGGCACCGATCCCGCCCGCGTCTTCAATCACGTCAACCGTTTCCTGTGCGATCATTCCGAGATCGGACGCTATGCGACGATGTTTTTTGGAATCCTTGACGATAGGGGGCACCTGGAATACATCAATGCCGGCCATCCGTCTCCGTTTCTGATTCGCCGCGGCGTTGCCGAAGATGTTTTCACAGAGGGATCGTATCCGGTGGGCCTGGTGCCCGAAGCGGAATACACGGCGGTGTGTTTGAAGCTGGAACCTGGCGACACGCTGGTGTTGTTCAGTGACGGCGTCACCGAGGCGATGGATCCCGCCGAGCAACTGTTCGGGGTTCCCCGTCTCAAAGAAGTGCTCACCGGCCACATGCAGACGCCACTCGAGGAACTCCAGAAAATCGTGCTGGAATCGGTCGAGAATTTCGCGCACGGCGCGAGCCAGGCGGACGATCTCACGCTGTTACTCGTTCGCTATCGGGCTACCGGCACGACTACGGATACCGACCCTCCTATACAAGCTGCTTCCGCCAGCGCCGTATAGTAATTCTCTTACCGAATGTTTAATACGCAACCTTGATTCGACACGGAACGTTGTTATATACGTAGTCCCTTAATTCTTACGGCAGTAGAGGCAGGGCTATCTTTGGCCCTTTCCGGCATCTGCGCCAAGTCTTCCAGCTCGGGGAACCACGACCAGGTCGCGACATCCGGTCTTGTGCCAGCAGAAGACCAGGAGCACGAATGGGTGCTGCATGGGAAAGACGCAAGACAATCCTGTTGTTGCCGTGCGATCGCCGGGTAACCCGGCGAATTCGGGCGCGCGGCACGGTATCCGCTGGCCTGAATCCACGCTCCAAGATCTTCGCCTTGCAATTCGCGCGCTGCGCAAGAGTCCTGGCTTCGCAGTAACTGCAATCTTGACCCTGGCATTGGGCATCGGAGTGAACGCCGCGATTTTTCAGTTACTCGATGCGGTCCGCCTGCGCAGTCTGCCGGTTGCCGATCCGGATGCTTTAGCTGCCGTGCGGATCAAAGGCGGCAATCAGGGATTTGGAGTCAGCGGCGATGAAACGATGCTCACCTATCCGCTGTGGGAACAAATTCGGCGGCAGCAGCGGGCGTTCTCCGGCGTATTTGCCTGGCGTGCCTTCAACATCCGCCTCGGTCAAGGCTCCGAAGAGCGCCGACTGCCAAGCCTGTGGTTGACCGGAGACACATTCGCAACGCTGGGTGTATTTGCTGTCAAAGGGCGCCTGTTCTCCGCGGAAGATGACCGGCCCGGGTGCGGATCTCCCGGCGCGGTCCTCAGCTACGCATTTTGGCAACGCGAGTTCGGTGGGCAAGATTCGGCCATCGGCAGCAGCTTGATGATCGATCACCGCCTTACTCACGTGATCGGCGTGACGCCGCCGCGCTTTTTTGGATTGGAGGTGGGCAGGACGTTTGATTTCGCCCTGCCGCTCTGCGCCCTCGCCACTTACTATCCCGACGATGCGTCCTTAGCGCGCCGCGATTTCTTTTCGCTTTCCGTGATGGGCCGCCTGAAGCACGGCTGGACATTCGCGCGCGCGTCCGCGCAATTGGAATCCGTCAGCTCCGGCATGATCGAGGTGACCGTACCGGACGGGTACAGCGCCCACGCCGTCGAAACGTATCGGAATTTTCGCCTGGGCGTATATCCCGCGGGCAGCGGAGTCAGCTCACTGCGCGAAAGCTACGACACATCACTGTTGATATTGTTCGCCATCACCGGCTTGGTATTGCTGATCGCCTGTGCGAATCTCGCCAATTTAATGTTGGCCCGTACCAGCATCCGCCAGCGGGAGATGGCCGTTCGGCTCGCGCTCGGGGCGTCGCGCTGGCGGCTGGTTCGGCAATTGCTTGCGGAAGGCGCAGTCCTCGCGGCCATCGGAGCGATGTTGGGCACGGCCCTCTCGTCGGCCTTCAGCCGGGGCATCGTGCGGTTTCTCAGCGCCCAAGACGATGTGCTGCGCCTTGATCTAGGTTTGGATTGGCGCGTGCTCTCCTTCACCGCCGCAGTCGCCTTGATCACTTGCGCGATCTTCGATCTCGTGCCGGCGTTACGTTCCTCGCGAACGCCTCCTGGTACTGCGCTCAAGTCCGGAAGCCGCGGCACAACGGCAGGGCGCGAACGTTTCTCCTTCCAGCGCATCCTGGTGATTTCCCAAATAGCGGTGTCGATGGTTCTGCTGGTCGGCGCGCTCCTCTTTGTACGCAGCTTCCGAAATATGCTGACATTCGACCCGGGCTTTCGTGAGGATGGCGTCGTCCTCGGCTTCGTCAGCCTCGGTCACTTCAAGTTTACCGACCTGCAGGCGTACGACCCCGTGGTACGAGGACTCGTCGAGCGCTTTCGGTCGATTCCTGGCGTTGACGCTGTGGCCACCTCGACTCACGTACTTCTGGACGGCAGCAGCTGGTCGCTCGCAGTTCGCGTCGAAGGATCGGAAGGCGCATCCAAGTTCACCTGGGTAAGTCCCAACTTCTTTCAAACCATGAGTATTCCCTTGCTCACTGGCCGCTATTTTGACGACCGTGATACGCGTTCTTCTCCGCAGGCAGTGATCGTGAACGAAATGTTTGTTCGCAAATATCTCGGCGGCGCCAACTCCATTGGGAAAATTGTGCGTACGTCGCCGGAACCCAGCTATCCCGCGGAGGAATATGAAATCGTGGGCGTCGTCAAAGATGCCAAGTATGGTGCCCTGCGCGAGGCCGTGCCCCCCGAAAGTTTCGGTCCTGCCACCCAATTTCCGCCGGGGCAGTCCGCGGCGTACGTTTTCAT
>Ga0137407_10001227_pt1 | contig 16733 bp, 19 predicted proteins | sample CZOMad2_2_16fung_FD_108410 | JGI IMG/M metagenome (GOLD analysis project Ga0137407, IMG submission 108410) | Vadose zone soil fungal communities from Angelo Coast Range Reserve, California, USA - CZOMad2_2_16fungal (Illumina Assembly) | ecosystem: Environmental > Terrestrial > Soil > Vadose... | reverse complement strand
CCGCGGAGATCGGCGCCCCAGATGAGCAGCGCGACGTTCTGCACCACGAACATCAAGCCGAAGCCGACGAGCAGGCTCCGGGCCTCGAACGCCTCGACCTCCGGCGTCGTCTCGGCGAGCCGGCGAAAGCAGAGGCGATGGATCAGCAGACCGATCGCGAAGAGCCCTGCGAGCAGCGGCGGCAGGAAGACGAACGGGCTCAGGTGCGTCACCAGGTGCGCCCAGTAGACGAGGTACGCCCCGAGCATCAAGAACTCGCCGTGCGACACGTTGAGGATCCGCATCAGGCCGTACTGCAGGTTGAGCCCCATCGCCACGAGCGCATAGATGCCCCCCGTGATCAAACCAGAAACAATAAGCTCGATCCACAACCTCACGGGGGGCGCCCTCTAGCCTGGATTGTTCACGAGGGCTGGCGCTGAGTACGGGCGGGTGGCGCCGGGCGCGGTCCCGCCGGATCGGTGGAGTGGGACCCCCTCGTCCCGCCCGCAGCGCGAAGGGCTGCGAATCGGGCGAGTGGGTGACGGAGCCGAGCCGGCGGGATCGCGCCCGGCGACAGGCCCCGCCCGCCTCGAGCGCTGGCCCTCGTGAACAATCCGGGCTAGAGGGCGCGGCCCGCGGCGAGGTGCGAGGTTACTTCCACGCCGGCTTGGGGATGACGAGCTTCGCGGTGGCGCGATTGGCCGGCCACACGACCTCGAAGTCGCCGCCGACCCACTGACTCACGGTGCCGGGGAACTGGATCTCCGAGCCCTTGAAGCGCACCGGGCCGATGATCGTCGCGTGCTCGCCGGACGCGATGTATTCGCGGATCGCCTTGCGGTCCACGCCGACCTTCTCGATGGCCGCCTGGAGGATCTGGAGGCCCGCCCAGCAATGGGCGCTGGCCCAGCGGTCGGGCTCCTTCTGGAAGCGCTTCACGTGCGCGTCGAAGTACGCCTTCGCGGCGGGGCTCGTCTTGACGCTCCACGAGCCGATGCCGCTGACGCCGTCGGAGTCGGGGCCCATGACCTGCTTGTAGAGCGGGAACGCCGTGCCGACCGCGGTGAAGAACACCTTCGGGTTGAAGCCGATCTCCTTCGACTGCTTGGAGGCGAGAATCGTGTCGGGCGGATACGTGAGCCCGACGAACGCGTCCGGGTTCTTGTCCTTGATCGCCCGGAGCACCGGCGAGAGGTCCTTGATGCCCAGGGGATAGCTCTTCTTGTCGACGATCTCGATCCCCTTGGCCTTCACGGCCGGTTCGAAGGCTGCGATGTTCTCGAGCCCGAACACGTCGTCCATGTAGATGACAGCGACGGTCTTCACGCCGTTGGCGGCGAGCATGTCGGCGGCGGCGGCCATCAGGACGTACGGCTGGGGCAGCATCGAGAAAAAGTAGGGCAGCTTCATGTCGACGAGCTTCATCGAGAGCGCCGTCGGCGCCAGCACCGGGTAGCCGTGCTTGTCGGCCAGCGGCGCGACCGCGAAGTTCGCGGTGGAGCCCCACGGCGGCAGGATCAGGTCGACCTTGTCGGTCACCATCAGCTTTTCGAACGTGCGCACGATCGTCTCGACCTCGCTCCGGTCGTCATAGCTGATCAGCTCGACCTTGCGCTTCTGGCCCTTGACGTTGATGCCGCCGGCAGCGTTGACCTGCTCGGCCCACAGGATGTAGCTGGGCTCTTGCGTGGCCTGGGCGCCGGGCGCGAAAGGCCCCGTCCTGGAAATGGCGTAGCCGATCTTGATCGGCGGCGCGTCGGACTGCGCTCTCGTGTCGAGGCTCGCTCCGGTGAGGACGCAGGCCACGACGAGGGCGAAGGTGAGCACACGCATCATAGGGGGGTCTCCTCGGGCGCCGCCTTTGGCCGTCCCGGCGGCGCCTTGGCCTCGCCGGATTATATGCTAACGTCTACGCGAACGACGACGCGCTGGTCTCGCGAAGACTCCCGCTGAGAGGGACATGCGATGCTGAGTCGCGAAGACAACGAGCTCCTGTGTCGGGTCGGCCGCGGAACTCCGATGGGCGAGCTGATGCGCCAGTACTGGATGCCGGCCGCCCTCTCCAGCGAGCTGCCGGCGCCGGACGGCGCTCCGCTGCGCGTGCGTCTCCTGGGCGAGGATCTCATCGCGTTCCGTGTGTCGTCCGGGGCGGTCGGTCTGGTGCGGAACAGCTGCCCGCATCGCGGCGCCAGCCTCTTCTACGGCCGCAACGAAGCAGAAGGGTTGCGGTGCGTGTATCACGGCTGGAAGTTCGACGTCGGCGGCCGGTGCGTCGACATGCCCAACGAGCCCGAGGAAAGCACCTTCAAGCAGAAGGTGCGGGCCGTCGCCTACCCGTGCGTGGAGCGCGCGGGCCTCATCTGGGCTTACCTCGGGCCTCGGGAGACGCCGCCACCCTTACCCGATCTCGAGCCCACGTTGCTGCCGGACAGCAGCATCCAGGTCTACCAGCGCGAGTGCAACTGGATGCAGGCGCTCGAGGGCGACATCGACACCTGCCACACCGTGTTCCTGCACCTCGGCGGCGTGAGCGCGGAGGAAGCGCCGCCGGGCACCTGGGCCCGCTACGCGCTGGCCGATCGCGCGCCCCGGTACGAGGTGAGCGACATGGACTTCGGCGTCATGTATGGCGCCTATCGTCCGGCCGAGGCCGACACGAATTACTGGCGTATCGCCAATTTCCTGTTTCCGTTCTATGCGATGGTGCCGACGGGCGTGCTGGGGCTCGAGGTCCGCGTCCGCGCGTGGGTGCCGATGGACGACGAGCACACCCTGGCCATCACCGTCTCCCGCGGCCCGCAGGGGACACGCCGCGCCGGCCGCCAGGTCGTGAACCCGCCGCGGACGCTTCCCAACACCACCGATTGGTATGGGCGCTTCCGGTGCGTGGCCAACGCCGGCAACGACTACCAGATCGATCGCCAGGCGCAGAAGACGGTCAGCTACACGGGCATCGACGCCATCTTTCTTCAAGACCAGGCGGTCACCGAGAGCATGGGCCCGATCTACGACCGCACGAACGAGCGCCTGGGCAGCAGCGACGCGATGGTGATCAGAACGCGCAAGCGGCTGATCGACGCGGCGAAGGCGCTACGGGACACCGGAAAGGTTCCGCCTGGCGTCGACGATCCGGGCGTCTATGCCGTGCGGTCGGGGGGCGCGGTGCTTCCGCGTGGCGCCGACTGGATCGAGGCCACGCGCGCGCTTCGCCGGGCCGGTGTCACGCACCCGGACCTCACGCGAAACGTCCTCGGGGGGATGCCCGCCGTCTAGGCGCGCGTCACTCGGCGCCGAGCACCACGATCTCGACCTTCGTCACGCCGGCGCCGGTCATGCCGAGGGCCTTCGCGGCCGCCAGGCTGACGTCGAGGACGCGAGCGTTCACCGTCGGGCCCCGGTCGTTCACGCGCACGACGGCGCTCCGGCCGTTCTCGACGTTCGTCACCCGCAAGCGCGTTCCGAAGGGCAGGGTGCGGTGCGCGGCGGTGAGCTTGTTCATGTCGAAGGTTTCGCCCGAGGCGGTCGCGTGTCCATGATGGCGTTGCCCGTACCACGAGGCGAGTCCGACGATGCGAGTTCCCGGCGCCGACGGCGCTGCCGTGGCGCGAGTCGGCTTGGTCGAGGCACAACCCACCGCCGCGAGCGCGAGCACGGCGAGACTGAAGCCGACCAGCTGGCGCGGCCGACACTGGGCCTGCACGACCGTACCGGTATGCGGGCTCGGCGCGCGCGACCTTAGCGGGCGGCCGTGGCCCGGTTCGGTGAGGTGTCCCCGACGAATTTCAGGGTTTCGCGACCTCGGATGACGTTCGGGGTCACGATCCAGGCGCCCCCACAGGAGGCCATCGCCACTTTGCCGGCTGTCGGGGGCGAGGCGATCGCGGTGAAGCCGCTGGCGATCCCACCGAGGATGCAGAACGTCACCTTGAGCGGAGCGTAGATCAGCGTTCCCAATGCGCTTCCGGCCGAGGACCCGACCTCGGCGGCGGTCGATGAGGAATCGGCCCAGCTCGGCGCACTCGAGCTCACCAGGATCAGCGCGAGAAGCAGCAGGATGAGACGTCGCATGAAGTGTCCCTCCAATCAGTTTCGGGCTCCACCATACCCCATATGGGCGCCGGATGCGCGCCTAGGTGGAGGGCCCGGGAACGATCACCTTCTCTTCGGCGCGTCCGCTCCTCGACGATGTGCGACTGCACATAGCGGCGAAGCCCGGGCACCGCGAGGGCGAGCGGCGCGTGCACCTCGACCCAGTGCTTGACGAACTGCGCGTGCGTCGTCCCGGCTTTACGAGTCAGCCGCGAGATGCTCTTGATCACCGGTGTGCCTCCCTGATCATGGTTGCGCTCGGGTGGCGGGGGAGCCGCCGGACGGCCTGCACACGCGCCCACGGCGAGAGGGACCGGCAAACCGCCGTCCGCGTGTGTCAGTTGCTCGAGCCGCCGCGGCTGCCCCAGTCGAAGAAGAGCACCTGGACCCGATACGAGGCCGCCGGCATGACCGCGGCGCTGAAGTAGGCGCGATTGCCCGGGGGCACGTTGCCGAGGACCCACGTCGACGAGGTGCCAACGACCTTGCCGGAGGCGTCGAGGCCCTCGATGGAGAGCTGCATCCGCTCGGCCGGTGTTCCGGGATGCATGTTGTACACGTACCCGCTCATGACCGGTCGAGCGGCGTTGGGAGTCACCTGATACTCGATGCGGAAGTACCGATCGAGGGTTTCCTGAGCATAGTTCGCCGCCACCGCATGTCCGGTGCCGATCCACGCCACGACCGCGAGCACGACAGCGAGACGGACCCCATGCATCGGCGCACCTCCGCCTCAAAAACTCGGAACCATGGGTAACGGTTCCGCGAACCCCGGTTCCGCCCTCACCTATCAGATGAAGGGCGGCACGTCGACGATTCGCCATCGGCGAGGTCAGCCCGACTTTTCGGTACGCACCGTGTAACCCTTGCGCTCCATACAGCGGTTGAAGACCGTTCGGTCCATCCGCGGCGAGCCCGGCAGCGCGATCGTCTGGGGATCGTGCGCTTCCTTGCGGCAGGCCGCCATGTCTTGGTCGAGCTTCGCCGGCGTCACGCCCGGCTTGTCGTATACCCACTCCTTCGCGGCGCACCCGCCGAGCAAGCCGGCCGCGCAGAGGAAGATCGCCATGCGCATCACTCGATGACCCGATCGGCGCGCTGGAGCAACGAAGACGGAACCTTGACGGAGAGCGCTCTCGCGGTGCGGAGATTCACGACCAGCTCGAACCGCGACGCGCGCCGTATCCCCAGCGCCGCCGGCTTGGCGCCCCTCAGGATGCGGTCGACGAGCTCCGCGGTCTGCCGGAAGACGTCGGTCCAGTTCGCGCCGTACGCGAGGAGGCCGCCGGCGTCGGCGAAGTCACGGAACGGAAACACCGCCGGCAGCTTGCCGCGGCTGGTGAAGGTTGCGAGCCGCTGACGATGCGCGAGCGTGATCGCGTCCGCGAGCACGAGCAGTCCTTGCGGGCGCGACTTGCCGACTCGGCTCAACGCGTCGCGAAGCTCGGACTCGGCGGTGATCTCGACCGGTGTCAGCTCCACGCCCCTCGCCTTCGCGGCGGCTTGCGTGGCGCGCAGATCTTCGGCCGCGCTGGCGCTGGCCGAGCCCCAGAGCACCGCCGCGCGGGTGAGCCCTGGCACGACCTGGCGCAAGAGATCCAGGCGTCGCACGCTCAGCTCGGGCGCGAACGTCGTGAGCCCGGTGAGGTTTGTTTCCGGATTCGGGGGCTCTCGGGTGAGCCCGGCGGCCACTGGATCGTCGAGGGACACCACGACGATCGGCACCGTCTTGGTCGCCTGCCGCGCGGCCTCGATGGCCTGCGCGCCGACGGCCACGATGACGGCGACGTTCAGGCGCACGAGGTCGTCGGCGTGGGGCCGATAGAGCTCGGGCTTGCCCTGGACGTAGCGGTACCAGATCTTGATGGACTGACCCTCGACCCAGTCGCGCTCCCGCAGGCCTTCGCGCAGGATCGGGGCCGAATCCGGCGTGGGCTCGTTGGCGAGATAGCCGATCCACGGAATCCGCGTGTCCGGCTGGGCCGCCGGCGAGCGCGCCGCCACGCCGATCAGCGCGACGGCTAGCAGCGCGAAGCCTGCGCGCGCGATCCGCCGCGCCGCGGTGCGTCTCACGTGCGAGCGAGCGTCTCGCACGCGGCGACCTGGACCGCGCGGAACGGCGTCGCCTCGAAGGCGGACCCGGTCGCGCCGGTCGGCGAATGCTCGCGGCCCGTGACGTAGAAGGTGGCGCGCCAGCCGACGTCGGCGTAGCGCGTGAGGCTCAGGTCGTAGCCCTGCCGGGCCAACCCGAGCGCGGCGATCAGCAACGCGCGACGCCGGTCGGGCGCGTCCAGGCCAAGAATCATGGCGGGAGCCTATCAAACGGTCGAGGAAATTGGTATGATCCGCTCGATGGCGCAAGGGCTGCGCGAGCTGGTGGGGCGAGTGATGATCGATCCGGAATTCCTTGTCGAGCTGCAGCGTGCGCCGGAAGCGCTCCTGGCCGAGTACGAGCTGAGCGACGCCGAACGCGCGACGGTCCAGCAGGCCCTCGTCCGGCTCGCCAAGACGCCCTCGAGCTTGCGGCGGCACGAGTTCCGCAGCAGCCTCATCAGCCGCGTGGCCACCTAGGCCCGCAGCAGCCGCGCGCGTGCAGGCGTCGGCCGAAACACTCGCGTTCCTGCGCGACGTTCGTGTGTTCGAAGCCTTCTCCGATCCGGATCTCGCCGCCCTGACCGATCGCTTGCGTGAGCGCGACCTCCGCCGGCGCCAGATCCTGTTTCGCGAGGGTGATCGCGGCGACGAGATGTTCATCGTACGGCGCGGCACGATCCTCATCTCCAAGGCGGTGACGGGCAAGGTCGAGCAAGTGCTGGTCCGCGTCGAGCCCATCGACTTCTTCGGTGAGATGAGCTTGTTCGACGGCTCGCCCCGGTCGGCCACCGCCCAGGCGGAGACGGATGTCGAGCTGCTCGTCCTCGGACGCGACAGCCTGCAGGCGATGACGGAGACCGCGCCGCGCGCCGCCGCCGCGTTCTTCTATGCGATGGTCCAGGTCTTCATGGAGCGGCTGCGCCGGTCCACGCAGCAGGTCGCCGAGGCGACTCGCTGGGGTCTCGAGGCCACGGGCCTCGACGTCGAGGCCCGCTGATGCAGCGGCCGGCCCCCGCCAAGTTCGAGCTGCTCGTCCGGCGCGACGACGAGGAGGACTTCGAGCTCCGCCAGGTCGCGAGCGTCACCGGGTACCTCAGCTCACGTCCGCGCCGGGTCGATCCCGAGTCGTACGAGATCTCCGAGCTCCGCTCGCGGCTGGCCGTCGCGCCCGGTTTCATCCTCAAGAACAAGACGACCGACCGGTTCCTCCTGCTCTCCGCGCAGGAGCGCTTTCTCTGGGATCAGATGGACGGCGCCACCTCGCTGCAGGAGATCGCGACCGCGTACGTCCTGACGTACGGAGAGTTCGACTTCGAGATCATCCCGAGTCTCTTGCGCAAGCTCCAGCGGGGGCAGCTCCTGACGTTCGAGCCACGCTCGCGCCTGCGACAGGCGCTGGCGCGCAATCGAGGCCGGGCCGTCGTGCGGGCGATCGAGCTCGCGTTGACGAGCCTCGAGCGCATCCGGATCTCGAGCCACAACGTCCAGTCGTTCTTCCAGGCGCTCTACCGCTACGGCGGGTTCCTCCTCTTCACGCCCATCGCCGCCATCGGTTGCGCCGTGCTCGCGGTCCTGGGCGCCGCCGCCGCGCTCGTGCTCTTCCGTGACGTGCACGACATGCTCGAGGGCTTCGGCGGCCACGCGCTCCGCGGCATCCTGACGGTCAAGCTGGTCTTCTTCGCCAGCGTCGCGCTCCACCAGTTCGTGCACGGCCTGGCCTGCATGCACTATCGGCGCCGCGTGCGCGAGTTCGGCTTCACGTTCCTGCACGGCTTCGTGCCGACGTTCTACATCGACGTCACCGACATCTTCATGGCGAGCCGCCGCGCTCGCGTCGTCACCGCGGTGACGGGCGCGCTCGTGCATCTGGCGCTGGGCTCCGTCGCGTTCATCGTCGCCGCCAAGGCTCCGACCGGCAGCTTCACGCAGGCCTTCGCGGCGGCGTCCGGCATCATCCAGTGGCAGGCGCTCGTGGTCGCGCTCTATCCCTTCTGCTTCATCGAGATGGATGGCTACCACGTGCTGGTGGACGTGCTCGGCGTGCCCACGCTCAAGAACGACGCGATCGCGTACGTGAAGGGGCTCCTCACCGGCGCCGGGCGGATCCCTCAGGGCCGCGAAGAGCTGCTCTGGCTCGGCTACGTGGTGCTCTCGACGCTCTCGGTCGCCGCGTTCATCGCGTTCAACGTCTGGATCATCTTCAGCGCCACGCACTGAGTCGGCGCGCCGCGTCGCCGCTCAGCCGAGCACCTCCTCGAGCAGCGCCTCGACCGCCGCGGCGATGGCCCGCGCCCGCTCGACGCCGCGGCGCGCCCTTTCCGGCGATGCGTCTTCGAGCGTCGGCGCCCGCTCGAGGTGGCTGAGCCGAACGATCTCGGCTTGCGCGCGCGCCCGCAGCGCGTCGCCGGCCAGCGCGGCCATCTCGGCGATCACGGCCAGCCCGAGCGCGGTGCGGTCGGCCCCGCTCGGGGCCGCCACCAGCCCGGCCGCGAGCGCGCCGCGCAAACGCTCGGAGATCCGGACGCGGCCCCGGCCGACCTGAACCAGGTCGCGCGCCACCGATCCCCACTCGAGCGAGAACGCGCCGGCGACCGATTCCACGAAGGGCGCCAGGACCGGGGCGGAGCGCGCCGCGACGGCAGCCGCCACGCCGCCCCACACCGTGTCCGGCAAAGGCCGGCTGGACGAAGGCCCGGGCTCGTGGACCAGGATTCGCGCGAGGTCGCCGTCGGGTCGGAGCAGCAGTGATTCCTCGAGACGACGCCCGAGCGCCCACAGCTCGCAGCGCACGCCATCCGACGCGTCGACGATCCGGCGCGGCGTGTGGCGGACGAGGCTCTGCCAGTCCGGGCGATAGTAGGTGATGCCGCGCCAGACGACTTTCTCGATCCGCCCGCGCAGCTGCGCGTAGAGGTCGTCGCCCACGAACAGGTGTTCCGACGGCGCGGGCCTCCAGGTGAGGCCGCCGGCCACGAACGTGGCGAGCGGATCGGGGACATCGGGCTCGTAACGGAACGACTCCAGCAACGCCAGGAAGAGCTGCTCGGTCGGATAGGGCCCGCGATAGGCGAGGGGACCGACGCCCTGTGCCTCCGCTCGAGCCGCGATGAAGTTCAGAACGGCGGTTCCGCCGCCGGGGGGCAGGCGCGAGGGCTCCCCGAGGACGGGGATGCGGTCGATCCGCGCCCAGTCGAGCGCCTCGAACAAGGTCAGCCGAGCTCCGTGCCAGCCGTTGGCGGGGGGCTCGGCGGCGTGCCAGAGCCGGTCGGACCAGCCCCACGGCGCCTCGCGCGTCGCCCGAGGCTCGATACCGAGCCACGAGCCGTCCGGAATTCGGACCCAGGCGCTCTCGATCGAGCCCGTGACCGTCGGGCGGAGCACGGTGACGAGCGTCCCCCGGCGATCCACGATCTGCACGAAGCGGAATGATACAATGCGAGACGTCTATGGAGACTTGGCTCTCCGCGCTCGAGATCGCGGATCTCGTTCGGCGAAAAGAGGTCAAGCCGCTCGAGATCCTCGACGCGATCCTGGCAAGACTCGAAGCGGTCAACCCGACCCTCAATGCATTTTGTCTGGTGACGGCCGACGTCGCGCGGATCGCCGCGCGCGAGGCCGAGATCGCCGTGATGAAGGGCGAGCCGCTGGGTGCGCTTCACGGCGTGCCGCTGTCGGTCAAGGACGTCCTGCCCACGCGCGGCTTGACGACCACGGGCGGCTCGCGGCTCTTCGCCGACTTCATCCCGGAGGAGGACGCGCTCGCGGTCGGCCGGTTGAGGGCGGCCGGCACGGTACTCCTCGGCAAGACCAACACCTCCGAGTTCGCCCACAAGGCGTTCACCGAAAGCCCGCTGTTCGGCGTCACGCGCAATCCGTGGGATCCGACCTTGACCCCCGGCGGCTCGAGCGGCGGCGGCGCGGCCGCGGTCGCCAGCGGCGTGGGCCCGATCGCGCTCGGCACTGACGCCGGCGGCTCGATCCGGATCCCGGCCTCGTTCTGCGGGCTGTACGGATTCAAGCCGTCGTTCGGTCGCGTGCCGGACCGCGCGGTGTTCGGCGGCTTCGAACGCGTCAACCACGTCGGCCCGATCACCCGTACCGTGCGTGACGCGGCGGCGGTGCTCGACGTCGTGGCGGGCGGCGACGACCGCGACCGCGGCTCGCTGCCGCGCGAGGTCGGCTCGTTCCTGGAGGCGTGCGACGGCGAGGTGAAGGGGCTCCACGTGGCGTGGACTCCCGATCTCGGCTACGCGGCGGTGGACCCGAAGATCCTGGCGATCTGCGAGAACGCGGCCGGCGCGTTCGAGACCCTCGGCTGCCACGTGGAGGTCGTCAATCCCGGCTGGGAGAATCCCGAGGAGATCTTCGCCACGATGATCGCCGCGCAGTTCTACGCCGCGTGGTCCGATCGGCTGCCGGACGCGGAGCCGCACATGGATCCCTCGCTCGTGCGGTTCATCCGGCGCGGCGGCGCGGTCAGCGCGCGCGACTACCTGCGCGCCGTGGCGCGGGTCGAAGAGTATTGGCGCGAGGCCCAGACGTTCCTCGAGCGCTTCGACGTGCTGCTGATGCCGACGGTCGCGACCTTGCCGTTCCCCGCGGGCGCGCACCCGCCGCGTGAGATCGCCGGGCAGGACGTCTCGGTGCTCGGCTGGATGCCGTTCACGTACCCGTTCAATCTGACGGGCCAGCCCGCGGCGAACGTGCCCGCGGGGTGGACCGACGAGGGGATTCCGGTCGGTCTGCAGATCGTCGGGCGCCGCCACGCCGACGGAACCGTGCTGGCCGCCTCCGCCGCCTTCGAGGTTGCGTCGCCCTGGAGAGATCACCGTCCGGCCATGTGAGGCCGCGCCCCGCCGCTCCCGATGACTGACCGCGCGCGATGGGCGCTCGTCACCGCGGTCCTGCTGGCGCTGCTCGCGATCGTCATCTGGCTCGTTGCCGCCGACGCCCCGATCGTCCGCTTCCTGGTTCGCCTCTATCAAGACAAGAAGTTTCTCAAGGAGACGGTGAGGTCATGGGGCGTGATGGCGCCGCTCGTCTTCATCGCCATCCAGGCGCTCCAGGTCATCATCTCGCCGATCCCGGGCGAGATCACGGGCCCCGTGGGGGGCGCGCTCTTCGGAACCTGGCTCGGGCTCCTCTACTCGACGATCGGCCTGACGATCGGCACGCTCTTCTGCTTCTGGGTGGGCCGCAAATGGGGCGAGCCGCTCGTGCGGCCGTGGCTCAGCGAGCACCACTGGAATCGGATGAACTTCGTCCTCGAGGCGGAAGGCGCGATCATCTGCTTCATCCTGTACCTGGTCCCGGGCTTTCCGAAGGACATCCTGTCGTACCTCTTCGGGATCAGCCCGATGCCCTTCTGGCTGTTCGCGATCGTCTCGACGGTGGCGCGTATTCCGGGCACGTGGGTCTCGTCCTACTTCGGCGCGCACGTGGCCGAGCAGCAGTACATCTACGCGATCGCCTTCATGGCGGTCATCATCGCGCTCTGCCTGCCGCTCTATTACCATCGCGACCGCATCCTCAAGCGCTTCCACAAGCCGCGACCGGGCAAAGGAGAGCGCCGAGAAAGCGCTTGACGGTCCTGACGTCGCTCGGTACACTCCCCGACACGCTATGGGTGCTTCGACTCGCTGCCTCGGGTTCTTCGGTTTCTACTTTTACTTCGGCGAGGTCCGCCCAGGCGCTCTGACTTGAGATAAGCAGGGGCCGCGGGCGGACCGAAAGCCCGCGGCGCCGATCGAATCCAGGCCGCGGGCTCTCCCCGCGGCCTTTTCTTTTGTGCGCAAGAGGGACCTCACGGTCCCCGCTACAACGATCGGGCGCAAAAGCCAGAAAGACCGCCAAGGAGCGAGCGGGCGAGAAAGCCGGAGAGGCCGGCGCAACGAAACGAGCGGGCGAGCGGAACCGGGTCGCGCCTACATCAGGCCACCCTCGGTGTGAGCCGGTCTCCCAGGCACCCGCTACAAGGAGCCAGTCATGATCATCGTGCTGAAGTCGGGAGCCTCGGACGCCGAGGTCGAGGATGTTTGTCATCGCATCACCGCGATGGGCTACAGCCCCCACACGATCCGCGGCGCGTTGCGCACCGTCATCGGCGCCGTCGGCGACGACCGCGGAAAGGATGCGCTGCGCAGCCTGGAATCGCTCGAGTGCGTCGAGTCGGTCACGCCGATCCTCAAGCCCTTCAAGCTCGCGAGCCGCGAGGTCCGCGACGAGCCGACCGAGATCCGCGTCGGCGACGTGACGATCGGCGGCCGATCGCTGGTCGTGATGGCGGGACCGTGCTCGGTGGAGTCGCGCTCGCAGCTGCTCGAGGCGGCGGAGAAGGTGAAGGCGGCCGGTGCCCACGTCCTGCGCGGCGGGGCTTTCAAGCCGCGCACGTCGCCCTACGCCTTCCAGGGGCTCGAGGACGAGGGGCTGAAGCTCCTGGCCGAGGCCAAGCGCGAGACCGGATTGCCGATCGTCACCGAGGTCATGGAGCCCGACAAGGTCGACGTCGTCGCCGAGCACGCCGACATCCTGCAGGTGGGCGCCCGCAACGTGCAGAACTTCCCGCTGCTCAGGCGAGTGGGCGACGCCGGCAAGCCCGTTCTCCTCAAGCGCGGCATGGCGACGACGATCCAGGAGTGGCTCCTGTCGGCGGAGTACGTGCTGGCGCGCGGCAACCCGAACGTGATCCTGTGCGAGCGCGGGATCCGGACGTTCGAGTCCTCGACCCGGTTCACGCTCGATCTCAACGCGGTCCCCGCGGTCAAGAAGCTCTCGCATCTGCCCATCCTCGTCGATCCGAGCCACGGCACGGGCCACTGGGAGTTCGTGGAGGCGATGGCGCTGGCCGGGATAGCCGCCGGCGCCGACGGGCTCATCATCGAGGTGCATCCGCGCCCCGAGGAGGCCCTGTCCGACGGTCCGCAGTCGCTCAAGCCCGAGCGCTTTGCCGCCCTGATGGCAAGGCTCCGGCGTGTCGCTCGGGCGGTGGACCGGGACCTCTAGGGCTATAATCTCTGGAGATGCGTGTGCACGTCTCGAGACGCGTGAGCCGGCGTCCGCTCGCCATCGCGATCGGGGTGTCGGTCGGCTTTCACCTGCTCCTGCTGGCCCTGGTGCTCTTCGTGCGGCCGCCCGCAAGGGACTACATGGTCAAGCGCGGCGAGCCGTTGTTCGTCGACTTGCCGAAGGCCGACGAGCCGGCTGAGCGTGGAGCCCCGCCCGCGCCGTCTCCGACACCGAAAGCTCCGCCCGCGCCGGTCGCGCCACCGGTCGCGAAGGCTCAGCCGCAGCCCAGAGTGGCGCCGAGCCCACCTCAGCCGAGCCGGGTAGAGCCGCGGGCGCCGCAGCCCACGCCCCGAGCGCCCGAGCCGTCCGCCGTCGCCAGCGCACCGGCCACGCCTGCGCCGCCCGCTGCGCCCGAGCCCCCGGCCCCCGATGGGCTGCAGGCCTCGACGCCGCCAGCGAAGCCCGCCGAGCCGATCGTGAACGAGCCGGTACGGCCGCCCGAGGCCCCGCCACGCGAGGCCGCCCCGTCGGCTCCTACGCCGCCCAGAGTGGCCGCTGTTCCGCCCCGCCCTCCACTGATCGATAGCAAGTCAGCGCTGCGCCGAGGCGGACCGGCCGGGGCGGGTGGCGCGGGGGAGGGATGGGCTGGCATCGAAGGCGAACCGATCCCGCTCGACTCCAGCGATCCCAAGTACAACGACTACCTCGAGCGCGTCCGGCGGATGATCAAGGAGAAATGGGGCTATCCCTGTATCAAGGACATCGCGACGGGCCACTGCGACTACAAATCGGCCCGGCTCGTGATCGTGTTCGGCATCTTGAAGGACGGCCGCGTGCCCACGCTCGAGGTGGCGCAGCAGTCGGGCTACGCCATCTACGACGACTACGCGGCCAACGCGATCAAGCTGGCTCAGCCTTTTCCGCCCGTTCCCGCCTCGCTTATGGCAGCGGCCAAATCGGGCAGCACGGGCGTGAAGATCGTCGCGGCCTTCCAGTATGTGCTGGTCGAGAGCTCCCTCACCAACATCCTTCGTTGAAACGCTCGTAATTCCAGGGCCTTGCCTTGACATGCTCGCCGCGTCGCATGTAGCATGAGCGTCACTCTGGATAGGCTCGTAGCTCAGTGGGAGAGCGCCTCTCTGACGCAGAGGAGGTCGGCGGTTCGAAACCGCCCGAGCCTACCAACTATAGTCGCGCCTCGGCCAGCGTGTCCCCGCCACGGCCTGCAGCGCGAAAGACTCAACCTGACTGACGAGCGCGCCACTGTCTGAAGAAGATCGTCACCTCAAGCTGACCGGCGACTTCGACTGCGATCCCTCGCCGCTCGCGACGCTGCGCCATTCGACCTCGCACGTCATGGCCCAGGCGGTGAAGCGTCTGTTCCCGTCCGTGCGCGTGGCGATCGGCCCCGCGATCGAGGACGGCTTCTACTACGACTTCGCCAAAGCCGAGCCGTTCACGCCCGAAGACCTCACGAAGATCGAAGAGGTCATGCGGGAGATCGTGAAGGCCGCGTATCCGTTCGAGCGGCAGGAGATGCCGCGCGAGGAGGCGATCCGCTTCTTCCGCGAGCGCGACGAGCCGTTCAAGGTCGAGATCCTCGAGGGGCTCGAGGCTCCGCGCGTCTCGCTCTACCGGCAAGGGGACTTCATCGACCTCTGCCGCGGGCCCCACGTGCCCTCGACCGCGCACGTCAAGCACTTCAAGCTCCTCTCGTCGTCCGGCGCCTACTGGCGGGGCGACGAGCGCAACGCGATGCTCCAGCGCATCTACGGCACCGCGTGGCTCACGCAGGAGGAGCTCGACAAGCATCTGTGGCGGCTCGAGGAGGCGAAGAAGCGCGACCATCGAAAGCTCGGGCGCGAGCTCGACCTCTACGCCTTCCACGACATCTCGCCCGGCGCGCCCTTCTGGCTTCCGAACGGCTGGACCCTGGTGCGCGAGCTCGAGCGATTCGTCCGCGAGGTTCTCGACGCGCGAGGCTACCAGGAGATCTCCACGCCGATCCTCGTCAACAAGCGGCTCTGGGAACAGTCCGGGCACTGGGACCACTACCGCGAGAACATGTTCTTGGTGGAGTCCGAGGAGCAGATCTTCGGCCTCAAGCCGATGAACTGCCCGGAATCCACCCTGGTCTATCGCCACACGCTGCGCTCGTACCGTGACCTGCCGCTGCGCTTCTCGGACATGGGGCGCCTGCATCGCAACGAGCGGTCGGGCACGTTGACCGGGCTCATGCGCGTGCGGCAGTTCACGCAGGACGACGCTCACATCTACTGCCGCCCGGATCAGATCCAGGACGAGATCACCGCGATGCTCGAGCTGGTTCGCGAGTGGTACAAGACCTTCGTCCTCGAGGCGTTCTTCAAGCTGTCGACGCGGCCCGAGAAATCGCTCGGGACCGACGAGCAGTGGCAGGCAGCCGAGGGGGCGCTCCAGGATGCCCTGCGCGCCAACGGCCTCGCGTTCGAGCTCAATCCGGGCGACGGGACCTTCTACGGGCCGAAGATCGACGTCGACGTGCAGGACGCGCTCGGACGGCGCTGGCAGGTGGCGACCATCCAGGTCGACTTCCAGCAGCCGGATCGCTTCGGGCTCGAGTACATCGACAGCGACGGGCAGGCCAAGCGCCCGGTCATGATCCACCGCGCGATCTTCGGCTCGTTCGAGCGCTTCGTCGGCGTCCTGGTCGAGCACTACGCCGGGGCATTCCCGACGTGGCTCGCGCCGGTTCAGGCGCGGGTGCTGCCGATCAGCGAGAAGCACATCGACTACGCCCGCACGGTGCACGCGCGTCTGCGCGCCGCGCGCCTCCGCGCCGAGCTCGACGACCGTAACGAGAAGCTCGGCTACCGCATCCGTGACGCTCAGGTCCGGAAGGTACCGTACATGCTCGTCGTCGGCGCCCGCGAAGCGGAAAACGGCACCGTGAGCCTCCGCCACCGCAGCGGCGACGATCTCGGCGCCGTTGCGCTCGACCGTGTGCTTGCCGACCTCGCCCGCGAGATCGGCGCGCGCGACGCCAGTCTCGCCGTGGGCCGCTCGTGATCGCCCGGCCCGCCGAACCCATCGTGTATTCAGAGTCGCGCCTCGGCTGGCGGGGCCCCAGCCCCGCGACAGCCTGCGGCGCGAACCATTCAGAGTCGCGCCTCGGCTGGCGGGGCCCCAGCCCCGCGACAGCCTGCGGCGCGAACCACGGACACTCGCAGCACGCCGCCGCATTTCGCGGCTAAGAAGGAGACACGCCTATCAGCCAAGCCAAGGACATCCGTATCAACGAAGGGATCCGCGTCCGCGAAGTGCGCGTGGTCAGCGCGGCCGGTGAGCAGCTGGGCGTCATGCCGATCGCTCAGGCTCTCGAGACGGCCCGCCAGCAGGAGTTCGACCTCGTCGAAGTCGCGCCCGACGCGTCGCCGCCGGTGTGCCGTATCATGGACTTCGGCAAGTACAAGTACACGCAGGCCCGGCGGCTCAAGGAAGCGCGCAAGAAGCAGACGACCATCCAGGTCAAGGAAGTCAAGATGGGGCCGAAGACCGAGAAGCACGACTTCGACTTCAAGCTG
>Ga0137407_10001225_pt1 | contig 16743 bp, 8 predicted proteins | sample CZOMad2_2_16fung_FD_108410 | JGI IMG/M metagenome (GOLD analysis project Ga0137407, IMG submission 108410) | Vadose zone soil fungal communities from Angelo Coast Range Reserve, California, USA - CZOMad2_2_16fungal (Illumina Assembly) | ecosystem: Environmental > Terrestrial > Soil > Vadose zone... | reverse complement strand
TCGCGAGATTGCCGCCGCGGTCGACGATCTCGAGGCGGACGAGGCCATCGGATGCATCCTCTTGGCCGGCGGCGAAAAGGCGTTTGCCGCAGGCGCCGACATCAAGGAAATGCAGCCGAAAAATTTCATCGACATGTTCGCAAACGATTTCCTGACGATCCGCGGCGACCGCGTTGCCAAGTGCCGCAAGCCGACCATCGCCGCGGTCAGCGGATACGCGCTCGGCGGCGGCTGCGAACTGGCGATGATGTGCGACATCATCATCGCGGCAGACACCGCGAAATTCGGCCAGCCGGAGATCACGCTCGGCACCATTCCCGGCATCGGCGGGACCCAGCGGCTGACGCGCGCGGTGGGCAAATCCAAGGCCATGGATCTGTGCCTCACCGGGCGAATGATGGACGCCGCAGAAGCCGAGCGATCGGGCCTCGTCAGCCGGGTCGTGCCTGCGGACAAACTGATGGCCGAAGCGCTAGCGATCGCGGAAAAGATCGCCTCGATGTCGCGCCCGGCCGCGGAGATGGCCAAGAGCGCCATCAACCGCGCGTTTGAGACGCCGCTCACTGAGGGGCTCAACGTCGAACGCGACCTGTTTCACGCCACCTTCGCGCTGGAAGATCGCTCCGAAGGCATGGCGGCGTTCATCGAGAAGCGAAAGCCGGTGAACAAGAACAGGTAATGCTGGCTCGCGGAGATCGACAGCACGACATTGCCGCTACTTTGGTGTTAACGGTGGCGAGGATTGAGGCTGCTTAAAAAATCGACAACTTCACCGGCAGCATTGAGGGTCCCATTGGTGGGCCGCGAGAGTGTACCAAAAGCATAGAAAGCCATGAAAAGAATTTCAGATGATGGAATTGCCATTATCGGCCTACTCGTGCTTGCGGCGTGGCTCTATGTTGTTTTGCCCCTCTACTATCTTTCCTGGCTTTCGATGGCCGCAAATTCGACCGAAACCGTCTTAGTCGCGCCAATCGCAGAAGAATGCTTTTATAGACTCTTTGATTTGTGCTTCGTCGTCCCACCTGAAAGCAAGGGCGGCATATTCGGCTTCGCTGAATTCGTACAGGCGTTCGCACTATTGGTTCTGATCTTCACGGTCAGCGGAGTCCGCTACCAATTCCGCGTCGCCACCGCTCCGATTCGACTCTGGCTTCTGACGTACTGGGGCTCGGGATCCATTGGTGTTTTAGCATTACTTTCGGATTTGTGGTTTGCCCAGCGCTATCCCCTTCCCCGGTTTCTTTCAAGTCAGGCATACTGGCAATTCACTCTCGGCTTGTTGTTTTTATCCCTTGCCATGACTTGGCTTTGGTATGCCTATGTCCGTCCGCCGAAGTTCGGACGAACGAATGCCTTCAGGTTCACGCGTGCTGTCTATAGATACGTCATGCAAGGAAACGAAAGCGACCTTCGTGTGGTCGCCGATGAACTTGAGCGATCAGCGGAAGCCATCATAAAATTTGCCTCAGCGGCCTTCGAACCAAAACATATTGCGCTTGCGGTGAATGGCAAGCCAAGAGCGGAAAATTACGCTTGCGATCTTTTGCTTATCATTGGGAACCGAAGATTTTGCCGACACGTTGCGGGCAGCGCCCCAAATACCGCGATTGCGCTGTTCCGCGCAGTGGCGGAAACAAAGCAATACAACGTTCCAATGTCGCAGTTTTCATCGGCGCTTTCGACAGAGGCGATTCTAAATAAGGACTCGCTTCTTTACCACGAAGACGCCGGATATTTCTCCGGATATTTTGGTTATACGCGCCCGTTCACGAATACGATTTTTGGAGACTTCGAATTTGTCGAAGCTCTTGCGACAAATGGCCATTCCCCGCTTGACGTTGATCTAGACGTACGATGGAAATTCGATGGGCAGCAACTAGAAGCCTACACACGAGCGGCACTAACGACCTTTAAGGCAGCATTGTCGGTGAGCGCCTTTCGCCGGAATTCGTATGCGCTGAACCGCGCTTTCGATGTCATCGAAGGCGCCTGCTCTGATCTATACAAGCTCAGCGATCCGCTAAGTCCGCAAGAGAAAGGCGACATTCATGACCGGCTTAATGCCGTTGTCGGTTTCATCAACGACGCTATCGCCGCAATGGAGAAGGCTGGGGTTCAAAAAACGAGGCTACGAAGGCACGATGAGTCCTTTAGATGGCGAGACGACTATTACGATAGAATCGCTCAACTAATCTTTGACGTCATCGGTCACGCGGTTTCGCTCAAGACGAAAGAGTTCGAAGGCTGGTCCGTGCAGTACAGCGCCATTTGGAGTCGCCTATCCAACTTCGATCAAAGCAAGACCCGCAGGATCATACTCTTCAAAGTGCGGCGACTTCTTTACGAAGAAGTCAAAGGCGTCGAAACGCATCCAAACTTTCGGAACGCCGCGTATTTTGGCTATTTGCTCAACGTACTTGGCTTAAAGGAAGGAAGTAAGCGCGATTTTCGGCAAGACGAATATCCCTTAAGAAAAGCAGTCATTTCATTTGCGCGAAAGCACTATCTTGCGTTGGTCCAGCACCAGCACAAAGTAGCGGCAACCGTTCTCGTCGGCACCATCTCGTTCGATAAAGATAAGAAGCAACTTGTGAAGACATATATTGAAGGTTTGAATCTCGTTGCCCCCACAGACACGTTAGATTTGATTGAGCCAAAAACAGCTGCCACGGGTGGCTAGGGGGTGCCGTTCATGCAGCACCCATGAGCGGATCACAATTTTCGGAATTTCCGAAATTCACTTGACGGCCGGGTAGAAACAGCACTATAGCGATTTGGTCCCGTCCCATTGGAGGGGCGGCTCGCGATCGTCACGAACGCGGGGCGGGATGCGGTGGACGCGGGTGGCGCTTCTGACGAGGGCGCTTTTATCTGCGGACGGCGAAGTCGTGTGGTCCTGACGCCCCGACGCTGGCGTCAAGTCGGTGAAAGGCGACTTTCACCGGCGAGGGTGGCAAACAAGCCCGGTCACCCGGGAGAGCGCGCTATAAGCCGTAAAACCATTGCGCGGGGAATGCCGGGTGTTTCCGGTGTGACCGTGGTGACTATGCTTGTGTGCTTTTTCATTTCGCACACAAGGCTGCGGGCGCGCCAAGCGCCCGGCATTCCCTGCGCCCTTTGATTGAGGGCGGGACGTTTCCGGCAAAAACTCGCGCGCGAGGCGCGGCGAGATCGCGAGGTTGTGGCTGCTGGCCACACAGGCTGTTTGAAAACTGAATCCGTAGTCCGGCAATCCGGATGAGCAGACGCGTGCCCCGGATGCTGCGCAGCACCACAAGCGCGTTCACGCGCGTCTTCGACGCGCTATGGTGATGCGTTGCTGATCCGGGGCCCACCCGTTGCGCGACGCAGTGGGTCCCGGCTCTGCGGCGCAACGCTGCGCGCTGCACCGCGTCCGGGACAGGACAAACTAAGCGCTGCGGCTCCGCGTCAGCGCGGCGCTGACCAGCGCGCGGTAGGCGCGTTCGGATAGTGTTGCCGGCTTGTCGAGACCGAGCCGCGTCAGGCATTCGCTATCGGCCGCGTCCGGATGGCGGGTGAAACCCTGCCACAACAGCCCCGGCAGTCGTAGCGGCGAGCGTTGCGCATCCCCGAGGAATTGCAGAGCCGGGATCAGCCGCTGCTCGACATCGGTGAAATCGCTGCCGAACGGAAAGGATGGCAGCAGGCCGGCCTCGCGGGCTGGTTTTAGCGCGCTCACAATCCGCTCCGGATAATTTTCGCGATAGGCGGGCTGAATTTCAAAGCCCTTCGCAAGCTTGCCGGCATCCTTGGCCTGCCGCGCCAATTCGTTCTGAAACCGGGAATCGGTGACATGCAGCATGGCCGCGATCACGTCGGCATCGGATTTTCCCCTGAGATCGGCGACGCCGTATTCGGTGACGATGATGTCGCGCAGATGCCGCGGAATGGTCTCATGGCCGTAAGCCCAGCGAATGTTCGATTGCGGCCTGGCGCCGGCCTGCCGTGTCGCCTCCACCGTGAGGATGGAACGTGCGCCTGCGAGCGCGAACGCCTGGGCCACGAAATTATACTGCCCGCCGACGCCGCTCACGACCTGTCCGTCTTCAAGTCCATCGGAAATCACCGCGCCCATCAAGGTCGCCATCATCGCATTGTTGACAAAGCGGGCATCGACGCGGGCGCGGCGCTTTGAGTCCTCGTCGCCATAGAGTTCGTTGGTGAAGGACACCGGCATCATCTGGATCCGGGCGATCTGATCCGGCGGCATCTCGCGCAACGCGCGGTAAAATGATTTCGGTCCGAGAAAAAACGCACCATGCAGCACGACGCCATCGACCTCGCGCTTGACAATCCCGGCCTCGATCAGGCCGAGAAACGCCTCGAACAGCATTTCGCTGAGGCCGTAGAGCCCCTTTTCGAACGGTCCGGTTTCCAATGCAGGGAGATGATCGGCGGCCGGCGTCAGCCGTTTCATGGTCGCGTGAAATTGCGAATCGTCGCGATGTCGAAGAATCAATCCCTGCGCCAGCGCGTCACCGACCTGCCCGATGCCGATCTGCAGCGTACCGCCATCGCGCACCAGCCCTGCGGCGTGCAGGCCGATGGCATATTTGGTGTCGGTGATCGGCTCCGAGGGCGGCGCGAACAGCGGAAAATCGGTGGCGGGGCTATCGAGGATCGCGCTGAATTCCTCCCCCGGCAGATCGCCTGCGCCCGGCATGAAGGGCAGTTCGGAATTGACTTGTCCGATCAATTTGAAGGAGGCGCGGGCCTCAGTGCGCGCCCGCATGATATCCAGCGTGGTGTCGGTGTTGCAGCTCAGACTATAGCGGGCAACGCCATCGACGACGCGCTTGGCCACCAATTGGGTGACGACGTTGAGCCCGCGTGCCAGCAGATAGGACGAAGCATGGGTATAATTGGCCGAGATGTAATGCTGTTGTGCGAACGGCACGTGCAGCCACCTTCCCGCCAGGAAAAAGAACTCGATCACGCGGATATTGGGCGGCAGCGCATTGGCACGCAACGCGTCGGCATAGGCCAAATCAGGATAGCCGCCAAACAAACGCTCGATCACGGGAGCAATGAAGCGCCGTTCAAGCAGGCTCTTTGGCCTCGGCTTCTCCAGCGTCAGCGCCGAGAAGAACGTCAGATTGACGGCGCGATCGGCGACCGCGCGCGCATAGAGCGCGTTGACGATGTGATTGGCCTTGCCGAGCCCGAGTGGCAAGCCAACCACCAGATTGGTCCCGACTTCGCGGATGATATCTTCCGCAATGGCCCCGGGGTCGGAGAACAATTTCGGCATCAATTTTCCCTCGGGCGAGATATAAGCCGGGAAGTGCCGCGACCTCCAGGGAATCGCGCGTCGCTGAGATATCAGCTTTATCCGGGATAGGCGTTGATGTCAGGTCATGAAGCGGGAAGCTTGTAACGGGGAAAGTCACGATGATGAAATTGTACTATGCGGTTCACACCTGCGCGCTGGCCTCTCACATTGCGCTGGAGGACGCCGGCGCCGAATATTCGATCCAGCGGATCAACTTCGCCGCCGGGGAGCAACGCAAGCCGGAATATCTCGCGATCAATCCCAAAGCGCGCGTTCCCTCCCTGGTCACCGAAAGGGGAATCCTCACCGAGACGCCTGCGATGCTTGCCTTCATCGCCCAGAGCTTTCCGAAGGCGCGGCTGGCGCCGCTGGATGATCCCTTTGGCTTTGCCGAGGTGCAGGCCTTCAACAGCTATCTGTGTGCCACGTTGCACGTGGCCCACGCCCACCGCATGCGCGGCTATCGCTGGGCCGACGATCCGGCCGCCATCGAGGCAATGAAACGCAAGGTGCCGGACTCTGTCGCTGCCTGTTACGAACTGATTGAGAGCAAAATGCTGCGAGGGCCGTGGGTGATGGGCGAAGCCTATACGATCTGCGATCCCTACCTGTTCACGGTGGCGCAGTGGATGGAGGGCGACAGCGTTGATCCCGCGCGGTTTCCGAAGGTCAGGGATCACCGGCAGCGAATGTCCGAAAGGGCCGCCGTCCGCAAGGTCCTTGCAGAGGAACTCGCCGAGGAGCTTGCGTGAATCGCAGTGCAGCGCTGCACCAGCGCAAGGCCCTTCCCGCTTGCCGCTTCCCTCTGTAATCTATGGCCTAAAGCCGCGGCGAAGTAACGCCGGGCGCAGGCATCGGAAGAACGCCATGGGACAATTGCAGCGCGCGATCATCCGGGTCGCCGGGGTCCTCGCACTCGGCAGCTTTCTTGGCAGCTCCCTCGCCAGCCCTTGCGCCGCGAAAGTCGTCAAATTCGAGATCGTGCGGGTGGAATCGCCGGCGTTCGAGGGACGAGCCTTCGGCGCGGTCGGCACCTATGACCGGATTATCGCGCGCGCGACCATCGCGGTGGTACCTGGGGACCCGCACAATACAATTATCGTCGACCTCGATCGCGTGCCACACAACGTGCGGGGCGAGGTCAAAGCTGTGGCCGATGTGGAGATCTTGCGGCCGACGGTTGCGGCCAACGGTAACCGCCGGCTGTTCTACGAAGTGCTCAATCGCGGCGGCAAGCTCGGGCTTGCGCTGTTCAACGACAATCCCGCTGTTATCAACGATCTTGCAAAGGCCTCCGACGCCGGCAACGGTTTCCTGATGAATCGCGGCTACACATTGGTGTGGAGCGGTTGGCAGGGTGACATCGCCCCGGGCGGCGGCCGAATGACGTTTTCGCCGCCGATCGTGCCCGATGTCACCGGACTGGCGCGCGAGGACTTCATCTTCGACCATGCCGACAATCCCGCCAGCGCGACGCTGAGCTACCCGGCGGCCGATCTCGATGCCACCCATGCCAGGATCAGCGTACGCCAGCGCGAGGCCGACCCGCGGGCGACGCCGGCCGGGCTCGAAGTCAAGTTCGAGAGCCCAACCAGGATTTCGATTTCGCGGCCTGAAGGTTTTGACGCCGGCGCGATCTATGAATTCATCTACACCGCCAAGGATCCCAAGGTGATGGGCCTTGGCTTCGCCGCCACCCGCGACATCGTCTCATTTCTACGCCACGAGACCGCCGACGCGGCGGGGGCCGCCAATCCCGTCGCCGGACAGATCGACCGCGCGATCGGGTTTGGCCTTTCGCAGAGCGGCCGCTACCTGCACGACTATCTCTACCTCGGCTTCAATGCCGACGAAGATGGCCGCATGGTCTTTGATGGATTGATGCCGCATATCTCGGGAGCCAAGAAGACCTTCACGAATTATCGCTTCAGCCAGCCCGGCCGGTCGCCTTACCAGCACGCGGACATGCTTTATCCCGGCGCGGATTTTCCGTTCACCTATCCCGTGATCACGGACACGCTCACGGGAAAGAGCGATGGTTTGCTGGCGCGTTGCCTTACGGCCGGCAATTGCCCCAAGATCATCAAGACCGACAGCGAACTGGAATTCTATCAGCAGCGCGCCTCGCTGTTGGTGACGGATACGCAGGGCCATGCACTCGCCATGCCCGACAATGTCAGGCTGTTTTTGTTGTCGAACCTGCAGCACTATGCGCTCGCCAACGCCAAATCCGAGATGGCAAAGACCTGCGCCTATCCGACCAATCCCTTGAATGCGGGCCCATCGGTGCGGGCGTTGCTGGTGGCGCTGGATGAGTGGATCAGCAACGGCACGTTGCCGCCGGATAGCCGTTACCCTAACCGCGCCGACGCAACGCTGGTGCCGGCTGCGATCGACGAGGTCGGTTTCCCTCGCATCGCCGGGTTCGCCTATCCTAACCGAATTGCGCAGCCAACCGCGCTCAAATCCGAAGAGATGCCACCGTCCAAGGGAGCCGCTTATACGGTATTCGTACCGAAGACAGACGCGGACGGCCGCGATCTGGCGGGCGTGCGGTTGCCCACGCTGGAAGCACCTGCGGCAACCCACACCGGCTGGAACCTGCGCAAGTCCGGTTTTGGCGAAGGCGAATTGTGCGACAACAACGGCGCCATGATTCCCTTCGCGGCGAACCGCGAGGAGCGGCTGAAGAACAACGATCCGCGCCCGTCGATCGCGGAACGTTATCCGAACCCCGGCGACCGCACGGCGGCCATTGCGAAAGCGGCGCAGCAATTGGTACGGGACCGGTTGCTGCTGGAGAACGATGCAAAGCTTTTCGTTCCGAGCGTCAACTAGAGCGTTTTCGAGCGAAGCATGCCCTCGGACTTGATCCGTGGGTGGATACCGGTTCGCGTGAAGAAAACGCGTCAAAACAAGAAATTAGAGCGTCGGTTCTGATTCAATCAGAACCGACGCTCTAGTCCTTCACAACCGCCTTGCGGACGGGTTAGGAAACGTTCACGCTGTGGGCAATCAACAGGCGCGCAAACAAGCGCGAAAGGGAGGAATTTTCATGGCCGTTGCGGAGGGTACGCAGGCAATCGAACGCCGGACGATCGCAAAGGTGTCCTGGCGGCTGCTGCCTCTGGTCGCGTTGGCCTACTGCATCGCCTATATCGATCGCAGCAATATCTCGTTCGCCGCGCTGACGATGAACAAGGACCTCGGCTTCAGCGCCTATATCTATGGTTGGGGTGCAGGAATCTTCTTCTTTGGCTATTTCCTGTTCGAGATTCCCAGTAATTTGATTCTGGAAAAAGTCGGCGCGCGGATCTGGATCGCGCGGATCATGATCACATGGGGGATCATCTCCGGCCTCACCGCCTTCGTCACGGGACCGACGAGTTTCCTGATTATTCGCTTCCTGCTCGGAGCGGCGGAAGCCGGGTTCTTCCCGGGCATGATCCTTTATTTCACCTACTGGTTTCCTTCGGAATATCGCGGCCGGGTAATCTCCACGCTGTTTATCGCACAGCCGGTCGCCAACGCTGTTGCCTCCATCGTATCAGCCGCCATTCTCGAAATGGACGGCGTGCTCGGCATCAAAGGCTGGCAGTGGATCTTCATCATCGAGGCATTGCCCGCCGTTCTGCTCGGCCTGGTCGTGTTACGGGCGATGACGGACCGGCCGGCGCGCGCCGACTGGCTCGCCCCGGAGGAAAAGACCTGGCTGCAAACGCGAATTGATGGCGAAAATCGCCGGGTCGAAAGAGCCGGCCGCCTGACGTTGGCGCGGGCTCTGGCCGACCCTCGCGTCGCAGCGCTTTCGGCAATCTATCTGATGAGCGTCACTGCCAATTACGGCATCGTTTTCTTCATGCCGCAAATCATCAAGGGCATCGGCCTCACCAACATGATGACCGGCCTGGTGTCGTCGGTACCCTACATCATCGGCACGATCGGCTTGATCGCGTGGGGCTGGTCGTCCGACCGCAACAAGGAGCGCCGCTGGCATCTGATCGTGGCCTCGACCGTTGGCGCCCTTGGTCTTGCCTTCGCCGCCTGGTCGGGCGCTTCTTATTGGGCGCTGGTCGGAATGTCGGCCGCCACCGTCGGCATTTACGGCTCGCGCGCCGCGTTCTGGCCGATGCCCTCGATGTTCCTCACCGGCACCGCGGCCGCAGGCGCAATCGCGTTGATCAATGCCACGGGCAATCTTGGCGGCTATATTGGCCCGTTCATCGTCGGCTGGATCAAGGATTCCACCAACAGTTTTGAAGCCGGGCTTTACTTCCTGGCCGCCTGCTCGCTCTCATGCGCGGTCATCACATACATTGCCGCGCGCGCGGCAGGCGACCCGGGCGCCATCGCGCGTGCAAAAACAGCTGCCGCCGAATAGAGCCAAACCAAGAAAATAGAGGAGACGACCCATGCTCAACAGACGCAACCTTCTGCTCGCCTCAATTGCCGCCGGAGTAGCCGTGCCTAACCGAACTGCGCTGGCAAAAGCAGCACAACCCATGACCCCGGTGAACTTCGAGGTTCCACCCGGGGCTTGCGACTGCCACACCCACATTCACGGCGATCCGGAAAAGTTTCCGTTCTTCGCCGGTCGGGTTTACACGCCCGAGCCGGCGTCGCCTGAGGAAATGGCGGCGCTGCACAAGGCACTGAACATCGAGCGGGTGGTGATCGTGACACCGAGCGTCTATGGCACGGATAATTCGGCGACCCTGTTCGGCATCAAGTTCCGTGGCAACACGGCGCGCGGCGTTGCCGTAATCGACGACAAGACGTCGGAGAGCGATCTTGATGCGATGGGAAAAGCGGGTATCCGCGGCATGCGGATCAATCTCGCCACCAGCGGCGTCAACGATCCGAGCGTGGGACGCGCGCGCCTGCAGGCCGCAATCGAGCGCATGAAGGCGCGCGGCTGGCATATCCAGATCTATACCAATCTTCCGTTGGTCTCGGCGATCAAGGATCTCGTCGCCGGCTCGCCCGTGCCGGTGGTGTTCGACCATTTCGGCGGCGCGGACGCGGCACTCGGTGTCGAACAGCCAGGCTGGGCCGATCTCGTGGAGCTGGTAAAATCGGGCAAAGCCTATGTGAAAATCTCCGGCGCCTACCGGTTATCGAAGCAGGGCCCTGACTATCCGGACGCAGCACCCTTCGCTCGCGCGTTGATCGCGGCGAATGCCGACCGCATCGTCTGGGGCACAGACTGGCCGCATCCGAATTCGGTGACTCCGCCGGACAAGAAACCGACCGACCTGACGCCGCTGTTCCAGATCGACGACGGCCGTCTGCTCAACCAGCTCCCGGTCTGGGCGCCGGACGCGGCGATCCGTAAAAAGATTCTGGTCGACAATCCGGCCAAGCTTTACGGGTTCTCAACCCCGGCTTGACGAACGCGCCTGAAATGCGCCGGCGCGCCCTGACTCACGGGCGCGCCGGCCATTGCGGCGGGTGACTGCCGAGCGGCATCGCCGGGCGCGCCCAGAAGGCGGGCGTTTTCGATAGCTGCGCCGAATGGCGGATCGACCGCAACGGGCCAAAGCCGGAAGGCACTTCTTCCACAAAGGGACGAACCGCCTCACCCTTCAAATCTTCGGTCTTGAGACCGTCGGCCAAGCGGCCGAGACTCCAAATCCATCGTCCGGTTTGGGCCAGCGACACGCGAACATGCCAGCTGCCGCCTTCGCGCGACTGTCGTGCCTTCGCCATCATGGCGCCGAACGCCATCAGATAGCCGGTGGCGTGATCGAGTATTTGCGCCGGCAACTCCTTCGGCCCATCAGCGCTGGCGACCTGCCCCTCGGCGTGGTTGAAGCCGGTCGCGGTCTGCACCAGCGAGTCAAAACCGCGGCGTTCTACCCAGGGCCCGGCGTGGCCGTAGGCCGAGAGCGACACAAAGATAATACCCGGATTGATCCGCGCCGCCTGCTCCGGCGAGAAGCCGAGGCTCGCAAGCGCGCCCGGCCGATACCCTTGCGAGAAAATATCCGCGCCCGCCAACAGATCGAGCAAGCCCGCCCGCCCCTGCTCGCGCTTGAGATCCAGGAAGCCCGTCAGCTTGCCACGGCCGGTATCGATCGTAAGCCAGGGAATGGCCGGCAGGTCAGGGCCTGATATCAACAGCACATCGGCGCCGTGCGCAGCGAGCGTGCGGCCCGCGACGGGACCCGCGATCACCCGCGACAGATCGAGCACACGCAGGCCTGCGAGCGGACGGTCTCCCCTGGGCCAGGGTTTCGGCGCGGCCTCGCCGATTTTTTCGATCGTGATCACCGGCAATGCGGCCAGCGCCTTGGCGTGGGGCAGATCAGACCATTCCTCATATGAGCGCATCACCGCGACGACACCCCCCGCAGCATAGGCCGCCGTCTCGAAGGCCTCGGCGTCCCACTGCATCAGCGCCGCCTGAACATCGTCGCGCTCGGCGTTGCTGTTCAAAACGCGGCAGACGGCCTCGCGGTGATGGGGGAAATTGGTGTGCAGTCGCACGAAGCGCAGGTCGCGGGTCTTGTAGATTCCCGCGATGGCATCCCAGGCCGGCGGCGGCGGCGTGCCATCGACGCGCAGATAGCGCTCGCTGCGGCATTCGACGACGGCGTGACGCATGTCGACTGCGACATCCTGGCTTTGCCCGCTGCGCAACTTCCAAACATGCGCGGCCGCAAGCCCTGCCGCCGCGATGCAGGCTTGCGCCGCGACAGCGACGCGAAACGACGACGGCAGTTGCGGTTCCTCTCCCGTGAGCGTGACGGCATCGAGCGCGGCAGATTCGCCGCCGGCCAAAGTCCAGAGGTCGGCCAGGATTTCGCGGGGCTTTTGCATCGGAGTTTCCCAGCTGCTCAGCCGTCATACGCGGGCTTGACCCGCGTATCCATCCTTCTTCAGAAACGTTCTTCTGAAGCTGATGGATGGCCGGGTCAAGCCCGGCCATGACGAGGTCGAGGTTGTTGTGTCCTAATGAAAATCCCGCGAGGGCGGCAGGATGCGCACGTTGCGGGGATGGCGGATTTTCTGAGCCGGATGGTCCGGATGTTCACGCCGGTCGTCATTGAGCGGCTCGATCAGGGCGGGACCAACCGGCACCGCATGTTTCCGGCTCAACGCGTCATTGGCGAGACCGACGAGATCGCGAGAGCGGTCGAACAGTTTTTCGGCGACGAGATGCACGACCTTTTCCGGGCTGCTTTGAATATAGCCTTCGACCAGCACCAGCCGCGCGCCCATCACCTCCTTGCGAAAGCGCTCCATCACCTTCGGCCACACCACGATATTGGCGATGCCGGTTTCATCCTCCAGCGTCATGAAGACGACGCCCTTGGCGCTGCCCGGACGCTGCCGCACCAGCACCACACCGGCACAGCGGACATATTGCCGGTCATTGGCATCGGATACGGACGCGCAGGCGATCACGCGTTCGCGCTCAAACCGTGCCCGCAAAAATTCCATCGGGTGGCCCTTCAGCGACAGCCGGATGGTCTGATAATCCGCCACCACATGCTCCGACAGCGGCATCAATGGCAGCGGCTGGGCCTGCTCATCCGGCTGCTCGCGCGCGGCGGCGGTTTCGAACAGCGGCAGCGGTATATCATCGGGCAAACGCCGCACCGCCCAAAGGGCGGCGCGGCGGTCGAGCCCGATGGAGCGAAACGCATCGGCATCCGCCAGCAGGATCAACGCCCGTTTTGGAAGCGCGGTGTCGCGGGCAAAATCCTCCAGCGAGGTAAAGCGGCGGCGTTGCCGCGCGGCGACGATGCGCTCGGCCCAATCGTCAGTCTCTCCACCACCGTCATTCCGGGGCGATGCGATAGCATCGAACCCGGAATCTCGAGGTTCCGGGTCTGGTGCTGGCGCACCATCCCGGAACGACTGCCGCGCATGCTTCAGCCGCTCCTCGTCTGGGTCGTTCCACCTAAATCCGTCGATCTGGCGAAAACCGAGCCGCACGGCGCAATGCTTCCCGCTTTTCTCCTCCAGCGTATTCTGGGCGTAGCTGGAGGACACATCGATCTCGCGCACTTCGACGCCGTTCTTGCGCGCGTCGCCGGCGATCTGCGCGGGAGCATAAAAGCCCATCGGCTGCGAATTCAACAACCCACAGCAGAACGCGTCGGGATGATAATGTTTCAGCCAGGACGAGACATAGACGAGCTGCGCGAAGCTCGCGGCATGACTTTCAGGAAAACCGTAGCTGCCAAATCCCTTGATCTGCTCGAAGCAGCTTTGCGCAAACGCCGGATCGTAGCCGCGCGCGATCATGTTGTTGACCATCTTGGATTCGAATTTGCCGATCGTGCCGACATTGCGAAACGTCGCCATCGCGCGGCGCAACCCGTTGGCTTCTTCCGCCGTAAACTTCGCGGCTTCGATCGCGATCCGCATCGCCTGTTCCTGGAACAGCGGCACGCCGAGGGTCTTGTGCAGCACCCGGCGCAGCTCATCCTTGTCGCCGTGCGCTGACGACGGCGACGGATAGCTCACTTTCTCCTTGCCATTCCGCCGTCGAAGATAAGGATGAACCATGTCGCCCTGGATCGGACCGGGGCGCACAATGGCGACTTCAATGACAAGATCGTAAAATGTCCTCGGTCTCAGACGCGGCAGCATGTTCATCTGGGCGCGGCTTTCGACCTGGAAGACGCCGAGCGACTCACCCCGGCACAGCATGTCGTAGACCGGTTCCTTGTCCTGGGGGATCGTCGCCAGTTCGTAACGCTCGCCCTTGTGGTCTGCGATCAAGTCAAAACATTTACGGATGCAGGTCAGCATCCCCAGCGCCAGCACATCGACCTTCATCATGTTCAGCGCATCGACGTCGTCCTTGTCCCATTCGATGAAGGTGCGATCGTCCATCGCGGCATTGCCGATCGGAACGTAAGTATCGAGCCGGTCCTGCGTCAGCACATAGCCGCCGACATGCTGCGAGAGGTGTCGCGGAAATTCGATCAGCTCGGCGGCGAGTTCGACGGCGAGTTCGACCATCGGGTTTTGCGGATCGAGCCCCGCCTGCTTGACCTGCTTGTCGTCGAGGCCCTTGCCCCAGCTCCCCCACACCGTATCCGCTAGCGCCGCGGTCACATCCTCCGTCAGCCCCAGCGCCTTGCCGACGTCGCGGATCGCGCTGCGCGGCCGGTAGTGAATGACGGTCGCGATGATGGCCGCGCGATGCCGGCCGTATCGCCGGTAGACATATTGCATCACCTCTTCGCGCCGCGAATGCTCGAAATCGACGTCGATGTCGGGCGGCTCCAGCCGCTCCTTGGAAATGAAACGTTCGAATAACAGATCGACCTTGGTCGGGTCGACGGAGGTAATGCCGAGCACGTAGCACACGGCTGAATTCGCCGCCGATCCCCGTCCCTGACAGAGGATGTTCTGGCTGCGTGCATAACGGACGATGTCGTGCACTGTGAGAAAATAATGCGCGTATTTCAGTTCGGCGATGAGGTCGAGTTCTTTCCGCAAAGTGGCACGGAGCGTGTCGTCAATCTTGCCGGAAAAATATTGCTCAACGCCCGCCCAGGTCAGATCTTCCAGATGCTGCTGCGCGGTCTTGCCCGGTGGCACCGGTTCGTCGGGATACTGATATTTGAGCTGATCGAGCGAAAAATGGATGCGGCTAGCAAACCGCATGGTTTCCGTAATCGCTTCCGGCACGTCGCGAAACAGTCGCGCCATTTCATCCGCCGGCTTGAGGTAACGTTCCGCATTGGCTTCAAGGCGCTGGCCGATGGCCTCAATGGTTGTCTTTTCGCGGATGCAGGTGAGGACATCCTGCAGGGGTCGGCGCGACGGTTGGTGATACAGCACTTCATTGGTCGCGAGCAGCGGCGCACCAACCGAGGCGGCGATGCGCTGAAGCCGCGCCAGACGGCGCCGGTCGTCGCCCCGGTGCAACAGGCTCGCCGCCAACCAGACGCCATCCGCGCGGATTTGCTGCAACCGATCCAGAACCTCAAGCGCCTTTGCTTCCTCGAAGCGATGCGGTAGCGCCAGCACGAGAAGCTGCCCTTCGGCGAATTCCAGGAGGTCATCGAGCTTCAGGTGACATTCACCCTTGTCGGTATCGTCACCTCGCTTCCCGCGCGTGAGCAACTGGCATAGCCGGCCATAAGCCGCGCGGTCGCACGGATAGACCAGAATGTCCGGCGTGCCGTCCATGAAAACCAAGCGCGAACCGATCAGAAGCTTCGGCTTGTATTTAACTTCGGGATTTTCGAGCTCCTTATAGGCCCGCACCACGCCGGCCATCGTGTTGTAATCGGCAATACCGATGACGGGCAGACGAAGCTTGCTTGCCTGATGCACGTAATCTTGCGGATGCGAGCCGCCGCGCAGGAATGAAAAATTCGTCGTGATTCCGATTTCCGCGTAAGCTGGCGTCGTCATGCGAACAATCCATGCATGAACCAGTTCGGCTGTACGGCCCTGCCCTCTTCCTGAGGGATCTCGCGATCATAGAGTCCGTCGCGATAGAGCCAGAACCGCAAGCCCGCCTCGTCCTCGACGCGGAAATAATCCCGGGTCAGTATCGCGCTTTCGGCGCGCCACCATTCCATGGCAACGCGTTCGGGACCTTCGGCGCGGATCACGGCGTGGGTGGCGCGGCGCCAGACAAACCGCGCGGGCGGACCATCCGGCACCTGCGCGATGACCTTTATTTGTTCCGGCCGCTCGAACAGCCGCAACGGCCGCAATGGCGGTTCCCCCGCAATGCGCGCCGGCCAGACGGCGTGCGTGGCTGTGGCCAGATGATGCTGCGCTGCTGCAGCCAGCACCGCGCGCTCCGGAATATGGGTGTCCTGCGGCAGGTGCACGACCACGCGCTTTCCCCCGATGCGCGCAGCGATGCGATCGATCAAGGCGGCCAATTCGTCAGTGTCGTGCACATTGGCATCAAGATCGCGCTGCTGCTGCGCGACGATTTCGGTGCGGCTTGCACACAGGCGAATGAGATCGAACCCGAAACCGGGATCGAGCGGATCGCTTAAAGCCTCGAGCCGCTCGCGAAACAGCCGGTCGATCACCCCAACCCTGGTCACGGGCTGTCCGGTATCGACCGTGATGGTGCGGACCGCGCCATCGGTGCGGAAGAAACGGGCTTCCAGCCGCCGCGCGCCCTTGCCCTGCTGCGCCATCGCCGCGACCAGCATCCCGGCAAGCCCCGACAAGGTCGCCGAGATCACTCCTTCGGTTGCCACCGGCTCGGCGAAACGCTTTTCCACGATGTAATCCGGTAGCGGCTTGCGCGGACTGATCGGCGCATCGCTCTGCCCCAGCGCCTGTTCCAGCAGGGCCGTGAAGCCTGCGCCAAATCTTGCGGTGATTTCATGCCGCGCGCGGTCCGCCACATCGCCGATAGTCTTTAAGCCTGCGCGACGCAGGCCCGTGATCACCGCCGCATCGGCGCCGAGCGCCGAGACCGGCAGCGGCCTGACCGCATCGGCTTC